>MDTA01171938.1_pt1 | contig 11535 bp, 10 predicted proteins | sample 811151 | NCBI WGS metagenome assembly MDTA01 (sample SAMN05326648, study PRJNA326480) | marine metagenome | isolation source: seawater | place: Indian Ocean: South | collected 2010 | reverse complement strand
TTTCACCTGTAAAAAGTTCAATAGTACTATTTTTTGAAATTTTATAATTTAAATCCTTAAGGACACCATTGATTTTTGCAACCACTGCAGCTTTACCAAGAGCAGGACCAATTGAATCAGCGATGTCCTGCGCAGTCGTGCCTACGGGGTAACTTTTCACAGACATATCTGGAAATGTAATATGTATATTTTTCATGCCTAATGTGGGCGATGACGGAGTCGAACCGCCGACCTCTACGATGTCAACGTAGCGCTCTAACCAACTGAGCTAATCGCCCATCTTTTCAAAATTGTTAAAAATATTTTAGTAACTTATATAATTTATATCTATTGTGGAAGAAATATATTATCAAAAACGACTGGGTCATATAGAATATCCATTGCTTTTATTATATCCATATCTTTTTTTGCTGAAACCTTAAACCTTCCTTCAGTGCCATCAAAGTAATCAGCAAACTCAACCAAAAGCCAATGGTAAATTTCATTTTTTTCTGAATCAAACTGATTAATAGAAATTTCTTCGAAGTATGAGTCTAAAATATCTAATGCTCCTTGTATTTGAACACTATTCGAATCAAGCTCCAACAAGTTTTCTTTCATTTTTATATAATTTGGTTCGCCTTTCATTTTTACCTGAATATTACTTGATTCGATATAATTCTGAAAATCATCTAATAAAGATAGATCTTTCTCAACTTCTTCAAATGAATTGTACTTAGTTTTGTGCTTCTGCACAAAACTAAAGAAAAGCCCTTTCCGGAAAGAGGCGGATAAGAGCGGTTCAATATTACTCAACTCCACCTTATAATCTGGAGTAATACCACCTAGGCCAGAGACAGACCTACCTGCTTTGGTGAAAAATATGGAATCTAGGCTTGAGGTATCTGCAACCAACTCTTTTGGTAGATAACCAGGTTTCTGAATTAACCTCCCACTTGGAATAAAATATTTCGCAGATGTTATCTTAACTGATCTTTCCCTGTCAATATTTATTACAGTTTGAACTAATCCCTTTCCAAAGGTAGGACGACCTACTATCACACCCCTATCCACGTCCTGTAAAACACCAGCAACAATTTCACTTGCAGAGGCACTGCCTTGATTAACAAGCACTGTAATTTTTATATTGCTGGGGACCAAGGGATCAGACTTACCAAAGTACTTTCTTCTTGATTTGTATGTTTTGCCTTCTGTGTATACTAGTAATTGCCCTTTTTCTGTAAACATATCTAATATGTTTATAGCTGAATTTAGTAAACCACCTGGATTATCTCTTAAGTCTAGAATTAAACCCGTCATATTATTTTGAATTAAACTTTCAATGGCATCTTTCATCTCTTGATCTGAGTTTCTTGAAAATCTAGTAAGTCTTACATATCCTGTTTGCTCATCAAGCATGCCATAGTAGGATATGTCTTTAACTTTTATACTTTCTCTTAAGAGACTGAATTCGATAAGCTCAGATTGACCTATTCTTTGTATGCTTAAAACAACTTTGGAGCCTTTTTTGCCTCGAATTAGTTTGGCTGCTTGGTCCATTGTTAAGTTTTTAGTTTCGGTATCATCAATTTTTATAATAATATCGCCGCTTAAAATACCAGCTCTTTTTGCGGGGGAATTTTCCATAGGTGTAATGACAGTAAGTTGATTCTCCCTTTTCCCGATTGAAATTCCAATTCCTCCATATTTTCCCTTTGTTAATATTTCAATCCCATCTTTTTCTTCATTTTCCATGTATGATGTGTAAGGATCTAGTTCTGAAAGCATGTTATTGATACTTAACTTTGTAAAAGAGTCTAGATCAATTTCATCGACGTAATTAGTAATGACCTGCCTATAAACATTATTTATTAAAGATTGGTTTTTACGAACGCTTTTGTATAAGTCATTTGATCCTTGTCCCAAGAGAATTACTTGAGTAGCTAAAATTAGGCAATAAATAGTTTCGTAATATTTCTTAATCATGTTTTAGATAATTTATTATTTTATACCAAATATAACTATGAATACTATTAACAGATTTATATCCATCTAAAACAATAAATCTGTTGGCGCTTTCTTTAGCCAATCTTAAATAGGTTTTCCTAACTTCATTTTGAAATTCAATACCTTCACCCTCTATTCTATCCGGCGACAATGTACTTGCTCTTTCAATCGCATCATCAGGGCTTATGTCAATAAGAAAAGTAAGATCTGGAACCAGATTATTCGTAGCAAAATTGTTTATTCTCCTTAATAGATTAATATCTAATTTTCTACCGCCACCCTGATAGGCTAATGTAGAATCAGAAAATCTATCGGCTAGAACAATATTTCCTTTCTTTAACAATGGTATTATTATTTCAAAAGTAAGCTGTGCCCTACTTGCTATCATTAAAAGTGCTTCAGTTTGGTAGCTCATAGAAAAATTGTTTGGGTTCAGTAAAATATTTCGAATGTCTTCTGAAATTTTGATTCCACCCGGCTCTCTAACTAGCTCAACCTTATAATTTTCAGATTGAAATTTGTCTCTTAAAAGTTTGATCTGAGTAGTTTTACCGCAACCATCCACTCCCTCGAAAGATATGAAAAATCCTTTATTTGAAATAGACATTTTTGTCAATTTTCCCAATTAAAATTACACACTCACCTTTTGCTTTATTTTCAGAATAATATTTAAATAATTGAAGTAATGTCCCTCTTCTTATTTCTTCATACTTTTTTGTTAATTCTCTAGCTAAAACAGCAGGGCGATCACCAAAGAATTCGTAAAGTTGATTAAGAGTTCTCTTTAATCTGTTTGCTGACTCATAATAAATGATAGTTGCATCAATATCTTTAATTTTGGATAACCTCCTGTTTCTTCCTTTTTTTGGGGGCAAAAACCCTTCGAATAAAAAACGATCAGTTGGAAGACCGGATGTAGTTAAAGCAGCCAATACCGCGCTTGGCCCTGGGATAGATTCGACTTTCACACCAGCACTAATTGCATTTCTGATAAGCCTATATGCCGGATCCGATATACCAGGGGTACCAGAGTCAGTGATAATAGCAATGCTGAAACCATTAATTAAATTATTAATCAAAAACGGGATTCGAATATCTCGGTTGTGTTCAAAATAACTTATCATTTTTGTTCCTATTTTGTAATGATTTAATAGTTTTTTTGAATGCCTAGTATCTTCTGCAGCAATCAATGAAACATTTTTTAAGGTATTAACTGCTCTAAAGGTAATATCTGCAAGGTTTCCTATAGGAGTAGAAACCAAATATAAAACACCATTAGGCCTTCCCAATTTTATATTTTTTTTAGAGAATTGGTTAACATCTCAAAGGCGATATCAATTTCCTCTTTTGTTATGTTTAAATGTGGCCTAAAACGAACAGACTTATGTCCGCAACCTAAAATTAAAGCACCTTCTTTTTCCATATTTGAAATTATTTTATCTCTGGAAGATGAAGTATCAAGATCAAAGGCGCAGAAGAGGCCTCTTCCTCTAGAATTGGAAACCTTATTTTTAAAATTATTTTCCAAATTCCTTAATTTGGTTAGCAAGTATTTGCCGATTATCATCGCATTATCTATAAGTTTTTCTTTTTGAATAATTTCTGCATAAATAGTAAATCGGACCATGTCTACAAGGTTACCGCCAAAGGTTGAATTTATTCTGCTTGATTCCTTAAAGACGTGATTTTCAACCTCATCAAGCCTATTACCGGCAAACACGCCGCATACCTGTGTCTTCTTTCCAAAACTTATGATATCCGGTTCTATTGCGACACAGTGGGTGCTACAATTAAATTTGCAAGATGGCTCACAAAAATGTTGATGCGCCCACATTTTCCCGGTAATACCTATACCAGTCTGAACTTCGTCGAAAATGAGAAGAAAATTATTTTCAAGTGATAAAGTTTTGAGTTCCTTGAAATATTCATATCTAAAGTGATTATCTCCGCCTTCGCCTTGAATTGGCTCTAAAATAAGACATGCAACATCATTTCCCGACTTATTTAATATGTCTTTTAACTCATCAATTGATTTTTTCTCAAGCTTTTCAACATCTGCAGTATTTTTTTCATTTTCTGGAAAAGTGATGTAGGGATTTGTAATTCTAGGCCAATTAAACTTAGGAAAATACTGAACTTTACGCTTATCGGGAGAGTCTGTTAAAGACATAGTATATCCTGTCCTTCCGTGGAAACAATCCTTTAAATGTACAACTAAATTTTTGCCTGGTGATTTATCCAATTGCAAGTTTTTCTTGGATTTCCAGTCAAAAGCAATTTTTAAAGCATTCTCAACCGCCAATGCCCCTCCTTCAATGTAAAAAGCATATGGCAAATAACTTGGCTGCACTAATTTACCCATTGTATCAACAAATTCTGCCATCTGGGCAGAATAAATATCTGAATTTGCAGGTTTATTGATTGATGCTAATTCTAGCCTTTTTGCATTATCCAGAACATATGGATGATTATATCCTACCGACATTGAGGCATACATAGAAAAAAGGTCAAGATATTTTTTACCGTTTGTACCATCTACCAACCAGGAACCATGACTATTTTTAAGATCAATAACGGGATTCATACCATCAGCTAGCATGTGCTTTCCAATTGTGGATCTTACATTTTTGTAATCAATTGTCATATTTTATTTCTCTAACTTAAATTTAATGCCTTGGGCTAGTGGTAATTCATCACTCCAATTGATCGTATTTGTTTGACGTCTCATATATTGCTTCCAACTATCGGAACCAGATTCTCTTCCACCGCCTGTTTCCTTTTCCCCCCCAAAAGCTCCACCGATTTCTGCGCCTGATGTTCCTATATTTACATTTGCGATACCGCAATCAGAACCTAGTGAGCTTAAGAACAATTCAGAGTTTTTAACATTCTGCGTAAACATAGCAGAAGATAACCCTTGCGGCACATTATTATGCATTTGAATAGCCTCATTAAGAGTTTTATAAGTCATCACGTAAAGGATGGGAGCAAATGTTTCTTCTTGGACAATACTCCAATGATTTTTTGCTTTAATAATAGTAGGAAAAACATAATTGGTTTCACCACTGTATCTTTTTCCCCCAAAAATAACTTCACCGCCTTGATCTTTTGCTCTTTTTATTGCGGCTAGAAAATCACTTACAGCATCTTGGTTAACCAGAGGTCCCATTAAAGTTTCTTTTTCAAGAGGATCCCCGATTTTGACTTGCTGATAAGCATTTATTAATAGTTCCACCAAATCCTTATATATTGACTCATGAACAATAAGTCTCCTAGTGCTAGTACATCTCTGCCCTGATGTGCCAACAGCTCCAAAAACGACTGCGGGAACTACAAGGTTCATATCAGCCGTTTCATCAACAATAATGCAATTATTACCCCCTAATTCAAGAATTGATTTTCCAAATCTTTTTGACACAACTTTACTAACATGCCTGCCCATCCTAGTCGAACCAGTAAATGAGACAAGTGGAATACTCACATCATTTATCAATGATTCACCAATTTTTGATCCTCTACCTATTGCAAGACTAAATATATTAGGAAGATCACATTGGGATGTCACCTCATTACAAATATTTTGAACAGCAATAGCGCAAAGAGGCGTCAAAGAAGAAGGTTTCCAAATTGTTGTATTTCCACAAATAGCGGCCAAAAATGCATTCCAACTCCATACTGCTACAGGAAAGTTAAATGCTGAGATAACACCGGTAATTCCCAACGGATGCCATTGCTCATACATTCGATGGTTTTTTCGTTCAGAGTGCATTGTCTTTCCATACAGCATCCTTGATTGTCCCACCGAAAAATCAGCTATATCAATCATCTCCTGAACTTCACCATCACCTTCCTGCTTTATTTTGCCCATTTCTAAAGCAACTAGGCTACCAAGTGCATCCTTGTTGTCTCTTAAAGCATTGCCTATTTTGCGGATAAATTGACCACGCTCTGGAGCAGGAACTTTTCTCCATTCAAGAAATGAATCATTCGATTCTTTAACTATCTTTCTAAATTCTTCTTTGCTACAATCATATACAGATGCAATTAAATTTCCATTGGAGGGGTTAAATGACTTTGTAAGTCCATCATTTTGCCCTCTAGTCCAATTACCAGGCCCCGAACAACCACCGTAATTAATTTCTTTAATTCCAAGTTTTTTTAAAAATTTCATATTTATAAACCTTTGATTACTTCACGAATAGCACTTACAAGGCTATCAATCTGATTTTTGTTTATTGTTAGTGCTGGAGCTAATCGAACAGTAGTGCGATGGGTTTCCTTTGCATAAACACCTTGATTTAATAATCCCAAAGAAACTACATGTCCATCTAACTTTGGATGATCGTGCATTTCAAAAGCAGTAAGTAGCCCTTTACCTCTAACTTCTTTGATTTTATTAGGAAATTCACTCATTAAATCACATAAATGAGAAACTAAATATTTGCCCTGTTTTTTGGCGTTTTCCGCCAAACGCTCCTCAATAAGAACTTTAATAGCATAGGTTCCTACAACAGAGGCAAGTGGGTATCCACCAAAAGTGGATCCTTCACTTCCAGGCGTAAGAACCTCCATTACATCTTTTCTGCCAGCCACAAAAGATACTGGTAAAATACCTCCACCTGCAGCTTTTCCACATCCCATTATATCTGGCTTAATTCCTGATAGTTGATGTGCAAAATTTGCTCCAGTTCTTCCAAACCCTGTTTGGACCTCATCTACAGCTAATAACACGTTATGTTTTTTACAAAGTTCATAAACACTAGGTAAATAATTATCATCTGGAACTATCACTCCAGCTTCGCCTTGAATTGGCTCTACCATGAAACATGCTATTCTATCAGCTTTTTTATCGAAAAGATTACTTAGGGCCTCAATATTATTAAAAGGAACCAGCTCAATCCCAGGAACGAAAGGTCCAAAACCATCCCTTGAATCAGGATCGTCAGACATTGAGACCGCAGCAAGAGATCGACCATGGAAATTACCTGTGGCACCAATCATTAAGCATTTATCTTCAGGAATATTTTTTATTTTATATCCCCATCTCCGAGCAATTTTAAATGAAAGTTCCCAGGATTCTACACCTGCAACTTTAGGTATTATTTTATCCATCCCAGTAATTCCTGAAGCTGCAAGAAGAAAAGCACTCATATATTTGTGCCGAATTGATCGTGGAACAGTAGGTAATTTTTCTTCTTCTAAATGCTTCACAACGGCATTCACAATAGTCTGGTTAAGCTGACCTTGATTTACTGCAGAGTAACAACACAATCCGTCTAAAAGCTCGGTTTCAATGAATTGATTTACATCTTCAGGATGAGGCTTTCTAGCCAAAAGAGTAGACGAATCTTTTACTGAGGAGACAACAACATCTTCAAGTGGTGAATAATTTTGCCCACCCTTTTCTAACTCAATTTGCTCGTGTTGCTTTGGGGTTAAATCACCGATTCTAATTCCGTTTACAGATAAATTATCTCCAAATCCACTAATTTTTAATTTATTCATAAAGAATCTCTTTTATGTTAAAAAGGATTATAAATTTAACCAATATCTCCAAATTAAACTGTATAGAATTTATTTCAATGGGAAACTTTCAGGCCAAAATATCTATCATACAGGTCCAATAGGCATGCATGCTTTTTAAATGACTGTAGTAATTTTATTGTTTATTAACCTTTATAGAATGATAGACTTTAACTTTTTGGAATTTTATATTTTAGAAACTTTCTTTATTATAAATTTTTAAACCGATTCTTAAAACCTATCCAGAATTTTATCTACATCCAAAAGTATAAAAAGGATTTTGACCTTACATTAACAAGGATGCTAATTTGGATATTTTCAGAAAATCGGTAGTCAAGAAACCATACTAAACTTTAATAGAATTTGAACAGTACATGCAGAAAAAATGTAATAACCTAAGGAATTACTTTAAAAATCATAAAAAACTGATATAATTTACATTTGGACACTTTTTTTAATAATTTTTTCAATAAATTAAGATTTTCTTTCTATAAAAGTAATGATCTGGCTAGCAATATCTACATTTGTGCATGTTTCGATTCCTTGCAAACCTGGAGAGGAATTAACCTCTAAAATTAACGGTCCTCTATCAGACCTCATCAAATCTACACCTGCAATATTTAATCCAAGTATATTAGCTGCCCGTATAGCAATTTGATTTTCTTGGTCAGTTAGGGTGATTTTTTCCACCCTTGCCCCTCTATGTAAGTTAGATCGAAATTCACCTTCTGGCGCAATCCGTCTCATGGCCGCAACTACTCTATTTCCTATCACAAATGCCCTTATATCAGTTCCACTTGACTCTTTGATAAACTCTTGAACCATTATATCGGCATCTAGCTGTCTAAAGGCACTCATAACTGACTCAGCTGCCTTTCTAGTCTCGGCAAGAACTATACCCTGCCCTTGTGTACCTTGCAATAATTTCATTACCAAGGGTGTGCTACCAACAGACTCTATAACTCCTTCGATATCCTTTGTATGACTTGCAAAACCAGTTACAGGCATATTTATACCAGCCTCAGCAAGAATTTGCATAGATCTCAATTTATCTCGAGAATTTGAAATTGAAATTGAAGGATTTAAACAAAGGCAATCCATAGTCTCAAATTGCCTCACAACTGCAGTACCATAGAAAGTATTTGAAGCTCCAATTCTTGGAATAATCGCATCTACATCTTTTAATGATTCTCCACCATAATATATGATAGGTCTGCGTGAAGTGATATTCATATAACATCGCATATAATCAATTACCCTTACCAGATGTCCCCTTTTCCTTCCAGCTTCTTCGATTCTTGTAGTCGAATAAAGATTACTATTTCTTGATAAAATAAATATCTTCATTTCGTATCAATGGAAACTTTACCAGCAAGAAAGGATTTATGGCAATGAACTATATGTCTTTTGGTTAAGGTATTTCTACCAATTAACATTGGATAAGTCAAATTGGATCTTTGTGCAAGAGTTATCTCAGTTACCCATATATCTGGCCCAATTTGAATTTCTAAATGGACCATTGGTCTAAGCTCTGTTTCACCGAACGAGCTTTTAATTTTTTTGTAATCAATGAGTTTTGATTCTACATCAAAAGAAGATTCTAAATGAAATAATCGAAAACTAACAATGTCAATTTTTCTTTTTTGATATACTCGAATGTTAGAGGCGTGAATGGAGGAAATTCTAGCACCTGTATCAATTTTGGCTTTTAATTTTAAATTATAGGAAGGTAATAGCACCCACTCACGCCAACCAAGAGAAATAACTGAACTACGTTTTTTAACATTTTTTTTTGTATTTATTATGTTTTCCATATAATCTTATTAAATATTAAGAATAAACAATCAATAAATTTGTTTTTTTGTTATATAAAAACTAATTTGATAAGTTAGATTTAATTAAAATTAAATAATTTTTAAGCTACAATAAATTTTTAATGAGAATTCTTTATCCAATATTCGTTTATTTAAATACTATGATAATTTTGCTTGGACAAACGTTTAATCCTGAAACAGGTACAATGACATTTTATCCCAAAAAATATATTTCATTCTCCTTAGGTGGTGGTGGGGGTGATTTTAGTCTGACCGCAGAAAGTGCATTTTCTGATCCTCAAAAACCTAGAAATCCATTATGGGAGGCAGAAGTTTCGGATGTTCTAACTACCATGCATAAACCTCAATTATCATTAAAGTTTGGTGGTTGGAAAGGTTGGCAAGGCGTTGAAATGGAAATTTCATACACTGCCCAAAAAATACCATCGCAAATAGTTTATTATGACTCCCACGGCCAAATTTATATACCTCCAACAAATGAATATCCCGATGGTTATTATTATCCTGTTGAGCCTCAGGACAGTGTTGACCTTGAAGATGGATTTCTTAATTTTAATTTATTTTCATTTGGTGGTACTGGTTATGCAAACATACATCTTTCTAAAACCATAAAACCATATTTTGGTTTTGGTTTTTCATTTGGCATTAACAATATCAATTCTCAATATCCAGGGCCGGGAAGTTTTGCAGCAAAAAATGTAATGGCAGCATTTGGGTATAATATCAAAAATGCAGATCAGCTAAACACAACAGATTTCGGAGTTGGATTTCACATACCCTTAGGTATTAAAGTCTTTTACAAAGATAATTTATTTATTAATTCTGAATTTAGATTTTCTCAGAACTTTATATCTTTTGGAAGTAGTGATGCTTACTTAAAAGAGAGAGATAAGGGTATGATCAAATCTTTACAGGCATCTGTTGGAATGGGTTTCATTTTAGATTAGTTGTGACTTCAAAACAAATTATTCAAATACTTCTATGCTTTTCCTTGACTTTTGGACAAAGTAAACAAATAACTGCTCAGACGTATCCTGACAAGAAATCATTGTATAAGCAGTATTTACTTCAAACTTTACCAGCTTATTTGTTTTTTGCTCCTTATTCATTTATGTATGGTGTTACATTGGGAGGGTCTGCAATATCCGAGGGAGCATCTCCTTTTGAAGCTAATTCACTTTGGCTTTCCTCTCCTTTAATAGCAGGACTTTTGGTCCACCTTGCTACTAAAGATATCATTGAAAACGTTCTGACTAAGCCAAAAAGGGAAGATTATTCATCTACTTTCTATTACAATATTTATTATGCTGGCCCGGATATATCATCTATTGAAAACGTCAATTTTGAGGGTATTTATTCCGATTGGGAAGCTCATATTGATGAAGTTCCGTCTGGGTTTGATTACCCATCCCTTGGATTTAGAACAGGATTCATGGGCAATCGTTATGGTCTTGATTTTGAGATGGCTTTAATTGCTCATCATACTTTGCGTGAATCAATAATATACGAATACACTAGTCCAGAAACGGGAATAATCCCCATACAACAAAGCATCCCAAGTCATTTTTATATGTTGCATAGTATGCTTATAGGATTAAACACTTATTTTGTATTGCCTAAATTTTCATTTTTAAAACCTTATATTGGAGTTGGTGGCGGAATTTTGCTTAACAGTGTCCAATCAGAATATCCTGGTCCTGCGGATTTAGTTAGAGAAGATGGCAAATTAGCGCTAGACGAAATGGGCTTAAACTTTGGTGGACAGATTTTTTTTGGATTCAGGTTTATGAAAGAAAGTTCATTTTATTATATTGAAGTAAGGCCAACTTTGCATAAGTTTGAGTTAGAAAGTGGAAGTACAGATGAGAACGCATCCATAGACAAATTTAATTTAAAATCAGCTCAATTCCAGTTTGGAATTGGTAGGGATATTTTCAAATAAAAACTACAATGGGTTAAAAACGCAATTAGAATTAATGTATATTCAATAACAAATGATTTTAAATGTTTTTGAATAAATTTTTAAAGCAGATCTCCATATATGCCTATGAAATACCATGACAAAAACATCCTATAATAATTATATCAGTAAATATAATCATAAAAAGAAAAAATTAATATCAAACACAAAAGCAGGCACTTTAAATATTGAGAAAGAATTCGAGAGCATAAAGCGATAAATATCATTAAA
>MDTA01157943.1_pt1 | contig 11535 bp, 12 predicted proteins | sample 811151 | NCBI WGS metagenome assembly MDTA01 (sample SAMN05326648, study PRJNA326480) | marine metagenome | isolation source: seawater | place: Indian Ocean: South | collected 2010 | reverse complement strand
TGTAAACGAACATTACAACATCAGCATCTTGCTCAATTGATCCTGACTCTCTTAAATCAGCCAATTGTGGTTGTTTATCGTCTCGCTGCTCAACTGCTCTGGACAATTGAGATAGAGCTAAAACAGGCACTGAAAGCTCTTTGGCAATAGCTTTTAATCCTTGTGTAATTTCTGAAATTTCTTGTACCCTTCCATCATTTTTTTTTGAGCTAGACCTCATTAATTGAATATAATCTACTACTATTAAACCGAGTCCGTGCACTCTCTTTATTCTTCTAGCTCTATTGCTCAAAGTCGCTATGGTGATTGCTGGTGTTTCATCTATAAACAAAGGCAAATTATAAATATTTCTCGAGGTTTCAATATATCTATTTATTTCTTCTTCAGTAACATTTCCTTGTCTAATAGAATCCGATTTTATTCTTGCTTGTTCAGATAATATTCTTGTTGATAATTGTTCTGAAGACATTTCCAAAGAAAAAAAAGCAACAGAGGATTTCTCTTGCCTTGATAAAATATTTTTAGCTGCATTGTATGCAATATTTGTGGCTAAAGCGGTTTTTCCCATCGAAGGTCTACCTGCTAAAATTATCAAGTCTGATTTATGTAATCCTCCTAATTTTTCATCTAAATCAGTTAAACCTGTTGGGACACCAATAATACCTCGATCACTTTGCATAGCAAGAGTTGCCATTTCAATAGTTTTATCTATAGCTTTTTTAAACTCGATAAAAGATTGAGAAAAACTTCCTCTCTCAGCTAAATTGTAAAGAGATTTTTCAGTGCTCTCTATGATATTTTCAGCGTCTTGCTCTTGTGTATTAGCGTTTAAGGTATCATAAGAGAGCTTTTCCGAAATTGATACAAGTTCTCGTCTTAGATACATTTCATGAATTATTTTTGCATAGTCGACAGCTTGTTTAACAGATCCAGAAAATCTTGTAAGTTTTACAAGATATTCAGTTCCCCCAACTTCATTTAACATGTTATCCTTTTCAAAAAAATTTTTTAAAGTGATTGGATTTGCAATCATCCCTTTATTATTTAAATTTTCAATTACCTCATAGATTTTAACGTGAGCGGGATCATAAAAAATTGAAGGTTTCATAAATGACGAAACTTCGTCTATGATGTCATTGTTTACTAAAACAGAACCGATTAGAGCCTGCTCAGCCTCTAGGTTTGACGGTTGTTTGTTTTGCAGATTATCTTGTGCTGTTTGAACTTCTTTCACTATTAAATAATAGTTTAATAGTTTGTGCTTTAAAGAAAAAAGTTACACACCTTTATTTACACTCTGTGGAAAAGTTATTTAGTTTGTATCTTATCGATTTTCACTGAAATAATTGCTTTCACTTCAGAATGGAAATTTATGCTAACCTTAAAAGTTCCAACTTTTTTTAATTCGTCTTTTAGAATAATTTGTGAAGGACTTACCTCGGCATTTGTCTGTTCTTTGATTAAATTTGTAATTTCTTTAGGTTTAATCGCTCCGTACAAATCTCCATTATCTTTACTTTCACGATTAAAAGTAAATATTTTATTGTTAACTAATTTAGCTATTTCTTTAAATTTATTTTTAATCTCGATATTTTTTTTATTAAGTTCATCTTTTTTCTTTGTTACGTAATTTAAATTTTCTTTGTTAAATCTTAGAGCCTTTCCTTGTTTAAGAAGGAAGTTTCTTCCATAACCATTTTTTACACTTACTTTATCTCCAATATTTCCTAAATTAAGTATATTTTCTAATAAAATTAATTCCATTTTATAATAGACCTAAAATTTTTGCTCTTTTAATTTCTCGAGTAAGCTTTCTTTGTTTATTAAATGAAACCGAGGTAATCTTTGATGAAACAATTTTACCATTTTCTGATACATATTTTTTTAATAATCCGATATTCTTGTAATCAACTATGGGAGCGTTTTTTATTGAAAGGGGGCATTTCTTTGAAAATTTGCCTTCACTTTTTTGGAATAAACTGAGTTTATTTATTGAATTAGTATTTTTCTTGAACTTTTTTTTATTGTTACGTTTCATTTTTTACTGATTTGAGTTTTTAAAATATTCATTTTTTGTATCTAATTTTTTATATTTGACAGTTAAGTGTCTTATAATAGAGCTATCTAACTTTATTTTTTTCTCAATTTCACCTAATGTATTTGATGTTCCCTCAAACTTATAATGAATATAAAAGCCCCTTTTGTAATTTTTAATTTTATTCGCTAATGTTAGCAAACCCCATTCTTCAATTTTTATTACCTTACCAGACGATTTATTTATTACCTGATTATACTTCTCTATTAATGTTTTAAGTTCTTTTTCAGCCAAATCCTGTTTAGCAACTATAGTGTTTTCGTAAAATGCCATAATATTGTGTTAACTTAGATTTATATAATATTTATAAAAATTGGTTTATACTATAATAAAGGATTATATCAATACAAATAATTTTAAAATAATTTAGAATAAATGAGCTCTTTACTATTTCCAGGACAAGGATCACAGGTTGTTGGCATGGGATCTGAATTTTTTAACAATTTTCCTATGGTAAAAAACATTTTTAAGCAAGCAGATGAAAAACTAAATTTTTCTATTACTAAATTAATTCTTGAAGGTCCTTCTGATCAATTACAACTTACTAAAAACACACAACCTGCTATTTTGACAGTAAGTTATTCAATTTATCAAACACTTAAAAAAGAGTTTAATTTTGATTTTTCATCTTTTAAGTTTTTTGCAGGACATTCTTTGGGTGAATATAGCGCACTAGTTTGTTCCGAATCCCTAAAATTCGAAGATGCTCTATATTTGCTACATCAAAGAGGAATAGCGATGCAGGATGCAGTTCCAGTGGGTCTAGGCAAAATGGTAGCAGTCTTAGGCACTGATATAGATTTAATCAAGCAACTAATTATATCCAGTTCAAATAATGAAAATGATATTTGCGAAGTAGCTAATGATAATGCTGAGGGACAAGTAATTATTAGTGGGAAAAAACAAAGTGTAGAAAATGTTGAAAAGTTGTTAAAAGAAAAAAAAATTAAATCTATTCCACTTAAAGTAAGCGCTCCATTTCATTGCTCACTAATGAAACCTGCTGCAGATTACATGGCAGAAAAAATAAACAATATTGAATTTAAAAAACCAAAACATGAAATAATAAATAATGTATCAGCTGATCCAATCACAGATCCTGAACAAATTAAGAAATTTTTAATAAAACAAATTTATTCAAGTGTCAAATGGCGAGAAACCATTTTAAGGATGTCAAAAGAAAAAGTAATAAATTTTATAGAAGTAGGTCCAGGCAAAGTTTTAACGGGTATGGTTAAAAGAACAATTAAAGACGTAAATTGCTTTTCAATTAACTCAATAGCTGATATTAAAAATTTACAAAATGAATTTAAAAAATAAAAAAATTTTAATTACTGGAGCAACTGGGGGTATTGGAAATTCTCTTGTAGAAAAATTTTATAATTTGGAGTCGAATATTGTTGCTACTGGTACTAATGAAGATAAATTAGCGTATTTAAAAGAAAAATTTCCAAAAATTCATATTGAAAAATTTAAACTAGATGAACATCAAAAAATTGACAATTTTATCGAAAATGTAGAAAAAAAATTAGACGGTTTAGAAGTTTTAATAAATAACGCTGGAATAACCCTAGATAATTTATCTATTAGACTTTCTGAGGAAAACTGGAAGAGAGTTTTAGATATTAATTTAACTTCAACCTTTTTAATGTGTAAAGCTTCTATAAAAAAAATGCTTAGAAAAAAATATGGAAAGATTATAAATATTACTTCAATTGTAGGCCATACTGGAAATTTAGGTCAAGCAAACTATTCAGCTTCTAAAGCTGGTATTGTTGCATTCTCAAAAAGTTTAGCAATTGAATATGCGAAAAAAAATATTAATATTAATTGTGTATCACCTGGTTTTATCAAAACTGATATGACAGAAAAAATTAATGAAGAATTTAAAAAAACTCTTGTAAGCAAAATTCCCTCAGGTTATCTAGGCACAGGAGAAGATGTCTCAAATTGTGTAGCATTTTTGGCATCGGACTTATCAAACTATATTAATGGTGAAACCATTCATGTTAATGGCGGAATGTATATGGCTTGACAATTCTGTTTAATAATTTATTAAGAAATCATATACAGGAAAGGAATTCATGTCAGAAGATATTAAAGGTAAAATTAAAAAAATAGTTGCAGATCACTTAGGTATCGAAGAAGAAAAGGTTACAGAGGAAGCAAGTTTTATAGATGACTTAGGTGCTGATAGCTTGGACACAGTGGAATTAGTCATGGCGTTCGAAGAGGAATTTGGATCAGAAATTTCTGACAGCGAAGCAGAGAAGATTTTGACTGTTGGAGATGCAATTAAGTTTATTGAAAGTAAAACAAGTTAAAAACTTGATTTATCTTTAAAATGCAAGATGGAGAAAATATTATGGTTATTTTGTCCTCTCCATCAGGCGTTGGAAAAACTACAATAACAAAAAAAATACAACAAAAATACCAATCCTTCAAAATATCTGTGTCACATACAACACGATCACCAAGATCAAATGAGGTTGACGGCGTAGATTATCATTTTGTCTCAAATGAAAAATTTGAAGAGCTTATAAATGATAAAAAATTTTATGAATATGCAAAAATATTTGAAAATTATTACGGAACACTAAAAAAAAATGTTGATGAAACAATAAAGAAAAATGACATACTTTTTGATATTGATTGGCAAGGAACAAAACAATTATCAAAGTTTAAAAATTTAAAAATAATCAAAATCTATTTAATTACAAGCAGTAAAGAAGAGTTAAAAAAAAGACTTATAAAAAGGAATCAAAATTCGATCGAAGAAATAGAAAAAAGATTTAATGCTTTTGACGAAGACATAAATCATTGGAACGATTACGACTACATTATAATTAATAAAAACCTAGACGTTTGTTTTAAACAAATTGAAACTATAATTAATTTACATAAGCATAAGGTTTCTATTTCTTCTCAAACAATTCAGTAATTTTATAGTAAACTTCTGGTCTTACTTCGGAAGGTCTAGAATCAAGCTTCAATCCTGAAACACTTTTTATTTCTCGGTGATTTAAAATTTTTTTTATAGTCTTATTAATCATTTTTCTTTTATTAGAAAAAAAAAGGCTAGTAATTTTTTCTAAATTCAAGAGATTTTTAATATTATTAGATTTTCTTTTTTTGGGTTTAAAAACAACGACCATTGAGGTTACTTTTGGTCTTGGGGAAAAACAATTTTGAGAAACTAAAAATTTATTTACAAACCTCAACCTGTAATTTGTTAAGATAGACAATCTGCCATAATGCTCACTTGAGTAATTTCCAATGATTTTTTCAGCTAATTCCTTCTGAAACATGAATATGAGACTTTCGAAATTTGGTGGCCAGTTTTTAAATCTTAAAATTTTTACTAGTATTTGTGAAGAAATGTTATAAGGCAAATTTCCAAAAATTATTGAATTTTTTTCAACTATATTTTCTAAATTAAATTTAAGAATATCACTATTATATAACTTTACATTTTTAAAATTAGAATATTTTTTTTTAAGTTCTTTAAATAAAAAAACGTCTTTCTCAATTAAATGCAATAGCCGAGGTTTTTTTGTGAGTATTTCCTCTGTCAAAGCCCCATACCCTGGACCTATTTCAATCACATTTTTATTTTCTATTTTTACTAAATTTGTAATTTTTCTTATTATGTTATTATCGATTAAAAAATTCTGGCCTAACGATTTTTTTGCATAATTCATTTTCCAAATCTATTTATAAAATTTATGCATTCAATTAAACTTTCAGGATTTGCTTTATTTTTCAAAATTAGTTTTTTTGCTACACCATGATCTGGAGATGCTCTTAAATAATTTAAACCAAGAGTGATATTAATCGCGTTAAATTTAAAAATTGTTTTAAAAGGGGTCAATACTTGATCATGGTACATCCCAACTATGACATCATATTTTTTAAAATCTTGTATAAATAAAGTATCTGAAACAAGGGGACCTGTTATATTAATACCGCTTTTTTTAAGTTTTGCTATTGATGGCACTATTATTTTTTTTTCCTCTGAGTTGCCTATCATTTCAGCATTATGAGGGTTTAAGCCAAGAATTCCTATATTAGGCTTTTTATTAAAAAATTTTTTATAGAAATTATGAATCGTTTTAATTTTATTTATTATGACATGAGAATTTAGGCTTCTTGAGACGTCTTTAATCTTTATATGAGTTGTAATCGGACTCACAGCAAATCTTTTATTTCTTATTAACATTACCTCTGAATTATTTTTAATTTTACACTTTGCAGCTAAAATCTCAGTAACCCCTATATTTTTTTTTTTAAGTAAATTTTTATTAATTGGGCAATTAATTAGACCGATAACATTCTTATTTAATGCAAGATTATGCGCAATACTTAATGATTTATTTATAAATTTTGAGGCTTGTCTATAAGGAACTTTAAAAGGATTTATGTAATTTAACTTTACATCTAATATTTTCAGAGAAAATTGATCACTTTTATCATTAATAGTTTTTACTTTGCTAATTTTTAAGGGAAATTTAAATTTTTTAGTCTGATCCTTCATTAGATTAAAATTTGAGATAAAATAAATTTTCTTTTTTAATGATTTATTTATTTTTTTCCAACTTTTTAATATTATTTCTGAGTTAATACTATTTGGATCTCCACTAACAATAATAATCTTTTTCATTTATATTCAATTAAAGAGTTATTTTTTAATTTAGATAAGTGGCTTCTAGAATACAAATTAAATAATTCATTTTTCTTCTGATCAATTAATCTTTTCTTAATCATTTCTGCATTATTATCATTAATTCCGGAAACTCTTTTATCATTTAATTTAAAAAATAGTAAAGAATCTAAATTTCTAATTGGTGTAGAAACTTCACCAATTTTTAACTTCTTAAAAACCTCTGTTACTTTTGAATTTAAGCTTTCAGAATTTACCCATCCTATATTACCAGAGTCTTGAGACGAGGATGAAATACTAAATTTTTGTGCAGTTTCTTCAAATCCATTATTGTTAATTTCTTTTAAAATAAAATTTACCTCATCTTGATAACTAGATCCCTCATTTAAATTTATTTCGATTTCAGAAATATTAAACTCTGTAATTTTAGAACTATTTTGAATGTAATTAAGTACTTCTTTATTAATTTCCTCTTGATTAATTTTAACTTTTTCTTTGTAAATATTATACATTAATTGCTTCCAAGCTGTTTCAATTTTTAATTCATTAACAAATAATTCAAAATTAATTCCAAGTTTTTTAAACTTTTTTTCAAGTTCATTAACATTATTTGAAGATAAGGAAAGAAGCTGACTATTTACATTAAGAGATTCAATTTCAACTTTATATTTCGTCAGTTCATTTTTTTTTAATTTAAGATCAATTAAATAGGAAAGGGCTCTTCTTTTATTCTTATCTATATTTATTTGATTAATATCTTGATTAGAGAGTATTAGAGAAGTTTTAATTTTATTTTTGATTTCATAAGCTGTAATTATATTATCATCTATTTTAACAATTATCTCATTTTTTAAAGCTTTTAAAAAATGAAAATTAAGGTCAAATAAAATTAAAACAAATAAGAAAAAAAAATACTTTTTAAGCATCAGTTTAATGCAGGCGTATCAATGCCAGCAAAAGGTGTTAGAGTAATTTTAAAGAATAAAGAGTTTTCCGCCTCTAGCTCAGAGTCATTGTAAAACTCACGTCTATAAACAAGGCCTGCACGCAAACAATCATTGATATATTCATAACTTAAATTGTAAAACTCTGACGAATGAGTAATTAAATTACGTTTAGTTTCAAATGAAAGCATTGCATTATTTGTACTATTATAAGTTAATTTTGTTTTAAAATAATCTTTATTACCGATGTGATTTTTTTCTTGTAAATAATTAAAATCAATATCTAAAGCTCCAAAATTCATTTTAGCACCCACATCGTTGTAATTCAATTCTTTATAATTTTGATCTAGAGCAAAATTGTAATTTAGATTAATTTTTTTACTAATATCTATATTAGCTTCACCTACAAGATCTGATAGTTTTTCATCCAAACTACTTTCACTAGACATATCTTTATTTTCTTTATTATTAATTATTTGTGCTACCGAAAAATCAAAAATTTGCTCATCTTTTTTCATTGCGTAGTCCATACCTAATGCAGCAGTTAATCCAACTTCGAAATTATTTATATTTTCCAATCGATCCATGCTGAAAGCGTTTATAGCATTTAGCCTTGAGCCAGATTTTTCTTTTCTCATACTTCCAGGAGCATATCTGGCAAAAAATTTGGGTGTGAGTAAATGTTTTAATTTTCCTGCATTTTTTTCTAATTTTATCTCAGAAAGATATCCTAAGGCCCCATAAATTTCACTTGTTGGATTATCTTTGTATAAATCAACATTTTTGGACTCATAATTTACATTTTTAAAATTACTTAAAAATTTTGATTTAAATCCAGATTTGAATAAAAAATCCTTAGAACTCCAACTTAAGTCATTCACATTAAAGCTAGTTAATTTATTGGTATCGTAATTGTGCACTTTAAAATTCGACTGTAGATCTAAATTTCCTAAAGTTTCACTCGCAAATATATTCTTATCAAATGTAATTTCAGGTGCAACATACTCATACTTATCATTATAATTTTCTTTTAAGGTTTCAAATACACTTGCATTAAAACCAAAAAATAAGTTTTCATTCTCTCTTGAAAATTCCAATGAACTTTCCAAAGTGTCTTTATCATAATCAACTAAATTTGATTTCAATTTATAAAGTTTCAAGTATTTGTCGTTGGAAACACTTTGCAATGATAGACTAAGAGTATTTTCAGAGTTATTCTTTCCTTTAAAATTGCTAACAAATTTCGAAAAAAAATGGGATTTTTCACCTTTAGTTTTTGTACTGCTAGTTTTTTTATATCCTTCAGTATAACCAAAGTCTGCAATAAAACTCGAATTTCTAAATGCTTGATGATATTCACCGATGAACAGGGGATTCTCATCAGCATAAAATCTATTAATTAATGTAAAATTCTTATCTTTATTAATATCGAAAAAATATGGCAAAGATACCCCATAGCCTAAATTTTTCGAATCTGAAATTGTAGGAACTAAGAAACCAGATCTTCTTTTAATAGAAGGATCCGGATGTGATAATTTTGGCAAATAAAAAATAGGAACATCATAAATTTTTACAACGGCGTTATCGTAATAAACGGTTTTTTTTTCGCTGTCATGAAACATTTTTGATGCCTGGATAGACCAGGGTGGGCATTTATCATTTTGTCGATAGTCACATAAAGTGAATATGCTCTTATTAAACTCGGTATTTTTTTTACTCATTTTTAATGTATTTGCAAAAACTCTTGGCTTATTTCTTTCATCTATTTTAAAACTTCTATCTCTGATATATGATTTAATATCAGTTCCTAAAATTTCTTTTTTATCTGTATCTATATAAACTTGAGAAAATTCATATTTATTATTTCTATTATCTAAAACTTCGATTTTACCTATTGATTTAAAAATATTATTTTTTGTTTGATATTCAAAATTTTCTACAGATATTTTATTATTATCTTGATCTGTAACAATAGTTTGTTTTTTTGAATAAATTTGTTTTGTTGAGTTATCCAGAGTGATATCTGAGCTATCAATTATATAATTTTTAGATGTGATTATTTTAGTTGAGCCAGAAGTAACAAGAATTTTTGTATTTTCATCGTATTTTGCAAATTCCGCATTAATAATATTTTTTTCTTTATCATTACCAATTATATTTCGCTTAAGAATCAAAATACCAGTTTCCTTGTTATATTCAGCTGAATCACTTTTAATTATGTACCCATCTTCAGTTTTTACTTTTACTTCATTTTCGAAAAATGATAAATTTTGATTTTTATCTAAAGAAATGTTTTTAGCCTCAATTAGAATAGTTTCTGCAAAAAGATTTAAATTGTAAAATAAGAGAAAAGAAAATAATAAGATTCTATTTTTCATTAATTTGTATTACTCCTACTGAAGTGAAAAGCGATAAAGCTATCACCGGTGCCCATACTGATAAAATAAGTGGGATCCTATTAGTTTGTCCAAGCGCTAATGAAAGATCTTTAAAATAAAATATAATGACACTAACAAGTAATCCCAAAATTATATACTTGATATTTTCAGATCTTTTAAGTGTATTCATAGTAAGTATAGATGCTAGACCTGTCATCAAAAATAAAAAAAATGGCATTGATAACATTGCATGTAAACTCTGGTTTAAAAAAGGCTTGCTATAGCCATTATTAAGCAGGTTTTTGTAATTAAGAATTAAATCTAAAAAAGACATTGTATCAAAGTTTTTAAATAAACTGTTAATTTTCTCAAAATTATAAATTGAGACTATTTTATATTCTTTTAAATCTTGTTTCGTTAAAACTCCGTTAATTGGTTTAAAGATAATAACATCTTCTAAAATCCAAGTATTACTTTTAATATTTGCTTTTTCTGCAATTATTTTTTCTTTTAAATTTGATTTTTCATCAATGTGAAAAATAGTTAAAGCTAATAAATTTTGACCCTCGGGTTTTGCAGCGGTGATAATTCTTTGAACAGACTTTAAATTTTCTTTAATCCAAAGACCATTTTTATTAAATGTTACCAGATGATCAATATCTCTAGAATAATTAGATTTTGTTTTTTCATAGAATTTTGACATTGAGGATGTAATAGGGTTTATAAAAAGCAAGATAAGAAACCCAATTATAAATGATGTAATTGCCAGTATTAAGAAAATTTTAAAATTTGAATAGCCAAAAACTTTTAATGTTAATAAATCACGACTATTTCTTAATTTCATCATAAACCACATGCTTGAAAGAAAAATGATAAAAGGTAAAATTTTTATTATCATACTTGGAATAAAAATACTTGTTAACATTAGTGGTATAAAAATACTTACATCCATGTTTTTGAAAAATTCTATTTCTTCGAATAAATTTAATATCACTCCAAAACAATAAAAAATAATAATAAACACTAAAAAGGTTTTTAAAAAATTTTTTAATAAGTAATTTAAAAAAATTTTATTCATATTTTAAAAGTTTCATTTGAAAATTTATAAATTAAAAAAGAGTAAAGAATAAATAATAAAGAGAATGGCAGTAAAATAAAAGTATATAGTACTATAACATTTAGACCTGTGTATCTTACAGCAAGTTCAGTAAATAATAAAATTAGAAAACTATAAAAAAATATACTTAAATTTTGAAAATTTTTTTTTTTAGATTTTATCAGTAGTAAAGAGCATATCAGTGATAACACTGGTATATAAAATGGAATAATAATTCTTCTGTTTAGTGTAGACAAGATCTCCTTTTTAAAATCTTCATTACAAAAATTACTTTGTTTCAAATCTTTATCAAATAAACATTTCATAAGTGTTATCGTAGAAGTTTCTTGTATTTTTGGTTT
>MDTA01028539.1_pt1 | contig 11537 bp, 12 predicted proteins | sample 811151 | NCBI WGS metagenome assembly MDTA01 (sample SAMN05326648, study PRJNA326480) | marine metagenome | isolation source: seawater | place: Indian Ocean: South | collected 2010 | reverse complement strand
TGCCCGGACGGCTGCGACCGCGAAACAGATCAGCAATAGGGGATAGAGCGGCAACAAATGGCGCAATCTTTGCGACGGGCCACCAAAAAACCAAATCGTATAGGCAATCAAGCATGCCCCTGCGAATACGAACAAAGGATGCCTCCATAGGCCCCGGCGATACAGCCACACTCCTGCACAACTGAACGGAAGGAGGACCAATGCCATAGGTCCAAATCCAACCCGCAATGACTCAAATGCCTGATGCGCGTCTAGCGTTGCCTTTAGCGGATAAACGAAAAACCAAAATAGGTTTGCCGCAACCGGTTTCTCGGTAATACCGCTCTTGTAGACAGCGTGAATATCCGCGTCCCATATTGCCTGTGGTCGATATTCGGTGAGGCCATAAAGAAGCGGGAAAATGGGATCACCTGTGTTCAAGTAGTTCCACACGTACCATTGTATGCCCACGGCCAACAACGCCACGATATAAATGACGCCGTGTATTAGCGCGCGTCTCTGCAGAAGGACCATACAACCGCACGCAAACGCAAAGATCAGCCCCGTGTACTTGCTGGCCATGAACAAGCCCGCAGCCACGCCCGCAATGATCGTGTATTGGAGGGCGGCGGTTCGCCGAGCCTCGGCCACAAGAAGCAGGGCTGCGAGCACAAACATTGCATTCCGTACTTCAATCTGACCGCTGCCCGCCCCGTATACGACCGCGGGGGTGGTCAAAAATACAAGCGTAACCGCCAAGGACCAATCGAGGCAAAGATAGCGTCGCGCCGTGACATAAACCATAGCGGCGCATCCCCACCCTGTTGCCATTGTCCAAAGGGTCATCGTGGTCTCGCCCCCTGTGCCCAAAGCCACCATATAGGTCATTTGCAGGAGAAGAGGTATCGTGCCCTCCATCGCCTGATAAATTGGAACCAGGCGCCCCTCGGCAAGAATAGCCTTAGGCAAGGCAAAATGATATGCAAGCGAGTCACCATCCGCCGGAGGCGCCAGTCCCTCAAGCAAGTCACCACCTAACACAAGCGCAATACCAATCCCGAGCGCGACCCGGACGACCGGCAAAGTTGATAATAATGGCTCGGGTTCAGAGTCACACTCCAGATTTTGGTTCCGGAAGGCACTCACCAGTAACCCTAGACCAGGCACCATGAAACCAAGCGCCATCGACAGAGATAGAGTGTTCACGGTCCCGTACACTGCGATGAAGAACGTGCTCCAGCCAATGGCACCAACGCCTAGAGCAAAAGCTAACGCACAAAACTCAGAAAGTGAGAATCGGTCCGTCAGACCCACTGCTCGCAGAATTATAGTGCCCGCACCGAGAGCGCCGGCCAGCATCAAAAACAGATAGGCTATGAACACCGGATAAGCGCCCTCAGGTTATGGCCGGCTTGGCCGCAAAAGCCTCAAGGGCACGCCGCCGCCGCCCGTACATGATGTCAACGGCACCCTCGATCAGCAGTTTCTGGTAGCTCAATGGCGCACCGGGCGACAATGAATCGGCGCAGAACGCCATCCGATTCGTTTGGAGCCCATTAGCCCCGCGAATGCCGCTGCGACAATACCGAAAGCGACGAGAGATCGCCTCGATTGCTGGACGATCGATACTTCTGATGTCACCAAATGCGTAGGCATACCAATCTGTCTCTTGTGCAAGGCGCGCATCCAATAGGTCTCCCGCCGCATTAACTTCTTCGATTAACTCTTCTTTGTCGATTTCCGTCAACCGCCGATGCCGCATACCATGACAACCAATCACATGGCCCCGCGCCTTGAGACTTCGAAGCTCATCCCAATCCATCAGACGCAAGCTCGACGGCAGGTCTCCGGTCTGGATTCGACCTTGAAATATTTGCCGAGCAATCGCCCGACGCTGCAAATCGCCCTCGAGTTCGGTCAGTCCCGGACACACGAAGAACAGCGCTTTGACCCCATGGCGATCGAGGACCGATGCTGCAATTTCAAAATTGGATGCAAAACCGTCGTCAAATGTGAACAAACATGGCAAACACCAAGTTGGTCGCACGACCCCTTGATCCGTCGGTTCTTCAACGGCCTCCGCCGGAGAAATAACGCCGTGCTCCTTAACGATATAGGCAACCAATCGATCAAACGCGTCGTGCTCTTGATCCTTAATGCCATGAAGCAGCAGCATTCGAAATGCCGATGTCCGCGTACGTCCAAACGTACCGAGGCGATGCAAGAACCGTAATGGTGGAGCGACAATATTACGCAAGGCGTTCATTGTTTCACCTTTAGATTCCAAAAATTTTGTTGATAAGCGGCATCACGAAACCGCGGAATTGTCTCAAATAAAGCGCAAGCACGCCGATAACCCAGATCCATGCGAGAAGTCCCCAAACATTGATTTTTGGCCCATGGGTCATAAATGGATAAATCCTCGTAACCGGCCAAAAATGGGCTGAACCGCGAAAAAGAAAATCCAGAAGCACAAGAGCTGCGGGGAGAGGCTACTGGTCACGAGGTTAAAATCTGAACCATCATAAAACAATGAGAGTAGCACGCCACTAATAATCGCAACGCCCGCGATAGTACTGCGCGGCATATTTGCAATACGATCCAGAAGACCTAGGAAAAGACCGATCCGAAAAAGACCGATGAAAATTCCTGCCTTTCCATAATTGGCATTCATCTCGGTGATCCTCGATATATCCATCGACATTGAGGCCTGCTCTGGCAGCTACATGTCATATTAACCCCTAAACTCATTTCCCCAATGCTCTTACGGTTTACCCAACCACACGAACTGGGACACCCAACCCGTGAACAAGTTGCGATGGGCTTCGACTTGTCAGGAAGGGGCATGAGTGGGCATCTGCTCGACCACATGACTAAATAATAAAACTGCAGATACAAATGCCATGTGCGCGCGATCAGGCGTTAGCGTTTCAAGCCTGAAAACCACTCAGAAGAACTTCACCCCCATGCGGATAATAAAGCGAGCCTGCAAGTGAAACGGCAGTTTCGCCGGATTAAGCTGTCGCATGATCATTTTTGGGTCGCAGACCTTCCGTTTCGCCAAAACAAGGAGAGAGCTCCAAAAACCAACGCGCGTGGATTCAGAGGGAAGGCAAGCAAGCTGTTGAGGAAATAGCGCCGCGCCTCGGGATAATCATGAGACTTGGAGAATTTCCGCGCCGCTCCATAAATAACCATCGAGCGCCTCAGGCGATTTAGGGTACTGTCAAACACGCGTCGCGTCTTAAGTGATCGGTAATGCCGCTCAACGACGTTCAACCCCGCTTGCATATGACGCAACGTGGCGGCGCTGGAATTCGTCCCGTGAAGTCTGTAAATGGACAGATCCGCGTCGATGAAACGCACCCGCACCTCTGCAGCCATCAATCGCAGCCACAGATCGTAATCCTCGCACGTCACCAACTCACGATCCTCGGTGAAGCCGTCCATTTCAATAAGCCGATCACGGCGCACCATGACCGCTGTGGTCGAAAAGCAATTGCCTGAAAACAAGAGCCGTCGATAGGTGGTGTCTGCGGCGTCCAAATGAGGCGATACGCGCAATGTCACACCGTCTTGGACTGTGCTTTCACGATGGCTTAGCATATCCGCGCCATCAGCAACAGCTAAGCATTTCTCGAGTTTCTCAGGTGCCCAAAGATCATCGGAATCGAGAAACGCCACCCATTCGCTCCGACTTTCCTCAATCCCTCTGTTGCGCGACGCACCAATCACGCCATGATTTCGAAAATCAATTAACCGAAATCGGTGGTCATCAAAGGCCTGAACCACTTCGCGCGTGTGATCTTCCGAGACGTTATTGACGATCACAGCCTCCCAATCCGACTCTGTTTGCGCGCGAACACTCTCAAGCGCCAGTTTTAGCAGATTCGCCTGATTATAGGTTGGTATCACAATGCTGACTTTAGGCATGACGGAACTCGTCTCTGCAAAAAACAATCATCCGGTCAATCTCATCACTAAGGTCAGGGTCTACCCCGAAACCCATCCGGCTGAGCCTCTCTATGGCGAGAATTGGCCCTGCGGGTCTCTCTCCGTCGTCCGGGGCTTGGTGGATTTCCGGGCGCACTTTAAGAAGAATTTCAGCGCGATCGGCAATCATACGGGCAAGATCAAATGTGGATATTGAAAACCCGGCCGCTAGATTGAATAGTTTTGGGCTCACAACCGCAGCCTTATGCGTAACCATGATATTGACGGCACGCACAACTTCTGACACTGGGACGAAATCGCGCCGTTCATAACCAGTGCCACGTAGTTTCAACGCGCCCGTCTCCACAACTTGTCGGCATAGGTCATTGGCTATCAACATCCAACAATTCGCGTTCCTATCCATAGGCGCGCCAACACCGTTGGACAGCCGCAGAACCACGCCCTCTATGTCTTCCGCACTGCAGACCAAATCTTCCGCGCGGCGATGCGTTTCCGCATAAGGATGGCGATTGGTCGTCGGCGTTTCCTCCGGGTAAGCGCCGTTCAGGGGCGCCCCATAGACATGGGCCGTTGAGATGTAGAGAAACCGGCGCGCGTTGATAAACTGGGCAGCTTCGATTGCGTTCTTAGTGCCATCGACATTTACACGCTGCGCGGCCTTGGGATCCGCAGCACTCTCCTGGGCGTTCAGTGAAGCCAGATGTACGACTGCATCACTTCCCCGCAACCCGTCAATCAATGTTTGTCGATCCTGAATGTCGACAGCCAAAAGTTCCATTGCCGCTGCCCAAGACGGCACGTCATCCGTATGCCGCGTCAGCAACCTGACCGCATGGCCTGCTGCGGCCAATCCCGTCGCAACCCGCCCGCCGAGAAATCCGCGGGCACCGGTGACCGATACCTTCAACGTCATCCGTGTTTGACGTTCCAGTCATAACCAAAGTTTGGATCGAAGGGGTCCCGACGATCGACTTCGTCGGCATCATGAGGAATGGTCGCGCAATTAGCAACAATCGCCGTGAAATCGCCAAAGCCCTTGAAACCGTTCCAGATGCCAGGTGGCACGGTCACCAGATTATAATTGTCGGGACCGAGATAGACTTCTTGCAACTGGCCTTTAGTGTCGCTGTCTTCCCGATCATCGAATAGGACAAATTTTATTTTACCATGAGGAACAGCGTAGTTCAGAGTCATCCGGGTGTGAATATGCCAGGCTTTCACAACACCTGGATGCACAGTAGCAAAGTAAATCTCTCCAAACTCCCGGAAAACGGGAGAGTCCCGGCGCAGCATGTGCATGACCGATCCACGTTCATCGACAATTTGTTGCAGCGGCGTGATAATAACTCCGTCTATCACCTATTCCCCCATGAATGCTGAAATCTGCATTTTACTGGTTTCCTTTGCAGTCGCGCCGCCAGCAAGTCGCTTGTACCAGTCCACTGTCTCTGCGATTGCGCTCTCAGACGACCATTTTGGTCGCCACCCCAATTCCAATTTGGCCTTGTCAATATTAACTTGAAGTAATCGATGCTCGAACGGCGCATCCTCATCGCGATCATGAACGATCATGCCGCCACCCCAAATCTCGATGGCCCGTTCGGCAACCTGATACACCGTCAGGCCTTTGTCCAGTTCAGGACCAAAGTTCCAGGGACCACTATACTGTTTCGGGTCGCTCCACAATATCGCACACAACTGGAGATAGCCATGAAGCGGATCCAGGACATGTTGCCAGGGGCGTGTCGCTTCGGGATTTCTCAAGCGGATCGGTGTTCCGTCCCTGAGCGCGCGCATGCAATCGGGAATAATTCGGTCGCTGGCCCAATCGCCGCCGCCAATGACGTTGCCGGCTCGCGTGCTAGCAACCCCTAAACCCGCACGCTGTGCAAAATATGAATGTTGAAACGCCATAAACGCCAATTCAGCTGCTGCTTTCGAAGCGCTATAGGGATCATGCCCACCCAGTTCATCGTTCTCTCGGTAACCCCAAAGCCATTCCTTATTCCGGTAGGCCTTATCAGAGGTGATGTAAACCAGAGCGCGAACAGTGTCGCAGGCCCGAACGGCCTCAAGTAGATTAACCGAACCGCCAACATTCGTATCGAAGGTTGTTTTTGGATCTCCATAGGAGCGCCGCACTAAAGCCTGCGCCGCCAGATGAAATACAAATTCCGGCTTGATTTCCTGCATGACATCTTCAAGTTGATCGCGGTTACGGATATCCGCGATTCGATGGTCAATATCCTCGGCCAAACCCAAAAGGTCATAATGCGAATCGTGATACTCAGGAGCCAATCCGTACCCCGTAACCTCTGCACCCAGCTCCCTAAGCCACAGGGCAAGCCAGGACCCCTTAAAACCCGTATGGCCCGTAAGCAGAACACGTCTGCCGGCGTAGATTTTTAACATCTGGCTGCTCACCAATTTCTCCAAGGCGCTTCACCGCGATTCCACAAATCGTTCAACAACTTGTAATCGCGATAGGTATCCATACATTGCCAGAAACCGTCGTGCCGATAGAGCGCAAGCTGATTTTCGGCAACGATGGTGCTCATTGGCTCTTGTTCAAAAACAATGTCTTCATCATCACTCAAGTAATCAAAAAGCTGACGCCGGCAGACGAAAAAACCACCGGAAATACGTCCACCCGTAGCTTGTGGTTTCTCGTTGAATTCTGTCACCACGCCCGTATCGTCAGCCTCAATCTCGCCAAAGCGGCCCGGCGGGCGAACGCCAGACACCGTCAAGATCTTGTCATGCGACATATGAAAATCTATCAACGCAGAGATATCAACATCGCTGACCCCGTCGCCGTAAGTAAGCAAGAAATGCTCATCTGTGCCGATGTAGTCCCGCACCCGGCTGATACGGGCTCCAGTCATCGTCAACTGGCCTGTATCCGCAAGCGTAATGCGCCATCCCGACTCTTCATGATCACCGTGGTGCTCAATCTTTCGTCCGGCGCCAAGCGTTACGGTGATATCGTTGGTAAAGGTTCCATAATCCAAGAAGAAGTCTTTAATTACGCGGCCAAGATGACCCAAACATAGAACAAAATCTGTATGCTCATGGACAGCATACCCCTTCATAATATGCCAGAGGATAGGGCGATCTCCGATGGGCAGCATTGGTTTCGGCAGGTTCTCCGAAACGTCGCGAATGCGGGTTCCTTGGCCGCCACAAAGAATAACCGTTTTCATCTCATTTTCCTATCCCAGTTCTCATAGCGGGCCCGACCGCCGCAACCCCTAACTCAACCACAATTTCGGTACCGCCGCATCTTCAAATCCATCTATCGCCGCAAGTCCCATCGCCAGCATGGTTCCCTGGACGTTTCCGCTGATGTGCGTTAACGCCAAAATTTTTTAGTGATCCGAGCACTTATGGGTAATATGGGCTTCGGCAGATCTGCATGAACGTCCTGGATGCGTGTTCCTTATCCGCCACAGAGAAACATAATTTTAATCGTTAAGCTTAGTAAGTTCGGTGTCTCTTCTGGAACCCTTGAAGAGCCAATTGCTAAATCAAGGGTCTGCCCGGTCAGGGTAGCCGCCGTAACCCTCCGGGTGTATCCCCCGATTAGGCACCAGGTTTTCACTTAGTCCCAGAATCGCCGCTCTTCCCATGTTCAATATCGCCTCCTCGGCACTTCCCCCGATATGCGGCGTGACAATAACATTCGGCATGCCAATCAGCTCTGAGTCATCGGGCGGCTCCTCCGCAAAAACGTCCAGTGCCGCGCCGGCAATATGGCCATTGGCCAACGCCGTTTTGAGAGCAGCCTCATCGACTAGACCACCACGCGCCATATTAATCAGGATCGCACCAGGCTTCATCAGTGCTAACCTGTCCGCTGTAATAATGTTGACAGTCGTGGGATCTTTCGGGAGATGTAATGTAACTACGTCTGACTCGCGCAACAGGCTGTCAAGCTCGGCGTGCTCGACGCCTAACCGCCTCACGGTGCTAGATAGCTGGCGGATGTCGAAGACTAGCACTCGGCAGCCAAACGAACAAAGCAGCCCGGCTAAGTCTTGGCCAACGTGGCCGAAGCCGACAATACCGACCGTCCGCCCTGACAGATGGCTGCCAATCCGTTGGCCCCAGGTGCCATTACGAACCCCCGCATTAAGCTCTGGCACGTGGCGCAGCAACCCGATGGCCGTCGAGATTACGAGCTCCGAAACAGAGCGCTTGTTAACACCGCCCCTCCAGCCAAGGCGAATGCCGCGCGCCCTCAAGGCATCAAGATCCAGCATATCGAGGCCAACCCCGTATTTCGAAATGACACGCAGCTCGGGAAGCGCAGCCAAAATGCCAGCGTCGATTGGCTCCAACGCCGTGATCGCCATCTCATGGCCACGCAGGTAAGCGATCAACGCGTCGCCAACCAGAGATAGACCTTGATCGTTAAAAGTGATCCGGGCTTCCGGATGGGCAGCAATCAATTCTTCGCGTAAAACTGGATGTCGCGAAAACGACCGAGAGGTAACGGCGATTCGATCCACAGTCTAGGCGGCCCTGGACAGGGCGCAAAGCGCGTTGGGCAATTTCCCGAATGTATCGATCAGCACGTCAGCACCGAGCTCAGCGAATGGAACATGGCAATATCCATATGTAACGGCGACTGTTGCCAGGCCGGCTGATTGGCCAGCACTAACGTCTGTCTCACTGTCGCCAACGAGCACGGCCCGCTCTGTGTCGACCATCAAGGCATCCAGAACGGCCAAAACGTGGCGGCCATCGGGCTTCATGAAAGGCGTGTCGTCGGCGGCGACGACAACCCCAAAAAACCTATCCAAATCCAACGCCCGCAGCACCGCGTCGGTAATACGACTCGGCTTATTTGTGCAAACACCCATAAGCACCCCGGAGGCAGAAAATTCAGTCAGGACCTCGCGCACCTCATCATAAACGACTGTCTCGACAGCCGGGTCTTCTTGATACGCAGCAATGTAGCGTCGAATCATTTCATCAATATTCACATCGGTCCGACGCGACGCGAGAGTTTTATCAAACATAGCTCGCGCGCCAAAACCAACAGCTGCCCTCACCTCGTCGAGGCTTACAAGCGCCAAACCATCTTCGGCGAAGACACGGTTCATCGCCCAAGCAACCTGAGGGACGCTGTCGATAAGAGTGCCATCCAGATCAAAAACCAGGGCAGTGAAACGGCGATTAAAAGTCAATACCGGCCCCACAAGGCGTCTTCTTGTATCACTGCCTCGACCCGCTCAATATCCTCCGGGCTATCCACGGACAAGTAGGGCCGCCAAGGCACCGGCGCAATCCGCTGAAAAAAGCCGTTGTCGCATATACGATTCGAATCGCAGGCCTCCTTATTTTCCAGCGGCGATTCGGGAGTCTCCATGAACCAACGTAGGAAAGCCCAACGAAATCCAAAGATCCCGCCTACACGAAACGCACCAAGTTTCTTTGAAAAGCCACCTTTAGCATAAGGAATGGGCGTTCTTGACGTGTAGAGGACATTCCCCTTGAGGTCGTGAACAATCTTCACGATGTCCGGATTAAGAAACGTCTCCTCGTCCACAATAGGAACGGCGAGCATCGTACCAGGTACAGTCTCGTCTGCGCGCAGCGGCTTAACCACAGCGTCGAGAACATCGGGTCCCAGTAACGGCTCATCTCCTTGCACGCATACAACGATGTCCGTGTCCGCAATATCGGGGAACGCCAGCGTCGCCGCTTCCGCAACACGATCGAGGGCACGTGTATGGGTGTCACTTGTCATCTCCACGTGATAGCCCTTCAATTGGCAGAAAGACTCGATTTCGTCGTCACAGGTCGCCACTATCAGGTGGTCCCAGGAAGAGTAAAGCATCGCCCGCGCGACGCAATGCTCTAAGAGTGGTCGGCCACAAATTGGATACAACGGCTTTCCTGGAAACCGGCTAGCCGCCATCCTGGCGGGAACGATACCTATCAGTCTGCTCATGGTGTCTGAACCTCCGGGCTATTCGGAAACTTTATGGGTCAACTGCCAGCGATCCCGCCATTCCGGATCAGCGCAGTAAATTCGGTAGACTAATTCCATGGTCTGGAAAGCATCCTTAGACGAGCCAACGGTGATTGGCTGGTCCCCAAGGATAGCATCGACAAAATCCTCGATTTCTTCGCGCCAAGAATTGTCAGCGTTGTAACGGGTCGTTTTTTCTGGGGGGTCGCCGTTATCGTCGCCGGCCCATGCAACGGTCAGCATCTCGGCGCCATAGCTCTTTGAACCAGACAGAATGCCGCTCAACGTCAGCGAACCCCTCTCCATAGTGATCTCCAGATTAAAGCGGTGACGCCACTGGGTCGCCGAGGAATGTAACATGCCGATCACGCCATCAGCCGTGCGCATCAGAGCATAGGCGTTGTCCTCCACATCCTGGTTCCAATAGTCGTTGCGTACGAAGCTGTGGATGTCGGTGAACTCGCCCGCAAACAAGCGCATTAGGTCTACCATATGAATCCCTTGGTCGAGAAGGATACCGCCGCCGGAGAGTTCGCGCTGGGTACGCCACGTTGTCTGGCCGAAGGAGATCAACATTGATTTTCCATAGACACCTCGCAGGTTCACCATGCGGCCGAACTCGCCCGACACGATCAAGTCGAGCGCATCACGGACCGAGTCGTGATAGCGGTGGTTAAAGCCGTACTTCAGCTTACAGCCTGGGTGGCGCGACTCGCAGGCCATGACTCGAGCGACATCCGCCAGATCACGGCCTGGCGGCTTCTCGCAGAACACGTGAAAGCCGCTCTCGAGCCCCATGATGGTCGCCTCCGGGGCTATATCGTTAGGTAGACAAACAAATAGGATGTCCAGATCCTCGTCGGCGAGGCGGCGGAAATCGGCGTAATAGCGAGTGCCGTCGTCAAACTTACCGTCGCCACCCAGCGTAACATCAGACACGGCTGCGGCCCGCATGTCGTCTCGACGATCGATGATTTCGCGGCGCCGTTTGCCAACAACGCCGTAGCCGGCGAACCCAACCCTCAGGGGCTGTTTAACATCCATTAAAGGTGAGTCCTATAAAGCTCGGATATGGTTTCCTCAGCACGGCCAAGGCGTTCGGACTGCCGGCCCTCAGCGACCGTGATCCAGCCTCCATCCGTTTCATCGGAACAATAGAACGCGTGCAGCAGGTTCAAAGTACCGACGCAGTCCGACCGGTGCACCGGATAAGGCGTACCATCGCGGAAATAAGCTACGATGTCGGTGTACATTGCGGCATGGCCGTAGCCATAGACTGCTCCATGTCCCTCAATGCCCTTAAAATCTTCCGAGTTGACGGCACAGGCGTCTGGGTCAGGAGTTAAAGTCTGTAGTTCGTTGACGGCAATACCACCAATCTGGGCCAGCCCCTTGGAGCCAACGATTGAGATTGAGGCCTCAAAGTCTTCGGGCCGCGCCGCGGTCGTCGACTCCAGGCTTCCAACACCGCCGCTCGAAAAAGTGAAGCTGGCCCACGCCAATCTGGGCCAGGCCAATTTGATGGGCGCCTGGCTCAAGGATGTGGACCTGGCCGAAGCGCGAGTGAACGGGGCCAACCTCGCGAGGGCTCGAGTCAGCGAACGGATGCTTCGCCGACTCAGGG
>MDTA01021920.1_pt1 | contig 11537 bp, 6 predicted proteins | sample 811151 | NCBI WGS metagenome assembly MDTA01 (sample SAMN05326648, study PRJNA326480) | marine metagenome | isolation source: seawater | place: Indian Ocean: South | collected 2010 | reverse complement strand
GCCTGTAATTTTGTGTATTCACTTAATTCGCCGCCAATTATATTTTTAAGTCCTGCAAAAATATCTCTACCGATATTTCTTGCCCTTACCGTACTTCCTCTTGCTATTCCCAAAATTTCCGACACTTCCTTATTAGGAATCTTTTCAGTTGTGGTTACAATCATAGAATTTAAGTTATAAAGTTATTATTGGTAAATATAGATTATATTTGTAATATGAGATTATATATATACATTTTATTGTTAGTTCCCTTCTTTACGGTTTCACAAATACAGATCAATGAATTTTTTGCTGATAACGGAGAGTGTTGTCTTGATAATTTTGACGAGCCAGAAGATTTTGTTGAGATAATAAATCTATCTGCTGAGGATTTAGATTTAGCTGGTTATTATTTTGGTGATCTAAATGGTGGAACCGTAATTGCTGACACAGACCCAAGTTTAACAACTATACCCAGCGGAGGCCTTAAGGTTTTGTGGTTTGATGAGGATTTAGACCAAGGCTTGCTACATATAGATGCAAAGCTTAATAATTCTGGAGAAAGTATTATCTGTATAAATCCAACGGGAGACACAATTATAAACATTTCTTATTCTGAACAGTACGAAGATGTTTCTTTTGCCTCATTCCCAGACGGCCAGGTATATGATTTAGGATGGGACCTGACCATGTGCCCTTCTCCAGGGGAAAGTAATAATTCTTGCCCAATGATTGAGGGCTGCACAAGCCCTAATGCTGATAACTATAACCCTGAGGCAAGTGTTGAAAATGGGGTATGTATTTTTAGTAATACCGAGGGTTTAATAATCAATGAATATGGGGCGTCTAATTGTAATAATCAAGGGAGTGATTGTGGGGATTACGAAGATTGGGTAGAGTTATATAATAATTCAGCTAGTTCAATTGACTTAAATGGTTTTTACCTAAGCGATAAAATATCAAGCCCGACAAAGTGGCAAATGACAGAGTCTCTTGTAATAGAGCCTTATAGTTATCAGATCGTTTACTTATCTGGCACAAATCAAATGAGTGCTGACGGGCAATATGGAAGTGCCCCCCACACAAATTTTAAATTATCTCAAACTAGAAGTGATGAGTATTTAGTTTTAACAAATATAGAATCACAAATTATTTTTTACTCTAATACAACTCCGAATCAACTTAATCACTCTAGAGGGAGGTTGGTAGACGCGTCTGTTGATTGGGGGATTTTTACTTCTCCATCCCCTGGAGCCTCAAATCAAAATAGTAAGCCAGCGTATGCTTCAAATCCGATATTTGATTTCAGTCCGGGTTTTTATGAGGGGCAAATTGAGCTTAGTGTCTCTACTGAGGATACGGGTGTTTTTATTTACTATACAACTAATGGTGACTGGCCGACTGATGGGGATGCTTTATACATTGAAATAGATACTGATGGCTCAGTATTGCAGGGTGGTGATCCAATAATTATTAATGAGACCACTGTTGTCAGGGCCATAGTATATGATAAATTAAATATTAATTTACCTAGTTTCGTAGAAACAAATACTTATTTCATAAACTCAAACCACACAGTCAATGTTATTTCAATTGCTGGAGATCAAGTCGATAATTTATTAAACGGAAATCAAATCAAGCCAATTGGTTCATTTGAAATGTTTGATGAAAACGGAGACTTAATTGATGAGGCCACTGGTGAATTTAATGAGCATGGGAACGATTCATGGGCATATGCACAAAGAGGTTTTGATTATATTACTAGAGATCAACATGGATATAATTACGCAATAAGAGATGAAATCTTCCGGGAAAAAAATAGAGATGAGTTTCAAAGATTAATTGTTAAGGCTGCCGCAAATGACAATTACCCATTTACTGGGGGCTCCCCGGCTCATATAAGAGATTCATATATTCAATCTTTATCCCAAGTTGGAGACTTAAGGTTAGATGAACGTACTCATGAATCATGTGTTTTATATGTTAATGGTGAATATTGGGGTGTTTATGACTACCGAGAAAAGGTTGATGATTTGGATTTTACAGAACATTATTATGACCAAGGATATGGAAATGTTGATTTTTTAAAAACATGGGGCGGGACTTGGACCGACATAGGGGACAATACTACTCAGCAAGAATGGAATAATTTAAGAGATTTTATAGTTGATAATGACATGGCTGATGTTGATAATTATCAATATGTAAAAAGTGTATATAACACAGGAAGTTTAATTGACTACTTTATTTTAAACTCATATGTTGTTTGTATGGATTGGCTTAACTGGAATACGGCATGGTGGAGGGGGAAGAATCCTGATGGCGATAAAAAAAAGTGGCGTTATGCACTGTGGGACATGGATGCAACCTTTGGTCATTATGTTAATTATACAGGAATACCGGATACTGGTTCTGGGGCAGATCCGTGTGACCCAGAACAACTAGGGGATCCTGGCGGTCAGGGCCATGTTCCTATTTTAAATTCTTTATTTGAAAATGAAGAGTTTACAGCAGACTATATTAACAGATATGCGGATTTGTCTAATAGCACATTTTCATGTGATTTTATGATTTATCACTTAGACAGCTTAATTGCAATAATAGAACCGGAAATGCCGCAGCAAATAGAAAGGTGGGGTGGTAATATGCAACAATGGCAAGATAATGTGCAGGAATTAAAAGACTTCATCTTAGAAAGGTGTTCTGATGAAATTGTTTCGGGAATGGAGGATTGTTATGATGTAGAGGCAATTACATTAAACGTTATAATTGAGGGTCAGGGAGATGTTCAGTTAAATAGTATAGAATTGACACCAGAAAACACTCCTTGGGAGGGAACATATTATTCGGGCGTTCCTTTAGAGTTGCAAGCAATACCATATGAGCTTGTTAATTTCTATTGGGAGGTGATAGATGGGGATGCTTTTGTCGCCAATACTACAGATTTAGAGACCACACTCTCCATGGTTTCGGGGCCTGTTACTTTAATTGCAAATTTTGACGCATGCCAGTTAATTGAGTCTGATTTAATTATTGGGCCCACTGAAGTTGAAGAGGGGCAAATATCTCAGTATAGCTTTTTTTCGGGACAACAAAATGAATTAGAATGGGAGGTTACGGGTGGTGAAATTTTATGGACATCTGGTTTTGATAACACGGTGGCTATTATATGGGATATGGGGGTTGGCGAAGGAGAAATAATAGTTGGCGCCGCTAATGATGTTGGCGAGGTTACTTGTTTTACTACAACAATTACAATAAATGAATCAACTTCAACTAGCACCGGTTTAGATTCGGGAGACGGGTTTTCGTTTTTTGTTTTTCCAAATCCAGTATATGGTAATAATTTAAAAATACACTCCAGCGCCCACTTAGACAATTGTAGAATTATTGATCAGTTAGGCAGGGAGGTTAAAAATTTTAATTTTAACAATATAGATGGCCACCATGCAGTTAATTTAGAGGGTTTGTCTCCGGGTGTTTATTTAATGGTGTTGTCTTCTGAGTTTGGGGTTTTAACCGAAACAATAAAAAAATTGTAAAACCCTGATATACAGCAACTTAAAAAATGTTCCACGTGGAACGCTATCTTCCTAAATGAACTAAAAGAACGCTTATATCAGAGGGTGAGACGCCTGAAATTCTAGAGGCCTGGCCAATTGTTTCGGGTTTTCTTTCGTTTAGCTTTTGCCTTCCTTCTGAGGAAATTGACTTAAGTTTGGTATAGTTAAAATTCCTTGGAAGGATAATGTTTTCAAGTCTGGTTAATTTCTCAGCGTTAATTTTTTCTTTCTCTATATAACCCATGTATTTAGTGTTTATTTCAAGCTGTTCTAGAGCCTCTGTGTTTTCGCCAAATGTCTTAAAAAAATTTTTAAAGAATTCGGTTTGTTTTAAGTCACAAATCCCTATCTGCGGCCTCGAAATTATTTTCTCAATTTTCGTTTTTTGAGAAATTTCTGACTCCTTATTTTTTTTGAGAATGTTGTTTATTTCCTCTGGCATAAATGAGCTGGATTTTATTTTTTCCTCTAGTTTGTTTATGTAGTTTAATTTATTTTGAAGCTTCTTTAGTCTTTCAGTTGAGGCTAGTCCAAGTTTTTGAGCTATTGGCGTTAGCCTTATGTCGGCATTGTCTTGCCTTAAAATAATTCTAAATTCAGCCCTGGATGTAAACATTCTGTATGGTTCTTCTGTGCCTTTAGTAATAAGGTCATCAATCAATACTCCAATATAAGCCTCGTTTCTTTTGAAAACAACAGGATCTTTATTATCAATTATCAGTGAGGCGTTAATTCCAGCCATCATTCCCTGGCAAGCGGCCTCTTCGTAACCAGTGGTTCCATTGATCTGCCCAGCAAAAAATAAATTTTTGATTAATTTTGTTTCTAGGCTATGGTTTAATTGTGTTGGTGGGAAATAATCATATTCAATTGCGTAGCCAGGTCTAAACATTTTAACGTTTTCTAGCCCAGGTATTTCTTTAAGTGCTTTGTGTTGAATTTCCTCAGGAAGAGAAGTTGAAAAGCCATTAACGTAAATTTCACAGGTTTTCCACCCCTCGGGTTCTATAAAAATTTGGTGTCTACTTTTTTCTTTAAATCTAGTTATTTTATCTTCAATTGAGGGGCAATATCTAGGCCCCTTTCCCTCAATTCTTCCTTGAAACATAGGTGATTTTTCAAAACCTTCGCCAAGAATTCGATGTACCTTTTCATTTGTGTAGCACATGTAACAAGGCTTTTGTTTTTTAATACTATATTCGTTAAGAAAGCTAAAATTACCCACATTCTCATCTCCATTATCTTCTTCCAGAAGTTTATAATTTATCGATCTACCATCGATCCTTGGTGGCGTTCCTGTCTTCATTCTACCTAGCTCAAAACCATGAGCTTGCAGAAAGCCACTAAGACCTAGTGAGGCTCTTTCTCCAGTTCTACCACCCCCAAAGTTTTTTTCTCCAATATGAATCTTTCCATTTAAAAAAGTTCCATTTGTAAGTATTATAGTTTTTGCTTTTATACTAATTCCCAGCATTGTTTTTACCCCAACAGCTTTTTTATTTTCAACTATCAATTCTGTCACCATGTCCTGCCAAAAATCTACGTTCTCTTGACTTTCTAAAAGTAGTCTCCACTCTTCAGCAAACCGCATTCTGTCATTTTGAGATCTTGGGCTCCACATTGCCGGCCCTTTAGACTTATTTAGCATTTTGAATTGTATCATGGTTTTGTCAGTAATAATGCCTGACCCCCCTCCCATCGCATCTATCTCCCTGATTATCTGGCCTTTAGCTATCCCTCCCATTGCGGGATTACATGACATTTGCGCAATTGTTTGCATGTTCATTGTAACTAGAAGTGTTCTTTTCCCTAATTTAGACCCAGCAAGTGCAGCTTCGCACCCTGCATGCCCTCCTCCCACAACAATCAAATCATATTGTGTTTTAAAAATGCTCATATGTTTTCTTTTATAAATTCATTTTCTAATTTTCTCATGATCAAGATTTCATTTTTTCTTTTGTCCTTGTAACCCATAAGGTGAAGAAGCCCATGAATCATGACTCTGGCTAACTCTTCTTTAAATGAAACTTTGTATTTTTTAGAGTTTTCCCTAACTCTTTCGCTACTAATAAATATATCACCCAAAATTAGATCACTTTCGTTATATTCAAAGGTTATCACGTCTGTAAGATCTTCATGTTTTAAGTATTTCAAGTTTAATTTTTGTAAATATTCATCAGAGCAGAATATAAATGAAATTGATTTTATTTTTTTTTTCATCTTCTTTGAGAAGTTAACAAATTTATACTTAGGTAAAATTCTATTTTTAGAAAAGTTAACATCCTCAAAAAAGTATTTAATAGTATTCATTACAGGTCTTCTTTAATTAATGAGTTGAAGTAATTATCTACCTTTTCTTTATAATAATTTGTAAGTGATGGTGGGTATGTATTTAGTAACTCTTTTTGGTATTTTTTTAGCAGCTCATACTTTAGTGTTACATTTTTTTCTGAATTTGAATTAACTCCCTCGCTTGATTCTCGTTCTTTAGACTCTCCGTCTTCTCTTAATGCGCTATCCAATTCAAGTAATTTATTCATAATTTGTTTTTGTCGTTGTAAAGTTTCAATTGTAATATTTTTATTTACTATGTCTTGCTCAGTTTTTTCCATGTTTTCAATAGCATTTTTTAAGCTTTTAATATCTTCCTTATTATCTAAACTATTTTCAAATTCTTTCAGGGCCAACCTTATCTTTTCTTGTTTGGCAAGCATTTCAACAAGCTCTTTTGAAAAACCTTGTTCTGAAGGTCCTGGAGTTTCCCCATTTTGCATTTTTTCCATATGTTCTTGAAGTTCTTTCTGCATTTTTTTTAAATCACCGGGTTTAGGCTTGCCGCTGCCAGGCTTTTGACATTCTTGAGAGCTTGGTAGGTCGGAGGATAGTTCTTTTTGTATTTGCTCTAGGATTTCTCCTAGCAAGACTGCTAAATTGTTAGCAGATGTCATTACATATTGTTGTTTAGCTGTTCCCTTAAAAGTTTCTCTTTCTCTAAAATAATCAATAGCTTCATTGGTTTTTTCTTGAATAATTACTATTTCCCTATTCACAGTTGCTGAAATTTGAGGTATTCTTTTGCTTAAAGCAAACAAAGAGTCCTCTATAACCTTCGCGTCATTTCTTAAATTACCTTGTTTGTACATAAGTTGTATGTATTGAGGGTCATTAGGGTCCACGTTATTCATTTGCACCATTAATTCTTCCTCAGATTTTGAAAAGAAAATTAAGTTTTCTAAAATTTGCCTCAAGGTTTCGATGTTTTCCACTTGTTGCTCCATCGATTCTTCTTTTTGTTGTTCTTTAAGTTTATTTTTAAGTTTAGATAGTTGGTCAGCAGAGGATTTTTGAGATTTAGATGCTTGTTTTTTTCTTTTTTTATTTATTTGATCCAGACTGTTTTCCATTGCTTCTTGAATATTTTTTTCAAGATCTTCAGTGTCTAGAGGGGTTTTGTTTTCTAATTGCTTTTTAATTTCTTTAAGTTCTTCAAGTTTTTCTTTAAGATTTTTAAACTTTTCAATATTAGCTTCTTGCTTTATTTTTAGTTTATTTAGATCAGATTTTTTTTCAATAGTTTTTTTGGAAAGCTCTTCTTCCATTTTTGACAAATTACTTAATTCATCTATCGCTTCTTCAAGTTTTTTTTCAAACTCAAATTGCTTTAATAACTCTAAGTTCCTATCTATTTCTTTCTCAATATCTAAATTTGATAATTTTAATTGTTCAATTTTTTCTTGAAGTTCTTTTTTGTCAATATCTTCAATTGAATTTTCTAATTCTTTAAATAACTCTTTCATTTCTTCAGGCATTAGTTTTTGAAAAAGTTCTTCTATAAGTTTTTGTTTCTCAAGTAATTTTTCGCTGATACTTTGAATTTCGTTTCTTTTTTTATTGCTTGAGTCTATTTTTTTATCAATTTCTTTCAGTTGCTTTTCCAATGACTGGTAATTTTTTAAAAGGTTTTCAATTTTTGCTTTCGTTTTCCAATCCATTTTTTCATCAATGAGGGCTTTTTCTATATTTTCTATTTCTTTAGATAAATTTTCAAGAGCTGTTAATTGGTCTTCAAGCTCTTCTTCTATTTTTTCATTTTCCTGGTCTAGTTTTTCTAATACTTCATTTTTGGACGGTCTTTCATAAATTAATTTTTTCGATCGAGTTTTTTTATAATTATTAATTTTATCATTATCATAAACGGTGAAGAAGTATTCTAATTTACCCCCCGGCCTCAATGGTAATTTACTAATATCTAGGGCCTCAAGAAATGTTTGGTTATTGGAGTTATACTTTATTTTAATTTTTTCATTAATCACTGTGTCTTCGTCTATATTTTTAATTTTGGCAGTAAATATTAGCTTTGAAAAACCGTAGTCATCTTGAATCGTACCCGACACTAGTCTTTTTAATGGCTCGATTGTATCCATTAATTCATCAACTGAAATTGAAGGGGGGCTATCTTTAATTACATCTACATTGTAGTAAAGAGAGTCTTTAAAAGAAGTGTGAGAGTTGGATGTGCTGACAACATATTTAAAGGGCTCAACAACTTGCATTTTAAATTGACTCTCCCCTGTTGAATCGGGCTTTAAATTTATTGTAGAATCTTTTATGCTTACGTTTAGTAGATTGGTGTTAATTGTTTGAAAGTCCCATGTTACCACACTCCCCTCTGGAACAGAAAGAGAGCCTGTGTTTTTGTATTTTTTTACTTTTTGCTTTGTGTGTTTGGGGGGAGAAACTGTTAACTCCATTATATTTAAAACTGGCACAGGTAGGGTGACTAAATTATATTTGGTTGACTTCACTTCTTCAGAGTACAAATAAAATAAAATATCATCTTCTACATCTTTAAACTCATAATAAAACCCCCCATTTTCTAACGAATTCATTTTATAACTGTTGTCGTTATATTTAACAAAAACTTCTCTGGGTAATTTTTTTCCAACAGTATTAACTTCAATTTTAAAATTCCTTTTTTCAAGAACTTCTAGTTTATTATTTTGTATAATAAATTTAAAGGGAGGTGGTGGAGAAAATTCAGAGTTATAGTTTATTATTCTATTAGATGCTTGAGAAATAAATCCAGTATTTCCTGAAAAAAAAATAATTAAAATAAAAATTATGGGAAAGCTAGATATTTTTAGATAATTAATTGTTTTTTTCCAGTCAATTGCTGCTTTAAATGAATAAGATTTTATTTCTAAATATTTTTTATCAATACTAGCGTTAATAAGTTCTCTTGAGTTATAATCAAGTTCGTTTAATTCAAGTATATTTATTAGCTTATCTTCTATTTCAGGAAAGTGCTGACCAATTAATTTAGCTACTCTTTTCTTTTCATTAGGCGAGTTTTTTGAGAGGAATAATTTATAAACTGGAATGATGACAAGCTTAACAACTAAAATTACAGAAATTGACAGGTATGTCCAAAAAATAATTTTTCTAAAAGTTGAGTTCAAAAAAGAAAAATATTCTATTACGCAAATAATAATAAAAAAAACTAAAAGAACGGAAAGGCAGGATGCCAATCCTCTAAATATCAAATTTCTGTGATATGATTGAGAAAACCCATCTAATCTACTAATTACACTATCAATCGACTTGTTCATTATGTAAAATTAATAATATTAACATTATAATTTTATAACTTATTTATATTTTAAATATTTAAGTTTTATTTTATTTATTGTATGCTACACCAAACATAATTTAGACTTATATTTGCTCATTCTATTTAATATTTATGAAAAAACAAACTAGAGTTCGATTTGCGCCAAGCCCAACCGGCCCTTTACACATGGGGGGCGTAAGAACAGCGCTGTACAACTATTTGTTTGCAAAAAAAATGAAAGGGCAATTTATTCTTCGAATCGAAGATACCGATCAGTCACGTTATGTTGAAGGAGCTGAAAAATATATTTTAGAAAGTCTTGAGTGGTGCGGATTAAAATTTGATGAAGGCCCTCATTTAAAAGGCGATTTTGGCCCATATAGACAATCTGAAAGAAAAGAACTGTATAGTTTTTATATAAATAAACTTATTAGTACTGGAGACGCATATTATGCCTTTGATTCAGAGGGCGAATTAGAAGAGATGCGTTTAAATTTAAAAAAAGCTGGGTCCCAATCCCCACAATACAATCATGTTTCAAGACAAAATATGAAAAATTCAATTACGCTTTCTCATGATGAGGTTAATAGAAGATTAGAAAAAAAAGACCCTTATGTTATAAGAATCAAAATGCCTAGAAACAAGGTCATTAAATTTAAGGACAGTATTCGTGGCTGGGTATCCTTTAACACGAATCATTTAGATGACAAAGTGTTGTTTAAATCCGACGGTATGCCCACGTACCATTTGGCGAACGTAGTAGATGATTATTTAATGAAAATAACTAATCTAATAAGGGGTGAGGAGTGGTTACCCTCAGCACCGCTTCATGTTTATTTATATCAAGCTTTTGGCTGGGGTAAGGATATGCCGGAATTTGCTCATTTACCTTTAATTTTAAATCCAGAGGGTGACGGAAAGTTAAGTAAAAGAGATGGCGACCGACTGGGCTTCCCAATTTTTCCCATAAAATGGAAAAATGCTCAGACGGAAAAATTTATTCTTGGATACCAAGAAAAGGGTTTTTTTTCAACTGCATTCATTAACATGCTAGCTTTTTTAGGCTGGAATCCAGGAAATAATAAAGAAATATTTTCTTTAGAAGAATTAGTTGAAGAATTTAGTCTGGAAAGAGTGGGGAAGTCAGGGTCAAGGTATGACTATCAAAAAACAAAATGGTTTAACCAACAGCACCTGAGGTTAATGACAAATAAAGAAATTCTTGAAAATATTGATTTCTCAAAAGAAATTCAAAAAAAAGATGAATATTTACTTAATGTAATTGATCTTGTTAAAGAAAGATGCATTTTTTATGAGGACATAATAAAAGAATCTGATTATTTATTCAATGTCCCTGAAAAATATGATGAAATTGCAGTTCAGAAAAAATGGAACAAAGAATCTGTTACTCATTTAAAGAGGCTAAAAGATAAATTCAAATCTTGTGAAGATTTTTCAAAAGAAAATTTAGAACAAATTTTTAAAGAATATTTAGCTTTAGAAAATTTAGGATTTGGTAAAGTTATGCCCGCCTTAAGACTCTCAATAACAGGAAAAATGCAAGGACCCTCTATGTTTTCAGTAATGGCATTATTAGGTCATGAAGATGTTTTAAATAGAATAGATAAATCAATTTTAACTTTAGGAGATGGGTAGAATAATAATAAGAGACGTTAAAACGTATGCTTTTCACGGTTGTTTGTCGGCTGAAAAGAAAATAGGTGGAGTTTATAAAACAACCCTTTGGATTGATGGAGACTTTGCTGAGTCTGAAAAAGAAGATGATCTTACAAAAACTGTAGATTATGAAAAGGTGACTTCATTAATTTTGGAGGAAATGAAGCAGTCATCTGACCTCATTGAACATGTTGCTCGACGAATTTTAAATAAAACATTTTCAACATTTTCAAATATTAAAAAATTAAAAGTTAAGATAGTTAAAATAAAGCCACCTGTGAGCGCAGATATTCCTCAAGTAGAATATATTTTAAAAAAAAAAAGATAATTAATATTTAAGTGGACTATTATAATATTTTATTAAGTTTGCAGCCAAAGGTCGGATGGCCGAGTGGCTAGGCAGTGGTCTGCAAAACCATCTACACCGGTTCGAATCCGGTTCCGACCTCAAATTTTCCGGTTTTTCAGATCTTGTGCGTATGTTTTTGTCTCCCGCCTGCAAAAAAGTTATTAACAAAAAATTAACAATTCCCCTTGTTTTTTAATGTTTTTTGTGTAAATTGAAGGCGTAGGATTACCCCCATTTATGTTTGTTTTCCTGCATAATTTAACTATAATTAACTGATTGTGAGGCAATTGTTTGCCTGGCAATTACTATTTATTTTTTAAAATATGAGTAAAAAAAATACCCCTAATTCTAAAATTTT
>MDTA01052733.1_pt1 | contig 11538 bp, 12 predicted proteins | sample 811151 | NCBI WGS metagenome assembly MDTA01 (sample SAMN05326648, study PRJNA326480) | marine metagenome | isolation source: seawater | place: Indian Ocean: South | collected 2010 | reverse complement strand
TAATGAGCAAGAAAATAATATCTCCTTGCATTAGTATCTGTAAGACCGATCCTGTTACAGGGTATTGCTATGGATGCGCTAGAACAAATGAAGAAAAAAAACTTTGGAAGGATGAAAATATTGCCATTGAATGGAAAATAAAAAATTTAGACGAGATAGCTTCTAGGATGAAAGGTTGGCAATTAGAAACATTTAAGGAGTCTTATAATCATAAGATAAGACACGGAATTTCATTATTTAAAAAAAGTCTTTTAGAAAAGTAATTCAATAATCTTTCTTCATGGATTCCATGTCACTAAGATGAAATTTTAAAGCTTCGTTTGAGAGCCTTATCTCTTGTAAAAACAAGAAAATAGAAAAAATCATACAAATACAACACGAAGCAAAACTCAATCTTGCGTAGAGAAATAAATCTAAATATAAAAGTAAGACTGTGAGCATATTGAATAAAAAACCAAAAGCTGAAAATCCCATAACGAATTTCATATAGTTTGTTCTTTTGTTAAGAACGTGAAGTTGATTTTCCCACTCCGGAGGAACTTTTTTTTCAAATGTATACTGATCATGAATTTTTCTAATTAGAGCGCTTAATGTATGAAATCTGTTGCTATACATAGTCATCATTAAAGGAATAGCTGGAAACATTAATGCTGCAACTGTGTAATCTATATTCATTTCGAATCAAATTGATTATGAAGTTACTGTTTGATATTTACAAGTAATATTTCATGTCGGATTTGAAAATATTTATAGAATTAACCCGATTAAATAAACCCATTGGTTTTATGCTTTTATTTTGGCCTTGCTCTTGGGGGTTAGCTTATGCTCATATTATAAACCCAAATTTTGATTTATTTTTTTATTATTTAATTTTATTTTTTTTAGGCTCAGTTTTAATGAGAAGTGCTGGATGTATTGTAAATGACATAGTAGATAAAGATTTTGATAAAAAAGTTAACAGAACTAAAAATCGTCCTATTGCTTCTGGAAAAATAACGAATACTCGTTCTTTCATTTATGTAATTATTCTTTGCTTAATTGCATTAAATATTTTATTACAATTCAATATGTTAACAATAGTACTCGGAATGAGTTCTATGTTATTAGCTTTTGCATATCCCTTCATGAAAAGGATAACTTACTGGCCTCAATTATTTTTAGGCATTACTTTCAATTGGGGAATAATTATGGCCTGGACGGCGATGAATAATAACATTTCTGTTGAAATAATTATTCTATATGTATCAGCCATAATTTGGACATTGGGATATGACACCATTTATGGAGCTCAAGATATGTCAGATGATGAAATTATCGGTTTAAAATCAACCTCTATTAAATTTAAAAAAAATATTAATTTATTTTTAACGACCACGTATCTTATAGTAATAGCTATTAATCTTTATTTGTTTAAAGATTTTTTTGGATTAAATATTTTTTCAACTTTTTTCCTATTTTTTTGTTTAAGTTTAGTTTATCAATTAATAAAATTTGACGAAAAGAAAAATGATCTTTATTTAAAATTGTTTAAAATTAATAATCTCTCAGGATTATTACTTTTCGTAGGTATTTTTTCACTTGGTTTTTAAAAATGAAATCTTCTGAACTTAAAACTATTTTAAAAAGATTGTTTAAAGAATATGTGAAAAAACATCTCAAAAAGATACTTCTTGCATTAGTTCTATCTCTTATTGTGGCAGGAAGCACTTCTGGGATTGCTTGGTTATTAGATCCAGCAGTAAAAAAGATTTTTATTGATCAAAATAAAGTATTTGCCTGGTCAATTCCTGTCTTAATTGTAATTGCTTTTACAAGTAAAGGGCTATCGCTTTATTTTGCTAGGATTAATATAATAAGAGTTGGTGAAGAAGTTGCAGGAGCACTCCAAAAAAATGTCGCTAGAAATATTTTAACCTCAGATATTCAAACTTTAGATAATCGCCATTCTGGAAAATATATTTCTAACGTAATGTATGATACCCACCACGTTCAAAATCTTGTAAGTAATGGAGTTCTAAACTTAATGAAAGACTCATTTTCAGTAATTGCTCTTGTATCTCTAATGTTTTATCAAAATTGGAAGCTAGCTCTATTTGCGATATTAATGATGCCATTGGCAGCAGGTTTAGCTAGATCATTAGGTAAGAGAATTGGAAAAGCTACTTCAAAAGCTGGGGTGTCTTCTGGAAATCTAGCATCGTTTTTAAGTGAAATTTTTAAGGGTTCAAAAATGATAAGAATTTATCAAAAGGAAAAAGAGGAAAATGAAAAGGCAGAAAAAGTGATTGACGATCTTGTGGAAAAAAATATTAAAATTGGGAGCGTTATGATAAGAGCAACACCAATCATGGAGTCTTTAACTGGACTTATGATTGCTGGATTCATTATTTTTTCAGGTAAATTAATAGCTGCAGGTGAACTTGGCGTTAACAATTTTTTTTCTTTTCTTGCTGCAATGATGTTGGCATATCAACCAATAAGGTCTTTAGCCACAATAAATATGGTTGCTCATCAAGGGGCTGCAGCTTTTAAAAGAATTAGTGAAATTATTGATAAAAAAATTGAGGTAAAAGAAATAATTGGAAAGCCTGAACTTTCTTTACATAAGACTAATATTAAATTTAAAAATGTTGAATTTAAATACCAGTCTACAAATCAAAAAGCTGTAAAAAATATAAATCTTGAAATTCAAGGAAATTCTATGGCTGCATTTGTTGGACATAGTGGGGCTGGAAAAAGTACCATTATAAATTTAATACCGAGATTTTATGATCCTCAACATGGGAGTATAGAAATAGATGATCAAGATATTAAAAATGTATCATTATCTTCACTTAGAAAAAAAATATCTTTGGTAAGTCAAGATGTGATTTTATTCGATGATACTATAAAAAACAATATTTCTTATGCAAAAAGTAATGCTACAGAGAATGAGATATTAAGTGCTTGTAAGTTTGCGGCTGCTGATGAGTTTATAGATAAGTTGCCTGACGGCCTAAATACCATGATTGGAGAAAATGGAATAAGGCTTTCTGGTGGTCAAAAACAGAGAATTTCAATAGCAAGAGCAATTTTAAAAGAATCTCCTATAATATTGTTGGATGAAGCAACTTCCTCTTTAGATGCAGAGTCCGAAGACATTGTGCAAAATGCAATTAATAATTTAACTAAAAATAAGACTACTTTAGTTATTGCTCATAGACTATCAACTATTCATAACGCAGATAAAATTTTTGTTATGAAAAATGGAAATATTATAAGCTCCGGTAACCACGAACTCTTAATTAACAATTGTGATGAATATAAATCACTTTACAAAAAGCAACTAAAATAAAATGATTCTTTTATATAGAATCATTACAAATTTATTATATCCTTTTTTAGTAATTTTCATTTACTTAAGAAAAAAAAGAAAAAAAGAAGATCCCGTAAGATTTAGAGAGAAAATCTTTTCCTCTCACTTTAACGTAGAAGAAAAAAAAAATGATAAATTATTTTGGTTTCACGCTGCAAGTATTGGTGAATTAAAAAGTATTGTTCCAATTATAAATGAATTAAATTCAGATGAGCAAAAATTAAAATTTTTAATTACAACTACTACCTTAAGTTCAAGTGAAATAGCTAAAAATGAACTAAAAGGGATTTCTAACGCTTGCCATAGATTTTTTCCATTAGACGTAAATTTTTTAATTGAACAATTTTTGAAAAAATGGAAACCAGATGTAATTTTTTTAGTTGACTCTGAAATTTGGCCTAATTTAATTTTTAGTGCTAAAAAATTTGGTATACCGATGGTTTTAATTAATGCGAGAATTACTGCCAAAACTTCTAAAAGGTGGATGCGATTTCCAGGTATCGCGAAGAAGATTTTTAACTCTTTTAGCTTATGTCTTGCGTCAAATTTGGAAACTAAAAATTTTCTTAAAAATCTAAAAGTTAAAAATGTAAAATTTTATGGAAATATAAAGTTAACTAACCGAATTGACGTTAATAAAATAAAAAATAAAAATAAAAATATCTTGCTTAATAAAAGATTCTGGCTCGCGGCTAGCACTCATGTTGGTGAAGATGAATTTTGCTTAAAAACACACTTATTACTTAAAAAGAAATACTCCGATATAATTTCAATTATTGCTCCTAGACATATTAGACGATCAAAAGATATAAAAACTTTAAGTGAGACTTTTAATTTTAATACGCAAATACTTAATAAAGATGAGATGATTGAAGAGGATAAGGAAATAATAATAATTAACTCCTTTGGAATTTTGCAGGATTATTTTAAATACACTAAAAGTGTTTTTATGGGAAAATCCATGCTAGAAAAATTAAAGAAAGTTGGAGGACAAAATCCAATAGATGCGGCGAAACTTGGATGTAAAATATATCATGGTCCGTATATTTATAATTTTGAAGAAGTGTATAAAATTTTAGAAAAAAATAATATTTCTTTGATGATTAGAAGCCCTGAAGAGCTTAGTGTAAATTTAGTAAAAGATTTAAGTAATATTCAAAAGAAGAATGAAAAAATATCATATATAATTAATAGTTTAGGTGAAAAAACTTTAATTGATACAATGAAAGAAATTGAAAAATTTACCAATGAAATTAAGTAAGCCAAAATTTTGGGATGCTGGATATTTGTTTTTTCCGATTTTGTTGTTACCTATCACATTAATTACTCTTTTTTTTATTTTTTTAAAAAAAAAAATTTATCAAGCCTTTAAAGTTTAATTTAAGTATTATTTGTGTAGGAAACATATATATCGGTGGAACAGGTAAAACCCCTGCTTCAATTTTGATAGCCAATGAGCTTTTAAAATATCAAAAAAATCCAGTAATACTTAAAAAATTTTATAAAAATCAATTAGATGAACACAACTTAATTAAGGAAAATTTTAAAAATCTTATTCTTGCTAAAAATAGAGTTGACGGCGTTTTACGTGCAGAAAAAGCAAATCATGATATCGTTATTATGGATGATGGATTTCAAGATATTAAAATTGAAAAAAATCTGAATATTATATGCTTTAATCAAAATCAACTTATAGGTAATGGTTTTGTTCTTCCATCTGGACCTTTGAGAGAGTCCTTAAACTCTATGAAAAATGCAGAAATAGCTTTAATTAACGGTAGTAGAAATGATAAATTTGAAAAAAAGCTTTTAAAAATAAATCCCAATTTGAAGATTTTTTACACTTCATATGTGCCAAAAAATATTGATAAATTTAAAAATAAACAATTGCTTGCCATAGCAGGAATAGGAAATCCTATTAATTTCTTCAAGCTTCTAGAGAACAATGGTTTAGAAGTTAAAAGAAAACTTATTTATCCTGACCACCATGAATTTAAAGAGGAAGATATAAAATATATCACAGACCTTTCAAAGGATAATGATTATCAAGTAATTATGACAGAGAAAGATTATTTTAAAATAAATGTTCCCAAGAATGAAATATTTCAATGCTTAAAGGTTTCTTTAGAAATTAGTGATAAAAATAAATTTATTGACTTAATCTTAAGGAGTTATGCTTAAAATATTAAATTACTTCTTTCAATCTTTATTAATTTATTTTTTATTTATTATCGGTTGGATATTGGGATTAAAAATAAGTAAAAAATTATTTTCTTTTTTATTTCGTATTATAGGTCCTTTTTTTAAATCCAAAAAAATTATTGGTCAAAATTTAAGAATATATTCTAAAAATATTTCTAGTTCAGAGGAAAAAAACATTATTAAAAAAATGTGGGAAAATTATGGTATGACTTTTATTGAGTACATCTTTCTTAAAAAATATAGAGCTAAAAATAACCATATAAATATTTATGGAATTAATAATTTATTATCTCCAATTAAAAAAAATAAACCTGTAATATTTATCTCAGGTCACTTCGCAAATTTTGAACTTATGTCAATGGAAATTACAAAAAAAAATATTAAACTAGCTACTATATACAGACCTCTAAATAATATTTTTTTAAATCCTTTTATGGAGTATTTAAGAAAAAAATATGTTTGTAAGAATCAAATAAAAAAAGGGGTAAGTGGTGTAAGAGAAGCAATTGATTATATTAAGAATAACCATAGCATTGCACTTATGATTGATCAAAGAGTAAGTGAAGGTGAAAATGTTCTCTTTTTTGGTAAACCTGCTCTCACCACTACCTTACCGGCTCAACTTGCTTTCAAATATGATTTATCAATTATTCCAGTTTTTATAAAAAGAACTTCAAATGAGAAATTTGAAATAAAATTTGATGATGAGTTAAATCCAAAAAGCTTTAGTAACAAGCAAGAACTTACAAAAAAATTAAATACGGTTCTTGAAGAAATGATTATAAAGTATCCTTTTGAATGGATATGGACTCATAATAGATGGAAGCAATAAAAATTATTTTTTTAGACTCTTAAATCTTTCATTTACTTCTTTTGGGGAGAAATAAGCCTCTTGTAATTCTACATTCCAATAATTTAAATTTTGTAATTGAATTTTTTTACCAGAAATAGCACACAAAACATAATCTCCCTCTTCGATAATATCGAAATAGTTGTGCTTAAAAATAAGTTTGGCTTTTTTTTTATACATCAATAAATTATACAATATAAAAATAGACATGAATATTGCATTAATTGGAAGTGGTGGAAGGGAACACGCTATATGTCATCAATTGCATAAGTCTTCCATAGTAGAAAAAATTGTTTGCATCCCTGGAAATGCGGGAACATCAAAAATTGCTCTTAATATTAATTTGAGCATTCTAGATTTCAAAAAGATACTTCAATTAATTAAGCTTCATAAAATAGATTTAGTTGTAGTCGGACCTGAAGAGCCGTTGGTGAAAGGAATTGTTGATTTTTTGATAAAAAATAAAATAAGAGTTTTTGGCCCTACTAAATATGCCGCAAAGTTAGAAGGCTCTAAAGCTTTTATGAAAATGTTGTGCGCTAAATACAATATTCCAACTGCAAATTTTAAAATATGCAAAACAAAAACTCATGTTATCAATTCTTTAAAAAACTTTAAGCTACCAATTGTAGTAAAAGCTGATGGTTTGGCAGCAGGTAAAGGTGTTACTATTTGTAAAACAAAAAAACAGGTATTAGATATTTCGTCAGAAATATTTAAGGGAAAATTTAAATCCTCTAAAAAAATTGTTCTTGAAGAATTCTTAAATGGAATAGAAGCCAGTTTTTTTTTAATTGTTGATGAAAAAAATTTTAAAATATTTGGAACGGCACAAGATCACAAACAGGTATATGAAAATGATAAAGGGCCAAATACAGGAGGGATGGGTGCTTATTCCCCCGCTCCAATAATAAATAAAATACTTAAAGAGAAAATAATTAAAAGAATAGTTAAACCAACTTTGTTAGCACTTAAAAAGAAAAATAGCCCATATAAAGGATTCTTATACGTTGGTCTTATGATTAAAAATGATGAACCATATTTAATTGAATACAACGTCAGAATGGGGGATCCAGAATGTCAGGTAATTTTGCCTAGATTAAAAACTGACTTGGCTAAAATACTATTCAATGCTGCATCGAATAATTTAAAGAAAATTAATATAAGATGGACAAATAAAAAAAGTATGACGATAGTATTATGTTCTAAAGGATACCCGGGAAAATATAAAAAAAATGTGAATATAAAAAATTTAGATAATGTTAAGTTAAAAAACGGAGAAATTATATATCATGCAGGAACCAAATATACTAATGGTCTGTTGGTATCAGATGGTGGTCGAGTTTTGAATATAACCTCAATCGGTTCAAATTTTTCAATTATAAGAAAAAAAATCATTTTAATTTTAAGAAAAATTAGATGGAAATATGGATTTTATCGTAAAGATATTGGTTGGAGGGTAATAAATAAAAATGCGAATCATTAGCGGATCATTAAAAGGTAGATCTATGAATTTTATAAAAAATTCAACTACAAGGCCCCTTAAAGACTCTGTAAAAGAAAATATTTTCAATATTTTAGAGCATTTTCAAAAAGTGAAGATAAAAATAAATAGCGCAAACATACTAGATCTATATTCAGGAGCAGGCTCTTTTGGGCTTGAATGCATATCAAGAGGTGCAAAAAAGGTAACGTTTGTTGAGCATGACAACAGGGCTATAGAAATTTTAAAAAAAAATTTAACTCATTATTCCGTTTTAGATAAATCTGAAGTAATTAATGATACAATAGATAATTACTTAAAAGATTGTAAAAATAAATTTAATATATTTTTTTTTGATCCTCCTTTTATAGATAAAGAATTTGTTAAATATTTAAACATAATTAGAAAAAATAAAATTTTCCTAAAAAAACATATAATCATCATACATAGAGAGAGAAAAACTAATGATTATTTAGATAAAGAAATAAGTTCTCTAAAGATTAAACAGTATGGAAGATCAAAAATAATCTTTGCAATATTTAAGTAAGTATTTTTCTCGTATAAAGTTTAACTTTTTCTACAGCTGGTTGATCAAAAGGATTTATGTTAGTTAATTTAGCAATAAGAATTGTCTCTATAATGAAATATGCAAATAGTTTTCCTAGAACCTCCTCATTACTTATGCTTATTTTGATTTCCCTGTAAGGAATTTTCTTCTCTTTAAATACTTTAATCAATGCTTTTTTTTGTGCATTTTTTACCCTATTGATATCCTTGTTGTTCAAAATATTTTTTGACCTTAATTTTTTTGTATTAATTTTTACTTTTGATTTTTCTTTTAAGCTAAAAATATTGAAAATTTTATCATTTGGGCCGTCTAAATAAAGTTGGAGCAAACTATGATGATCTTTAGGTACGCTTGAAATTACTGGAAGAAAACCAAAATTCTTTTTTCCGAGACTTTCTGCAATAAGCTGTTGACACCAAAAAAGAAATTTATGAATTTTTGATGAATAGTTTAAGAAAATTATATTATTAAATTTTTTAGAAGTTAATAAACAGGAAAGTTTTACAGCGCTTTCTTTAAGAAAAAATTCGTAATTTTTAAGAAATATTTGTATTTCACTTCTAAGCTTAAATGCATTTATTCCCATTAAATACGCTGGGACAATTCCTACTTCCGATAATACTGAATATCTTCCCCCAATGTGAGATTTATGTTCTACATAAAATATTTCAAACTGTTTTGTTAAATTGTAAAGTAAATTATTCTTTTTTTCTGAGATAACAATTAAGTTATTTGGTTTTTTTTTGATTATATTAAGAGAAAAAAAATTTGAAAGTGTTTCAACCGTGTTTCCTGATTTTGAGATTATAATAAAAAGAACATTATTTAAACTCGTTTGTTTTCTTAAATTTAAAATTTTTTTTTGATCTAAGTCATTAAAGAAAAAAATTTTTTTTTTTATTTTGTCCTCTAAAAAATTTTTTACAGCCTCGGAACCGAGTATGGAACCACCCATTCCTATGAGGGCAATATTTTTAAATTTTTTAAATTTTTTTAAATCTTTTAAATGAAAATTAAATTTATAGTTTTTGTTTAGAACATTTACAGTTTTACTAGGATTTTCTATGTCCTGTAATATCTTGCTGTATATTCTGCCTACCTTTTTTAAAAAAAAATTTTTTTTATTTTTGTTTAAATATCTTTTAGGAATATTATCTATTAAACTTAAATTTTTTTTCACCTTTTTATTTCATTTAAAATTATTTTTTCGATTGAATTATCTTTATTTTGATTACTTTCTTCTTTATTTTTTTTAACTTTTAAAATCTCTTTGATTTTATCTTCTTCTGAAATATTTGTATTTTTTTTTATATTAGACCCAGGCTCTGGTAACTCATTGTAATCAGGTGGTAAAACCAAAGGTTCTTTTTTTTTTACTAAAAATTCATCTGTAGTTCTAATTTTTTCATTTCTTAAAACTTTTCCCGCTTCTTTAAATCCGCCGCATGAATTTAGGATAAATGCACTTACTATAATAAAATAAATCTTTTTCATATTATCTTTTTAAAGTTCCGCTGAATAAAAAACCTATTATACCAATAGTTATAAATATGTCTGCAACATTAAACGTGAACCAGTGAAAATTATTATAATGTAAATCAATAAAATCAGGAACAGCATTAAATATTATTCTATCATATAGGTTTCCAAGTGCTCCACCTATAATTATCGAAAAAATAATTTTTTCACTTGTTTTAGATTTTAAAGCCATAAATAATAATATGAAGATTATTATCAATACCACTATACTCACAAAATTATAAAGTAACGAAGAGTCTGTGCTTAGTATTCCAAATCCAATACCTGTATTCCAAATTAAATCTAAATTTATAAAATCATTAACGAAATAAGTATTCTCATTTAAATTGTTCAATACTCTTGATTTTGAAATTCTATCTAGAAAGAAAATAATTCCAATGATAATTAGGTAAAAAATATTTTCTCGTAAAAATAAACTGTTTTTAATATCTTTTAAGCTTATTAAAAAATTCATTTTAGATTAAATTTGAACATCTGTTACATTTTTGCTCTAAAATTTTCCAACATCTTGGGCATTTTTCACCTTTAGCTTTATTTACCTCAATTTTCATTTCTTCATCTTGGTTTAAAACCTTTTCTGCTTTAGAAGTAATGAGATACTCAGCTAAATCTAAATTTTTTAATAATTCAAACTTATTTTTATTTACACTTAATTTAACTTCAGCTTCTAAGCTGGAACCAATTTCTTTTGACGATCTTTTGGCCTCTATAGCTATATTTGCTTCTTGTTTAATCTTGAATAATTGATCCCATTTGTCATTTAATTTTTTGTTCTCCCATTTTTTTGGAACTTTGACAAAAAAATGTTCATGTATATTTTTATCATCTTTGCTTATCAAACTATATACTTCGTCAGTTGTAAAAACTAAAATAGGAGCAAACCATTTAAGTAAGCTTTCTAAAATTATATTTAAAACTTTAACGCAATTGACTCTTTTTTTTGACTCTAAGCTATCACAATAAAGAACGTCTTTTCTAATATCAAAATAAAAAGATGAAAGATCTAAAGTACAAAAATTTAATAATTCTTTATATAACTTATGAAAATTATAGTTTTTTAAATTAATTTCTACTGACTTACTTATATGATAAATTTTATGCAATATATATTGTTCTAATTCATCGAATTCTTTTATATCTATTTTTTCAAAATCTTGTTTTTCATATTTATCTTTTAAATTTCCTAGCATAAATCTAAAGGTATTACGTATTTTCCTGTAAGACTCTGCATGCTGAGTTAAAATACTTTTATCAATTCGTAAATCTTCAGCGTAATCAGAAGCAGCAACCCAAACTCTTAGAATATCTGCTCCATAATTTTTTAAAATATCTTCTGGAGAAATCACGTTACCCATCGATTTTGACATTTTCATACCTTTGCCGTCCACAACAAAGCCGTGTGAAAGAATACTTTCAAATGGAGCTTTACCTCTTGTACCACATGACTCTAGTAACGAAGAGTGAAACCAGCCTCTATGTTGATCTGATCCCTCTAAATACATGTCAGCAGGCCATTTTAAGTCTTTTCTTTTTTCTAAAAC
>MDTA01209039.1_pt1 | contig 11540 bp, 12 predicted proteins | sample 811151 | NCBI WGS metagenome assembly MDTA01 (sample SAMN05326648, study PRJNA326480) | marine metagenome | isolation source: seawater | place: Indian Ocean: South | collected 2010 | reverse complement strand
GGATTTTAAAACAAAATAGGATAGAGCAAGATATTGACCGTATTCTAGACAAAATAACAATGGAAGGTTTTGATAGTTTGTCAAAGGAAGAACACGAAAGATTATATAATGGTAGTCGCACACTATCACAAAACAAGAAAAAAGATTGATTTCTCATTAGTGATAAAATAACTTAGAAACAAAATAAGAATGAAAGAAAGTAAAAGCACAACTGACTTTGGTACTTTAATTGGTCTTTTAGCAGGAGTTGTTATAATTGTTGCAGGTATAATTACTGGTGATGGAAGATTAACTTGGTTTATTGATTTTAACTCAATTCTGATTGTTGTAGGTGGCACCTTTGCAGCAACTTTAGTAAACCTACCTTTGAAAGCTGTAACTAACACTTTTAATATATTAAAAAATGTGTTTAAAGGTGAAGATTATGATTATGGAGGCATTATTGAAGAAGTCGTCCAAAAAGCAACTAAGGCAAGAAAAGATGGTTTACTTTCACTAGAATCTGATTTAGAAAATATGCGTGATGGCTTTTTTAAAAATGGTATTGAGCTTGCAATCAATGAAAGGGATGTTAACAGGTTGAGAACATTCTTAAATCTTGAGATGAACAACATTAATAGTAGGCATATTGCTGGGCAGGAATTATTTTTATATATGGCATCATATGCGCCTGCTTTTGGAATGTTAGGTACTGTTCTCGGGTTAATTATTATGATGAATAATTTTGCGACAGGAGATACTGAACAAGCAAAGGCTACTTTGGATGTTGCAGAAAAATTTGCTGAATTATTATCGGGGATGGGCCTTGCACTAATCACAACATTTTATGGTGTCTTTTTTGCTAATATGATTTTTCTTCCAATTGGTGGAAAATTAAAGCGAAGGTCTGAAAATGAAATGATGCTGAAAAGTATTGTTGTCGAAGGAATTATTAGTATTCATGCAAGAGAGCATCCAATGCTAATTAGAGAAAAATTAATGACCTTTGTTCCATCTCAATATCGATATAATAATATTGATTAAAAAAATGAATAAAATGGCCTACATTATTTTGTAGAAAGTGATTTGAATACACCTGTACGTAAAACAATGAGTCTTGATGAGCGTAGAGCAAAATCTACAGCTTGGGCTCTGACTTTTGCTGATTTGGTAACTTTGTTACTTACATTTTTTGTTTTAATGCTTGTTATGCTTAGCGATGCAGAAAAACGCTTAAGCATTCTTCTTGAAAAACTATTAGATGAAACATATGCAGAAATGACGACAGGTTTATCTTATGAGAATATTGAAGTTGATAGAGAGTCAAAAGGAATAAAAATTACAATTACCGGTAATTTATTTAAATCTACATCGTCAGAAGTGGATCCGAATTATTATCCTGTTGTGCATCAAATAGGACAATTAATAGCAGAATCAGACTTAATGAATATTGAAGATAGAGAAGAACATAGATCGTTTTTACAAATCATTGATGAGCATAATGTATCCCTTAATGTTGAAATACGTTGTGAAGGTCATACTGATGATGCAAAGTTACCTATTGGTTCGGAATACCCGAGCAATTGGGAATTGTCTTCTGCGAGATCATTAAACCTTGTTAGATTAATGAATCAACATGCAGGAATGCCGGAAAAATATTTTTCAGCTTTAGGATATGGAGAATTTCGACCAATAGTTGATGTATCTAATATTGTAGATTTTCAAAAAAAGCAAATTGCAAGGGCAAAAAATCGAAGAGTTGAAATATATTTAGACGCATTTTTTATAGAAAAATCTTTTTCTGATAAAGAAATAAATATCAATATTTAAAAAGTAAGTCAATCATTGGTCTGATTTTTGTCAATTACTTTAAATACTTTTTCCCCTGGTTTTGCCATTCTGTACTTTTCACGGGCAAGTTTTTCGATATAAAGAAGGTCATTTTCTAATTTATTTTTTTCTGTAACTAAATTTTCTCGCTCTTGTCGTAGTTTAAATATGCGATTTTGTACTTTGGTACGTTCTTTTTTCAGTTTGTATAGCTGGAAAATACCATGATCCCCAAATACAAAAATTATTAATAGTACAGTGGTGAATAACAATAAAACTCCTCGTATTATTTTTTTTTGTGTTTCAACCCTTTGTTTATTTAATAAACGTTTCTGGGCTGGTCGCTTCATATTTTTATAATAACTCAATTGAAATGTCCTAATACGTTTTTTTGAGCAAATTTTGCGTTTTTCCCCAGGTCTTCTTCAATGCGCAATAATTGATTATATTTGCACATTCTATCTGTTCTGCAGAGTGAACCCGTTTTTATTTGACCCATGCCCATACTTACTGCTAAGTCTGCTATCGTAGTATCTTCTGTTTCTCCTGAACGATGAGAAATAATTACCCCAAAATTATTATTTTTTGCTAAATCGACAGCTTTGATAGTTTCTGTAATTGTTCCAACTTGATTTGGCTTTATTAATATCGCATTCATGCTTTTTTCCTCTATGGATTGCAATAAACGTTTAATATTAGTTACGGTTAAATCGTCTCCAACAATTTGAACTTTTCTACCTAATTTTGAAGTTAGGTTTTGCCATCCAGGCCAATCGTTTTCATCTAGGCCGTCTTCAATAGATATTATTGGATAGTTTTTAGCTAAATTTATGAGGTAAGCAATCATTTCTTCTGAATTCAATTTCTTATTATCCGATGAAAGTTCATAATAATTGTTATTATATAATTCACTTGCAGCTACATCTAGTGCAATAGAGATATCTATCCCTGGTTTGAAACCAGCTTGTATTATTGATTCCATTATTATATCAATAGCTTTATCGTTTGAATTGAGGTTTGGTGCAAACCCGCCCTCATCACCAACAGAGGTAACAAGACCTTTCTTTTTTAAGACATTTTTTAAATAATGAAATACCTCGGTTCCCATTTGTAGAGCTTCAGAAAAACTATTTGCCCCGGTAGGTAAAATCATAAATTCTTGAATGTCTACGGAATTATCTGCATGACTACCACCATTTAATATGTTCATCAATGGAAGTGGCATTAAATATGGTTCTTTAGAAGCAAGATAGCGATATAGTGGTACGTTTTTTAATTGGGCTCCTGCATATGCAATGGCCATAGACACACCTAAAATCGCATTTGCACCAAGGTTAGATTTGTTTTCAGTCCCATCTAAGTCAATCATAAGCTGATCTAATTCGGATTGATTCGTTACGTTGCGTCCTTTTAAATAATCAGAAATCTTTAAATTAATATTGTTTATTGCTGTTTTTACACCTCTTCCAAGATAGCGATTTTTATTATTATCCCGTAATTCAATAGCTTCATATTTACCTGTCGATGCTCCAGATGGTACAGCGGCACGACCCACAACCCCAGAATTGGTTATAACGTCTACTTCAATAGTTGGCGTACCTCTTGAATCTAAAATTTCTCTTGCAAATATTTTTTCAATAGCAGAATTCAAATTTTACTCCCGTAAATTATGTAATCAAATTAGATTTGAGGATTAACACCATTCAATAACTATAATATGGGTTTTCAATTTTTAGATAACAATAAAAATATATAGGTATCATAAAGATAATGTTAAAAATAATAAAATATTCTGAATCAAAAAAATTGTTGTGGGATGATTTTGTAGTCAATTGTAAAAAGGGTACCTTATTTCATCTTCGCTCTTTTTTAAGTTATCACCCTGAAGGTAGATTTAAGGATCATAGTTTAATTGTAACAAAAAAAGAAAAATTATTTTCAGTGTTCCCAGCTGCAGAAGAAATCGTAAATAATAAAAAATATTTAATTTCTCATCCAGGTGCCTCTATTGGTTCTTTTGTTTCGCCAGATATTTTATCTATATCAGATTCCATAGAATTGGTAAAGCTATTATTATCTTATGCGAAAGAAAATATGATTAATGTAATTCGAATAAAACTTCCACCAAACCTATATCAAGTGGAATTATCTAATTATATGGAATTTGCATTTTTTAGAAATAATTTTACATACACCACAAGAGAGATGACGAGTATAGTTTTTTTAGAAAAAACCTTATCAAAAACTGTCCATAAATTCAAGCCATCCCACAGAAGAGCAACGAGAAAAGCAATGGAAAACGGTGTTCAAGTGCGTCGCACCAAAAATTTTAAATCTTTTTATAAAATTTTAAAAAAGAATTTAAAGATTAGGCATGGTGTTGCTCCTACTCATACTATTAATGAACTTCTTTCTTTACAGAGATTGTTCCCAGAGCGATGTGTTTTATTTGGAGCATATTTAGAGGGAAAAATGATTGCTGGAGTAGTTAATTTTGTAATAAATGATCGTGTAATACTTGCTTTTTATATTAGTCATAATGAAAAATATTCTGAATATAGAAGTGTTAATCTTTTATTTTATAGAATTTTTGATTGGGCAATAAAGTTAGGTTTTCAAATTTATGATTTTGGTATTTTTACGGTTAATGGAGAACCAAATATGGGCTTAGGACGCTTTAAGGAAAATTTTGGTGCAAGTGGTGTTTTTAGAGATACCATAGAAATCGTTTTATAATTATTGATGTCTATTAAATCTCTTGGTTTCCAATCTTTGATTTATGGTTTAGGCCATGTAATGGCACGATTAATCACTTTTTTATTATTACCATTATACACACATACTTTTTCCAATGAGGAATATGGTGCTCTATCATTGGCATATGCATTCATGGGGTTTGCTCTTATCTTCTATAGATATGGGATGGATACTGCATTAATGAAATATTCAGTTCAAAAATCAGGAGTAAAGAGAATAAAGTTTATTACTGTTATTGTTATGTCCCAAGTAGTTACAGGTATAATATTTACGTTAACATTGATATTAGTACGCCATGATATTGCGGAATACATTCTTGGTGTAGCTAAGCCAGAATGGATTATTTATTTAGCAGGAATTTTATTCTTAGATTCAATTTGGAATCTGCCATTATTAATTCTTCGTTCAGAACAAAAAGCAATACCATTTATTTTATTTAGTATTATAAACGTTGTAGCAACAATGTTCTTGAATATTGTTTTTGTTGTTCATTTAAATAAAGGTGTTGAAGGAGTGTTTATTGCAAATATTCTTGCATCATTCCTTTTGGTTTTGTTTACTTCGCCCATTTTTATAAATAGAATAAAACCCTACCTTTTTGAAAAAAATATTTTTAGTGAAATATTGCTTTTTTCCTTACCATTTTTACCTGCAGGCATATTTACAATGATAATGGAGTTGTCTGATAGGTACATATTAGAATGGTTTTTAGGTACAGGCAGTGTCGGTATTTATTCTGCAGGTAAAAAAATGGGGATGCTTGGGTTAACTGTAGTTATGGGTTTTAATATGGGTTGGACTCCTTATTTTTTAGAAAGAGGAAGACAAAAGGGAGCAAAAGTCGAATTTTCACAAATTACTACAATTTTTCTTGGTATAATGGGCTATATATCTGTTCTTGTTTGTATTTGGATATCTGAGATAATTAGATTTCCAATTGCTGGAACAACCCTTATAGGTTCTGAATTTTGGCATTGTGAACCCGTAGTAAATGCTATTTTGATAGGGTATTTCTTTTTTGGAACCTACGTTATTCAATTACCAGGTGTTTATATAAAAGAAATAACTAATTGGGTACCTGTTTTCCGTGTAAGTGGAGTTATTGCTTTATTTATTTCTTGTTTTTTTCTAATTCCTAAATTTGGTTTTCTAGGAGCTGCATATTCTGTAATTATATCTTTTATAACAATGAGTTTATCTATATACTTTAGAACTTATAAAATATATCCAATCCCATATAATTATAAAGGTTTAATGTACCCGATAATATATTTACTGATAGTGCAGCTAAGTTTTGAGAGTCTTTTTATAAAACTTTTCCTTTCTATTTTTTATCCTGTTATGTGGTATATCTTTGTAATCAACAAAACAGAAAAAGAAACAATAAAAGAGTTGTTAAAATGATAGTTGTTGTTTCATGTCATCATCCAACTGATGATGAAAGGATTTACCATAAGCAAATTAAAACCCTTTTAAAGAAAAAATTTCAAATTTCTTATTTTACCCGATCTGAATACAAAAACTTATCAAATAATCTTATATACCATAATAATTCTGATATAGATGTCGATATAGATTCATTTATTAATAAAGTTTGGGACACTATAAAAAATGAACAACGCATAACTCATGTACAAATTCATGAGACTGATTTGTTGCCACTGTTTAAACGTATAAAGTCAAATAATAAAAAAATAAAAACAATATATGATGTTCATGAATTAAGAGAGCCACTTTATCGCACTTTTTCAAATAGATCAAATATAATAAAACAGTTGTCAATATATATTAGAAATAAAAAAGAGAGTAAATATTTAAAATATGTTGATAATATTATTCTAGCAAACCCACTACATTCTGAAAATCCATATAATAAATTTGGTATTCCAACTACAATAATAGAAAATTTTGTTGAAAAAAAGCATATTGTTGATTCAAGAAATGAATTTAGTAAACCATCGTTGATTTATCATGGTCATTTAGGAGCTTATAGAGGTATTTCAGACTTGGTTAAGGCTATGCAAATAATATTAGAAAATATTCCTGAAGCAATGCTTACTCTTGTTGGTGGCTTTAGAAGATCTGAATTTGGTATTAAAACCATTAAATATATTGAAGAAAATAAAATGACTAATTCTATTAAAATCATTGATCAGATTCCACATTCAGAAATTTGGGGAATTTTAAAAAACCATCGTATAGGCGTTATTCCTTTTAGAAAAAACCCGTTTTCTATGAATTGCACGCCAACAAAATTATTTGAGATGATGGCCTCTGGATTAGAAATTGTTGCAACAGACTTACCTCCTATAAAATATTTTGTTAAGGATACGGTTTATTGGGCTGAACCAGATAATATTACTTCTTTAGCAAATGCTATACAAAAAGTGATTCAAGCAAAAAATAAATTACCATATGCCAAGAAAAATTTATCTTTAGTAAGAAAAAAATATAATTGGGAAAACATTGAGAGTCGTTATTTAGACTTGTTTGAGTAAATAATGAAAATTTTATATATATCCCCTGAAAATACAGTTGGCACTCTTACGCTATGGAGGAAAGAACATCAATCCCGTGGGAATGAATGTAGAACGCTTACGTTTTTTAAATCCCCAAAAAACTTTAAAGAAGATATTTGCCTTAATTTGCCATTTAACTTTACAAAGCCGACTATGTCTAAAATGCGAAATATCATATATAAGATTTATAACGGTAAAGAGGGGTATTTTAAAGAAAAAAAGGGATATCCACCAATATGGAGACCTTCAGGTATATTAGATAAATCATTTATTGGCTTGAAAGATTGGTTTTGGCGCCCAATAGTTAAACGTGCTATACAAAAATATAATTTATATGATTTTGATGTCGTTCATTTTGAAGGTGGAATGGATTTTTTAAAAGATGAGTTTTATGTAAAAAATCTAAATAAAATGGGAAAAAAAATAATATGTCATTACCATGGAGAAGATTTGAGAAATAGAGGGGTCATGCCTATTATTGATTTTGTTTCCAATTTAAACCTCACAAATGAAGTTGATTTAATACATAAACACCCTCGAATAGAATATCTTTATTTACCTTTTGAAACTTCTGTATATAAAAAAAAACAAAAATTAAATAATCCTTTGATTGTAGCACATGCACCCACCAATAGATATTATAAAGGTTCCAATTTGATAATCAAAATATGTCAAAAATTGCAAAAAGAGGAGAGAATAGATTTTGATTTAATTGAAAACCAGCCACATGAAATTGCAATGAATCGTAAGGCTAATGCAGATATTTTTATAGACCAAATTGGAGATAGAGGAGGTTGGGGTTATGGTATGAATTCAGTGGAATCTCTTTCCATGGGGATTTGTACTTTAACAGAAATAAATGAATCTTATAATTCTTTTATTCCCGATCACCCCTTTGTTAATATTCAAAGTAATACACTAAAAAATATTTTAGAGGATTTAATTGATAATCCAGATAAAATAATAAATTTTGGTGCAAAGGGTAAGCAGTGGGTTAAAAAGCATCATGATATAAAAAAAGTTGGTAATATGCTCTATTCTTACTACAGAAAAATCGGTCTTAAATGCTAAAATCAGGAATTTATAATCCAAAATTATTATTTTGGTCTAAATTGATAAGCATAATTTTTTCTCCTTTTTATTTGTTTTACAATTTTTTTCGTCCAAGCTATTCTTTTAATAAAAAAAATATCAGAACAGTATTAATTACAGAATATCATAGAATTGGGGATGTGATTATTATTATCCCAGCATTAAAAATGATAAGAAAGACATTCAATAATGCTAAAATTGTTTTATTGTGTAATCGCGCCACTTATCCATTAGCTGATTATTTGAATATTGCAGATGAAGTCATACCATATGATGTTCCATGGACTGATTGGAATTGGTCTATAAAAAAATGGTTGCATGCAAGGTTGTTTGCAAAGGGACTATCTAAACGAAATTTTGATTTGGCATTTGATTTTAAAGGAGATATTAGAAACAGTTGGTTTTTATGGAACATAAAACCAAAGATTAGTTTTGGATATAGTGCTACTGGAGGAGCGTATTTTTTTACGCATCCAAATGAAATGAACCAAAAAATTCATCAATCATATCGAGCAATAGAGCTTGCTAATCTGGCAGGATGCGATGAGTCATTATTAGATGGTAAAATAAGATTGAATAATGACTTAGGTTATGTTGTTATACATATTGGAGCAAGCGATCCAAAAAGGAAATGGCCGATTAAGTGTTGGGTAAAGCTGGTAAAATTACTCTCAGTGAATCTTTCAATTAATATAGTTAGAACTGTTGAATCTGAAGTTTTAATAAAACGTTTAAATGATGAAGGTTTACATCCAAATTATTTTGAAGGGAATCTTGTTGAATTAACAAATTGGTTAAAAAACCAGAAATGTCTTATTGCACCAGATTCTATGGCTGGACATTTAGCTGCACATATTGGTATACCTGTCGTATCTATCTTTGGTTCACAGCCAAAGAATCTTACACGACCTCTCGGTAAATCATGTGTAGTAGTATCGCCAGATATACTTTGTAATCATAGGCCAAGCCATTGGCGTTTATGTCCAAAATGCATAGGGTCTGTAAACCCCAATAAAGTGGAATTAGCTGTTTACTCTGTTATTTAATTAATTACAAATAGTAGTTAAATATAAATATTGTAAATGATAGCTTTGTTTGTAAATTTCCTTAACGAAAAAGATTGGACATGAATTCCACAGAAGATATATCAATTCCAATCTTACAATATGGATATAGGATTATTGTTTTATAATAATCTTTTATCCTAACCATAGAACCAAACCAAGGAGGTATCGGCATGGCTGATGTCAACTCAACCGTACAAAATGCAGCATCAGGAGTTGTAGGAGTAATAAAAGCGCTCATTGTGTTGTTTGTTTTTGTTAATATTGTTTATTCCACAGGATTTGACCCCATTGGTGGGATTGTAGATTTAGTGAATACATTTCTAGATGGTGGATTTGCGGGTCTTCTTGCGTTGCTGGTTTTTCTCTCGTTTCTGGGATAATAATACAGGATATTGCTTAAAGATTGTTTAAATCTTAATCAATCTTTTCCTGAAAACAGGAGTAAACTATGCTTAAAAGCTTGAAAATCGTAAATGAATGGCTCGGTCAACTTACTGACCTAGCCAAGACTTTAGTCGTTATAGGAATAATTGTTGGAATTTTGTTTGATGACTTTTTTGGAGTCATAGCTGGATTGGGAAGGATTATGGCCCAATTTGGAGACGCAGGATTTGCTGGAATTCTTTCATTAGCGATTTTAGTAATGTGGTACGAAAAGAAGTAAAACTAATTTAAAATCCACAAGTGCGCCCCAAATTTGGGGCGCACTCATGTTCAATACTATAACTTTAGTAAGTTAATATCGTCCTTATTATTAGTTCGATACTAATGGTAAATAATATCTCTAGTAAATGCGCTATCTAATAATATTATCACATTTAACAGCTTTTTTATACAGTGATGTTCATGTGTTTAATAGGAGTTCTGGATCTGAATCAGAAATAAAAACCTTATCAAGCACTAAACCTTTATATTTATCTGCAAAAGACTTAGCCCACTCTTTTTCTTCAAAAGTCTATGAGAACAAGGATAGGAAAAAGATTGTTATATATATTTCAGGTTCAAAAATAAAAATTTCTGGGAATAGTAGTTACATCATTATTAATGATATTGCTTATCAAATGCCACAAATCACTATGGTTGAATCTAATGATTTGTATATACCGGGGGAGCATTTTTTGGCAATATTAAAATCAACGATAATGCCTGGGATTAATTTTGATACACAAAAAGAGTTATTAGAAATTGACGTCGTTAAGTTTAATATAACAGATATAAAGGTTGATGTAAAATCAAATGGTACTATAATTCGGCTTGGTACAAAAAAGCCTTTTTCTGAAAGGAATATTAGTTCTTTTATTAATAAACATGGTTGGTTTTATTTAACTGTTGCTGGTGCGGTCGTAGATACTACAAATATAAACGCTGGGGTTACAAGAGGCATAGTTCGGCAAATTGAATCAGACCAAATTGGAAAAACTGCTCAGGTAGCATTTAAATTGAGAGGAGAGGTAATTAGCCATGACTGGTATCAAAACCTTGAGCCCAATGAAATTATTATAACTCTGCGGACTCCCTTGGGTCAGATTGATAATCATCTAGAAGATGTTAAAGAGAGGTGGAGGTTAGATACAGTTGTGTTAGATGCGGGGCATGGTGGTAAAGATCCTGGTGCAATAGGTAAATATGGGACTAAAGAAAAAGATGTAGTGTTGGATATAACAAAGCGTGCAGGATCCCTATTGGAAAAATCAGGTATAAAAGTTGTATATACTAGAGATGAAGATGTTTTTATCCCGTTATTAGAAAGGACAAAAATAGCAAACGATTCGAATGGAAAATTGTTTGTTAGTATTCATACTAATGCAAATCAAAATCGCAAAGTCCAAGGATTTGAAACATTTTTGCTTAGACCGGGTAAGAGTGAAGATGCTATTGAGGTCGCATCCAGAGAGAACTCTGTAATAAATTTAGAAGAAGTTACAGACCAATACAAAGACCTTACAGGTGAAGCGCTTATTATGGCAACTATGGCTCAAAGTACATTTATGAAAGAAAGTGAAGACTTGGCATCTATAATACAAATTGAGTTAGATAAAAAATTGGAAACACCTAATAGAGGTGTTAAGCAGGCTGGTTTTTATGTTTTAATTGGAGCCTCAATGCCAAATGCCTTAGTAGAAGTAGGGTTTTTATCCAATCCAAAAGAAGAAAAAATGTTAAAACAAAATAGATATAAACAAAAAATAGCTGAAGCACTTTATTATGCTATAAAGAATTTTAAGCGATCTCGTGAAGAACTATTAGTCAAAGATTAAACTATGGATAATAGACCTATTGGAGTTTTTGATTCGGG
>MDTA01112432.1_pt1 | contig 11541 bp, 9 predicted proteins | sample 811151 | NCBI WGS metagenome assembly MDTA01 (sample SAMN05326648, study PRJNA326480) | marine metagenome | isolation source: seawater | place: Indian Ocean: South | collected 2010 | reverse complement strand
TTGATACTCTCTATCTTTACTAGTTTCTTATTATCTAAATCGTAAATAGTGTAATTTTCAATTTTTTTTAAAAGATTTTTAATTTGGTTTTCACTTGGATTATTTTTTTTTAATTCTCTAAATTTAAAATCGACATATTTTTCATTTTTTTCTATTTCTATATCAATAAATAAATCACTTTTTTTTTTATTTATAAAAAAAGCGTTATTGCATGCTTTATTGGAACCTATGAAAAAAAAGTTTTTTGAATTCATAAGATTTATCATTGCTAACAATGATGATCCATAAAAAATTTTATTATAATTGTCTCTATTAAAATGATCTTCATCAGGAACTGTTAATGATAAATTTGATCCAAATATTGGATTATATTCAGCAATTACTATATCACAATTTGATATATCAATTTTTTCTAAAATCCAGTAATCGTTTCCGTCGACATCTATTGAGAGTAAATTAAAATTATTAATGAAACCATATTGCTCTAGTATATTATTTATATTTTTTGAATTTATACTTTTTTGACAATAATATATTTCGTTTTTCCAAAAAAAATCTCGTTTTTCAATAAATTTTAGTTCACGAATTTTATCAATTAGAAGTCCTCTAGAAATCATAGTTTCACACAGATACCTTGTGTTAGATTCCTCGTAATCACCTGTACCAATTTCAACAAAACTAATATTATTTTTAAAATTCAACTTATGTAGTAAGAAATTTATTATACCATCTTCTCCAAATTGAGAAAAAATTTTAATCTCTGCATCTCTTATATTTTTTATTTTGCCATAATTTTCTTTAGATTTAGCTAAATGAATTTCACCTATTTGCCTCTTATTATTATTTATAATATTTTTTAATCTATATTTTAAGTAATTTATCATTTAATTTTTTTTTTATATTTCACAATCAATTTTTTAAAAACTCCAATTACATAAGATTGCTCAAGATAATTTAAATCAGGATACATAGGTATCGACATTGCTTGCTTATAATACTGTTCAGAATTTTTTAAATATTTTTTTGGTAAAGCTTTTTTAATTAATTTAAACTTGCTTAATGGAATATAATGACAATTAACCAAAATATTTTTTTTCTTTAATTTTTTAATGAATTCATATTTATTTATTGTGAGTTTTTTAAAATCAATTCTAATTATAAATAAGTGAAGTGCAGAAAATTTTAGTATTTTTTTGCTAGGTAAAGTAATTTCTGGAAAGTTCATTTCATTAAAATATCTTTTTGCAATAATTCGCTTCTTTTTTATAAATTTATTTACTTTCTTTATCTGAGATAATCCTAATGATGAGTTAATTTCATTAATTCTAAAATTGTAACCTAATGTTGTAACGTCATATTTTGTAGGAAAATTAATTCTATTAATACGAGCAAAATTTTGTCCATTTTCTCTAATTAATAGGAGTTTTTTATAAATTTTTGAGTTGTTTGTTGTAATTGCGCTACCCTCAGCAGTAGTTATATTTTTAACTGGGTGAAAACTAAAAATTGTCAAATCTGAAAACTTACAAGATCCGATTTTTGAGTTATCATAAACAGAACCAAAAGCGTGTGAAGCATCTTCAATTATTTTAAATTTATAAATTTTTGATAACTCTTTTATCTTTTTTAAATTGCAAGGTAATCCAGATAAATGAACTACAACTAAAATTTTAGGTAATTTTTTTTCTTTTTTTGCTATTATTAATTTTTTTTCTAAGTTGTTTACACATATATTATTTGTCTCATCAATATCAACTAAATCTATTTTTGCACCAAGATGTAATCCACAATTAATACTTGCAATATATGTAATATTGGTGGTCCATATATACTCATCTTTATTAATTCCAATTGATTTACATGCCATTAATAATGAGGCACTTGCATTAATTGTAGCACAAACGTATTTAGATTTACAAAAATTTTTTATTTTTTTTTCGAAATTTAGTGTGACATTACCCTTTGTTAAATACTTTGATTTCAAAGTTTTTATCACAGCCTGTATATCACTTTTATCTATGGATTGTGTGGAATATTTTATAATTTTCATTTATTTAAAATTTTTTTTAATTTTTTAGTACTTCCCCAAAACTTTTGAGCTTCATTCACAGAATTCTTGTAATATCCATAATTAAATTTCAGCTTGTATTTCTTTTTTTTTTGCCATTTCTTAACAAGATTCTTTAAACTAACTGGTCTTCCAGAACAAATATTAATTACATCACTTTTATCTGATTTTTTTAAAATTTTAATAATAATTTTGATTACAGTGTTAACATTTAGATAATCTCTGGTCTGATCTCCTTTAGACATGTTAAAAATTTTCTTTTTATCTTTAATAGATTTACTAAATTGACCGTATAGAGTCCTAGGATCTTGATCTTCACCATAAATATAAAATAATCTTCCCCATATTACTATTGGTTCTTTATATTTAAAAATTTTAAATAATTTTTTTTTCAGATTATCTTTGGATTTAGAATAATTATTCCCAGGATTAGCTCTTAAATTTTCCTTGAGTTCACCGTTTCGTTTTCCATACTCGAAACAGGTACCCATTACAAATATTTTTTTAAGAGAATAACTATGTAGATTTCTAAAAAATTTTATATTTTGTGTGTACGTTCCTAAATGAGATTTACTATTATAATTATTTAAATTGTCCCATGCTAAATGAATTAAATATTCTGATGAACCAATTTCTTTATATACATTTTTTTTTATTTTTTTACTTATGTCAAATTTTACGTTTTTTATTCTAGCATGTTTGATTTGCTTTCTTCTGTAGAGATGAATGATTTTATTTTTTTTATCTTTAATTAAAAATTTTATTAAATATTTTCCAATAAAACCATTTCCTCCAGTAACTGCTATTCTCATATAAAATCAATAATTATAAATTTATTCTTTCTTTTTTGTTGTATATTGGTGTGCAAACTGAAATTTTCATATTTTAATAGTTTTCAAAATTGATCTGTCTAAAGATATATTATTTTTAGCATAAAATTTTTTTTTAATTTTCAATATATGGCACATTATAGTCAATTCTTTTAGAATTATTTTAATAATAATTTTAAAAGAATTGATATTTTCTGATATAATAGCTTTTTATTGGTTTTTATTTATGAAAAAAATTAGTGTTGTAACTCCATGTTTTAATGAGAAAGAAAATATTAAAGATTTGGTATTAAGCGTAAGAAAAATCTTTAGAGAAAAACTTGAAAACTATAAATTTGAACACATTGTAATTGATAATAATTCTGATGATGGAACCAAAGATATATTACGTAATTTAGCTACAAATTATAGTGAACTTAAATTAATTTTCAATACTAGGAATTTTGGACATATTCAGTCGCCTCATCACGCAAGAATGCAAGCTTCGGGAGATGCCCTTATTAACATTGCCTCTGACTTTCAAGATCCTCCAGAATTAATCACTAATTTTGTAAAAAAATGGGAGGAAGGCTCAAAATTAGTTATAGGAATAAAAGAAAAAAATTCCAATGAGGGCTTAATAATGAAATTTATAAGGGGAACATATTATAAATTATTAAAAAAAATTTCTGACATTCACATAAATGAAAATTTTTCAAGTTATTGCTTGATTGATAAAGAAATAATACAAAAAATTAAAGATATTAATGATGTAAATCCATATTTTAGAGGTCTACTCTCTTCCTTAGGATATAAATCATCAAAAATATATTATAAAAAAAACGTTAGATCCAAAGGTAAATCAAAAAATAATTTTTACACTTTATATGATGTTGGTGTACTAGGTATAACAAGCTACTCAAAAATTCCTTTGAGGTTGTGTATTTTTTTTGGTTTTATATTAATGGCAATAAGTCTAATTATTGGGTTTTCTTATTTTTTTTATAAAATATTTTACTGGCAGAACTTATTCAACGGAATCACACCTTTGATTCTTTTATTTACATTTTTATTTTCGTTTGTTTTATTTTTTATGGGTGTTCTTGGAGAATACTTATTATTATTACTAAGTAAATTGAATACTGTTCCTGTCGTGGAGGAAGAAAGAATTAATTTTGATAAAAAATAATGAAAAATTAAAATATTTAATTGTAGGTTTGTTAAATACTTTTTTTGGTTATTCGATTTTTATTTTTTTTGACTTGCTTTTTTCAAATTTTTTATTTGAAAGAAGTTATTTTTATGCAAATTTAATTGCCAGGCCTATTTCAGTTTTAATAGCCTTTATATTTCATAGTGTTATTACTTTTAAAAAGAAATTATTAAATATTTCTAGATTATTAAAATTTTCATCAAGTTATTTTCTGACTTACATTTTGTCATTATTATTATTACCAACTTTGGTAGAAATATTTAAAATTCATCCTTGGCTATCTAATTTTGGATTAATAATATTATTTGGAGTTGTTAATTTTTTTTATCACAAGTATTGGACATTCAAATAGAATTTATATAATTTATATATTTAAATGAAAAAAATAATCAATCCTCTAAATTCTAATGTCAATTTTTCAAGCGCATATTATTTTCAAAATTTAAAAGAACTTGAAAACTTTTATATGAATAAATATAAAAACTTAAGATATTCAAGAGATAATAATTCTGGCTCATTAGAATTAGAAAAATATTTTGCGTCTTTATATAAAAATTCTAGATCATTAAGTTTTTCATCAGGCATGTCAGCAATAGCTGCATCATTGATCAGTGTATGTACAAAAAAAACTTCTATAATTACATTTGGAAATTTTTATAGAAAAAGTAGAGCAATTATTGATTATCTCTATAAAAGTTTTAGTATCGAAAATATTAATTTTCTTGATTATCAAAAGTTTATTAATTGGTCAAAAAAAAATAAAAATAAAAGTTTAATATTTTTTTTAGAAATACCATCAAATCCTTTTTTGAAAATAATTGATATATGGGATATTAGAAAAAGATTTAAGAATGCAAAAATAATAGCTGATCTATCTTTTGCAGATATAAAAAATGATAAGAATATTTATAAGGTATCAGATATATTGATTTTTTCTCTTACAAAATATATTAATGGGCATAATGATGCTTTGGGCGGTCAATTAATTATAAAAAATAAAAATGATTATGATCAAATATGGAATTATAGATCCACATTTGGTGGAATAATTGATCCTATGAGCGCATATTTTACTCAAAGAAGTTTAAAATCACATGAAATGAGAATAACTAAAATGCTTCAGAATACAAAATCTTCCTTAAATTTATTAAGATCAATAAAAAGCATTAATAAGATTTGGTATCCAGGAGAATTTCAAAATAATAATCAACATGAGAGATTCGCAAAATATTTTAAGCACGGGGGGGCTGTGATTACTTTTGAAACTAAATTAAAAAGTATTAATTTAATTAAAAAGATGAAAACTATTAGAATGGCTCCAAGTTTTGGATCAATAGATAGTCTTATAGAATGGCCTTACTATATGAGTTATTATGGACAGCCAAAAAAATTACTAAAAAAATTAAATATTTCTAATAAGTTAGTTAGATTATCTGTTGGTTGTGAAGAAACTAATTTAATTTTAAATGACTTAAAGAAATTTGAAATTTAGCTTTAATGAACAACTCTGAATTTATTTTTAATTTCTTTAAAAAAAAAGGATGTTCAAAAGTATTTAGTATAGTTGGCGGACATGCTTTATACCTCAATGCCGCACAACACAAAATTTTTAAAAAAGATGTCATATATTTCCATAATGAACAATCTTTATCATTAGCCGCTGATAGTTATTCAAGAATACTAAAAAAACCATCAATAGTTTGTGTAACGTCAGGTCCTGCAGCATTGAACTGTCTTAATGGTATTCTTGGTGCATTTATAGACAACATTCCATTAATTGTTATTTCTGGACAACCTAGAAATGATATTTGTGCAAGTTCTGTACATAAAGGATTACGACAATATGGTGATCAAGAATTCTCTAGAATTTCTGATGTTGTGAAAAACATAGTTAAGCGTTCAATTAAACTTACATTAAAAAATGATTTAGAATTGGAACTTTCAAAATTTTATCAAACAGCTATCACAGGAAGACCCGGACCTGTTTGGATAGATGTGCCTATGGAAGTTCAAAAAGAAAAATTTGTTAAAAAAAAAAATTTTTTTATTAATAAAGAAATAAATAATGCAAAAGATCCAGAAGTAACGAATACACAAATTGATATTGTAATTGATAAAATATTGAAATCAAAAAGACCAATAATATATGCTGGTACTGATATAAATACTTTCAACTGCAGAGATGATTTTATTAAATTAATCCACCAACTTAAAATCCCAGTTGTCACCGAATGGAATAATCATGATTTAAATGATGGATCAAATTTATTTGTTGGAAGACCTGGTTTAAGAGGAGATAGAAAAGGTAATATTATTGTTTATAAATCAGACTTAATTATTTCAATAGGTTCAAATTTAAGCGTAAGACAAGTAGGCGATAAACCAAATAAATTTTCTCCAAATTCTTTTAAAATAATGATCAACATTGACAGTGTTGAAAAATCAAAACCTAATTTAGAGATTGATTTATTTATTAAATCTAGGATAGATAGTTTTGTATTAAAACTTAAGAATAAAACAAAAAGACAATTTTATCTAAAATCATTTTCTAGATGGTTAAAATGGTGCAATAATTTAAAACATCAACTTAAAAAATATGATATATACATTGATAGAAAAAAAATAAATCCGTATAATGCTATTAATATAATTTTTAAACAACTACCAAAAAATAAAATCACAGTAATAGGTAATGGTGTTTCAGTTGTAGGTAGTTTCCAAATTGCACAAATAAAAAAAGGAGATTTAATGTATCAAAATGTAGGATGTGCTTCTATGGGATACGATATACCAGGTGCAATAGGAGCTTGTTTTGCTAATAAAAAAATTAAAAAAAAAAAAAAAATATTTTGTTTAACAGGTGATGGAAGTTTTCAATTTAATTTTCAAGAATTACAATTAGTTAATCATCATAAATTAAATTTGAATATTATAGTTATCAATAATGATGGTTACTCTTCAATGAAGCAATCTCAAGATAATTTTATTAAAGAATTTGGTTATCATGGAGTAGATAAAAAATCTGGAATAAGTTTTCCAAATCTTGGCAAAATATCAAATGTTTATGGATTTAAATATATTAGAATAAATAATAAAAAAAAACTAATAGATGTTTTATCTAAAATCAATTTTAATAAAAATCATTTAATTGAAGTTTTTGTAGATGAAAAACAAAAATTTGAACCTAAAGTCACAAGTCGTGTAAACGAATTTGGTGGATTTGAGACAAACGAATTATACGATATGTCACCCAAAATACCCAAAAAGCTATTAGAAAATATTATGAAAATTCCAAAAGAAATATCATAATGAAAATTCTTTTTTTTGGCGGAACGGGTTTTTTTGGGAGATCTTTTGAAAATTACTTAAAAAAAAAAAATTTAAACATATTTGTAAGATATGTAGGTTCAAAATCTAAAAAGTATAAAGATTTTGACAATAATCTTATTTTACCATTTAATAGATTATCTAAAATTAAATCAAATTTTTATAGTCACATAATTCACTGCGCACATCCATCGACAAATAAAGGGCATATATCAGAAGCAAAAAGATTTAATTTGGCCATTAAAAATACCTCTTTAGCATTAAAACTATGTGATCAAAAAAACATTAAGAATTTTTTTTACGCAAGTTCTGGGATTGTTTATTTAAATAAAACTAAAAAAATTACTGAATATTCAAAAATTTCAGTAAATACAAATTTAAAAAATTATATCAATAGCAAAATTATTTGTGAAAAAATGATTAAAGAATTTTGTAAAAAAAAAAAAATTAATTATACAATTATTAGATTTTTTTCTTTTTCAGGAAAATTTCAATTAAAAAATACTAATTACGCTATACCAAACTTAATTAATCAATTTAAAAATAAAAAAATTAAATATGTGAGCATAAAAGGATCAGGACATGATGTTAGAAGTTTTATGCATCAAGAGGATCTTGCAAAAGCTATATTATTAATATGCAAACTTAAGAATAAAAAAAATATTTTTAATGTTGGTTCAGATTATTCAATTAAAATAATTGATTTAGCAAAGAAAATAAAAAAAATATTAAGATCATCAAAAAAAATAAAAATATTAGAACCAAAAAAGAAAATAACTTTTTATGTTCCTAATATTAATAAGTTAAAGAAAGCTGGTTTTAAAAATTTGATTTCACTAAATAAATTGATTAAAGATTTAATATTTAATTATTCAATTAATCATTAATTGCAAAAATATTAGTTTTTAATACTTTAATTTAAATTATTGTAAAATTAAAATAGTTAAATTACAAAACTTTAATCTTTATAATTTCTATTCTAATTATTGCTCCAAAATGGCTATTTTCTACTTTCTTATATTATGATTAAGTTTAATTATCTAAAATAATAGTTGAAACTAAAGATATTACATTTTAACCATTAATTAATAATATACCAGATCTAAACTTTAAACTTTTATAGAATAATGAATTAACTCCAAATTTAGATTATTTTGATTTTCTTAAATTAAGTCTTTTAATCAACTCTATTTTTTTTTAATTTTTTGGTGCTTTTAATTTTATAATCTAAAAAAAATCCCTAAAAAGATTTGCTTATATAAGTTAATAATTTATTTTTTTCAAAAAATTATTTAAAATTTTATGAATATAGTTAATATTTTTTACTTTAAGACCTTGATGACAGCCTATTAACAAACCATGTTGCATAATATAATCTGAATTTTTAAATGAATTTGTGTTATTTATTTTAGATTTTAAATATTTGAAAGCAGGATGTCTTAAAATATTTCCACTAAATATCGGTCTTGTTTGAATGCTATTTTTTTCTAAAAATATCTGTAGTTTTTTTCTGTTAAATTTATTATTTTTTTTAATTATAACTGGATATGCTAAAAAATTTGTTTTTACATTGGATTTAATTTTAGGAGTTATAAAATATTTATTTTTTTCTTTAAAAAAGTTCAGATGAGAAATAAAATTTCTATTTCTTAATCTATTAAACCTTTTAAACTTTTTTAACTGAACTAACCCAAAGGAGGCTCCAATTTCTGATGGCTCAAAATTATATCCAACTTCTGAAAAAACGAACTTTTTATCATAATCAAAACCGTCTAATTTAATATTTAATCTTTTATTAATATCTTCGTAATCTTTAATTTGAGTTTTAATTGATGTGCCAGTAGTCAGAAGAGACATTCTTCCCCAACTTCTTAAAACTTTTGCTCTTTCAAAAAGGTTTTTATCATTTGTCATGAACATCCCGCCGTTACCAGCGCAGCTTATAATATGAGATCCATAAAAACTTGTTATTGAAATATCACTATATATTCCTGTTGGCTTCTTATCTATAGATGCACCTAAAGTGTCAGCTGAATCCTCAATAATTTTTAAATTAAATTTTCTTGCTATTTTTTTAATTTTCACCCAATCTGGAATATTTCCGATGAGATTTGGAATTATTATACCCTTCGTTTTTTTTGTGATTTTTTTTTTAAACTCATTAATATTGATCTGTAAAGTATCAATATCAATGTCAGCAAATATTGGAGTTGCTCCAGAATTAATGATTGAGGAAACAGCTGTTCCAAAATTTAAACACGGAGTGATAATTTCATCTCCCTTTTTAAAATTCAAAACATTAGTTGCTAATGTTAAAGCAGATGAACCAGAATTAACCATTAAGCCGTATTTTTTTGAGAACAATTTTGCTATTTTATTTTCAAAAATATCAACCGATTTACCCATCTGAGTAGATTTTTTTAGTTGATATAAAACAGCTTTTATCTCTTCATTGTCATAAACATTTTTTCCGTAAGATATTTTCATTTTCTAACTTATATTTAAAATTTTTTTTAAATTGATATAGATTTTTATAAATATATTTATTCATTTTAATAGTGAAAATTAGTCACAATAATTGCTCATTTTGTTTGTAATTGTCCATTGCGCATATTAAATAATTGATATTTGTAAAAACAAATTTGTTGGTAAATAAGTTTTTAGAAGCATGAAGATGTGTGTGATAAAATTCTACACTTTTCTTTAATTTAAGTAATTTGGACATCAATAATAGTAGATTAAGCAAGATAAAAGCAAGATGGATTTGTATCCAAATAGAATAAAATAAAGTTTATTATAATTACAATATGGGTCTATGATTTTATAAAATATTATCATTAACATTGTAATCATTGGATCAAAATATTCTTGGAACACTATATTAGCATTTGAAAAAATTATTATAAAAACCAGAAAAAATACTTTTAAATTAAAAGATTTCAAAAAATAAAAGACAATTGATAAAAAACCAATCCAAGAAATAAAAACGAAAAAAATTTTTTGAATAAAAAAACTATTGATTAGAAAATTTAAATGAAAATTTATTTTATATATTAATCCACCTCCAAGCTTAAACTTATAGTAGACTTCTTCTGTGTTAATTTTATCAAAAAAAATAAAGTAAAAAAAAATCAAACTAAGAAAAATAATATACTTATTTTCAAAAAAGAAATTCCAAATTGTTTTTTTATTTTCCAAAACTAAAAAAGGAATTAAATAAAATAAACATATAGAGAAAATTATAGGTAAATTTATAAATTTGAATTCTATAGGTCTAGTAATAGTAGCGCCTGGTGGTACTAATCCCCCCCACTCTTTAAAAAAATATAATGATGGTAAGAGTAATATTAAAAATGAATTTACGATAAAAATATTTTTAAAAGTAAATATTTTTTTAAAATCTATAAAACTAAAAAACATTATTATAGGTAAGAATGCATAACTTTGTCTTGAATAAAAAGCTAAACTGGAAAAGATAATACAAAAAAAAATATTTATATAAGTTTTTTGCTTAGTCCAAAAAAAAATACTCAATAACATAAATAAGTATCCAATATTTTCCTCTAACATCCAAAAAGTTGATGTTCGAAAATAAGGGCTTAAAAGTGGAAGTGAAGATATTGAAAAAAGAAGAATTTTGTCTGTTTTTAATTCATATCTTTGATTTATATTTATTAAAGATTTAAAAAAAATTAAAATAGAGAATAATGAAATGAACATATTCAATAGTCCAATTTTAAAAAAATCAGAAATATTTAAAGTCTTAATTATTAAATAATATATTGGTAATGAGGTTGACTCATACTTGGTCCAATCAATTTCAAAAAATTTGTTTTCATTAAATAATAAAATATTATTATATATATGAGCAAAATCTACTTCACCACCACCTGCTGAATTTTCTTTTAAAATAAAACCAACTAAAAAACTTAAATAAATTAAAAAATTAAAAAAAATTAAACTATATTTAGTATTCATTTACCTTCTTAATATAGAAACTAAATATCTAAAATTTAATAATAAAGAATGAATTAATAATATAATTTTTTTGTGCATATTTATCTTTGTTGAATTAATTATTTTAATAAAATTTTTATTAAAATGATAATATGGTAATAATGACA
>MDTA01030935.1_pt1 | contig 11541 bp, 10 predicted proteins | sample 811151 | NCBI WGS metagenome assembly MDTA01 (sample SAMN05326648, study PRJNA326480) | marine metagenome | isolation source: seawater | place: Indian Ocean: South | collected 2010 | reverse complement strand
TGTTAGTAAATAATGCTGCAGCTATTGATACAGCATTGTTACAAATGACGACTGATAAAAAAATAAAAGATCTTTTTGAAACTAATTTTTTTTCTCAATTATATTTTACTCAACAAATTATAAAATTAATGATTTCTAATAAATCAGGAAGTATTGTTTTTATCTCTTCTACATCATCATTAGACGGAGATCTAGGAAGAGGCGCTTATGCCTCAACAAAGGCTGCAATAAATTCAATAGCTAAAGTCTTATCTAGAGAATTAGGTAAATTTAATATAAGAGTAAATTCTATAGCTCCAGGATTAACAAATACTGATATGGCAATAAAAAATACAAAAAAGGAAATTTTGGATAAAGAAATTTCAAAAACTTCTTTAAATCGAATTGCTGAACCAAGTGAGATTGCAAATGTGGTCACTTTTTTATTGTCAGATGACTCATCTTATATTACAGGTCAGACAATAAGAGTAGATGGTGGAGTATAGCTTGTGAAATCAATCCAAGATTTAAAAGTGTATTCCAAATCAATAAGAAAAAATATTTTAAAAATGGCTTTTCATGCTGGATCAAGCAGCGCTCATGTCGGAGGTGCTCTCTCAATAGCTGATTTGATGGGTGTTTTATTTTCAAAAAAAATTAATTTTAAAGAAGGTGATCCTTATTTTGAGGACAGAGATAGGTTCATTTTAAGTAAAGGCCATGCATGTTTAGCCTATTATGCTTCATTGTTTGAAAATAAGTTTTTAGGCGAAAATGATCTAATTTCTTTTGAAAAGAATGACAGTGAGCTATTAGGACACCCTGTTAGAAATATGAAAAAAGGCATTGAATTTTCAACTGGTTCATTAGGGATGGGTTTATCTATTGGAATAGGTGTTGCGCTATCACTCAAGAAAAGAAATAAAAAAAATCATGTATTTATAATTTTAGGTGACGGTGAATGTAATGAAGGTTCAGTATGGGAAGGCGCAATGGCTGCAAGCCATTTTAAATTAGATAATATAACAGTTATAATTGATAATAATAATTTTCAACAAACTGGGTCTAACGACTCAATAATGTCCCTTGGCGATCTAAGCGCGAAGTGGAAAAGCTTTAATTGGGATGTAAAAGAGATTAACGGACATTCTTATGAGGAGATACTCCAATCCTTAGATGAAAATTTAACAAATCTACCAAGAGCTATCATAGCTAAAACAATTAAAGGTAAAGGTGTTTCATTTTTTGAAAATAATAATAGTTGGCATCATGCTGTTGTTACAAAAAAAATATATGAAGAAGCAATTTTAGAAATAGAAAAATAAAAAGTATGTTGATTAACGAAAAAACGATTAAATTATGGTCCTCTATTGGGCCAAGAGCCACTCTTGGTTTAGCGATTAATGAATTGGCTAAAAACCATGATGATTTGGTAGTATTAACGTGTGATGTTTCGACGTCAGCTGGTTTGGATCGATTCAAAAAAGCTTACCCAGATAAATATTATGATATAGGGATAGCAGAACAGAATTTGATTGGAATAGCCGCAGGTTTTGCTTCAGAAAATCACAATGTCCTCACAACAACCTTTGCACCCTTTCAAGCCATAAGATGTTGCGAACAAATTAAAGTAAATTTAGGTTATATGAAACATAAAATTTGTATGGTCGGGATTGCAAGTGGATTAGTACTTGGAAACCTAGGTTTTACACATTGTTGTATTGAAGATGTTGGAATACTTCGCTCTATTCCTAACTTAACTATTGTTTCTCCAGCAGACTCTTTAGAGGTTGTTAAAGTTTTACAATCTGTTCTCAAAGAGAAAAAAACTTCTGTTTATATAAGATTAACTGGAGGGGCAAATAATCCTATTGTTTATAATTCAGATTACAAATTTGTTTTAGGAAAAGCAATTGAACTTACCGAAGGAGGTGATGTTACAATTTTTAGCTCGGGGTCTATGGTCTATCAATCCCTTCAAGCTAGCAAATTACTAAAGGAAAAAAAAATTAATGCTAAAGTTATAAATATGCACACTATAAAACCAATCGATCAAAATGCATTAAAAGGGTCATTAGGTTCAAAGCTTTTAGTATCTGTAGAGGAACATAATGTGATTGGAGGTTTAGGAAGCGCAATTTCAGAAAAACTAAGTGAGTATAACAATTCTCCAAAATTACTAACGCTCGGTGTTAAAGATGAATACTCTGGTGGAGGTGACTATAAGCATTTATTATCTAGACACAAACTTGATGTAGGTAGTATAACTAACCAAATTTTGGAAAACTTAAAATAAACAATTATGAGTTTAGAAAGATACAAAAATACGTTCATTAAATCTTTATCCATAAATAAAGAAAATTTCCAGGAATCTTTGGAATACAATCAAATTCCAGAGTGGGACTCCATTGGCCATATGACTTTAATGTCTGGTCTTGAAGAAGAATTCAACATCTCACTTGAGACAGATGATATAGTAGATTTCAGCTCATTCAAAAAGGGTATTGAAATTCTCAACAAGTATAAAGTAAAAATCTAAATTAAAATACTAATAGTAAGTATTTATTCTAATAAAAAAATTTTATGCCTATCAAAACAATCTTCACAACAAAGATTGAATTAAAAAAAAATAAAAATTTAAAAAACTATTTATTGGCAGGTGATTGGTGCTTAAAAGATGAAAAATATATCAAAAAAAAAAATGTCTTATCAAATATTTGGGAGTCTTATAACACTATAAGCAAACACTACAGATTTTTACAAAAGATACATAAAAGGATGAATAAAGAAGTTTCTAATTATCTTTTTACTTATCACAATAAAGTAATTACCAAAAAAATTTGGAATAATTTACTTTTTGTTTGGCTAACATATTATTTATTCTTTTATTATTTTAAATGGAAAACTGTAGAAAAAGTTTTTAAGAAGCATAAAAAATTAATTTTTATAAATTATAGAAATACTAAAAATATTCATTACATTGATACTTTAGATTTCTATGATAAATCATCTAATTCTGATATTTTGAATTATCAGGCTTTTAAAAAAGTAATTTTATTTAAAAAAGCACACAAATTAATTGACGTAAAAATTATAAATAAAAATCAGTATTTAAGTTCTCCAGAAATCTCAAGTAATAGTAAACAATTAACAGGAAAATCACTTTTAGATCATATTCACCTATTCATACAAAAAATATTCTTAAACCCTAAAATACTAGTAATCGATGGTGTGAATTTTAAATTCAATTTTTTCTTGAATTTATTTGAAATGCAATTTCCAACAACATACAAAAATATTTTTGATTGGAAAACAGAAAAAAAGAAATTAAATATAAGAGCTAAAATCAAATTTATTGAATTTAAGAAAAAAGGCACTAAGTTCGAAAAATTTCTTTGTGAAAACATCATACACGATATCCCATTATGTTTTACCTCTGGTTTCAATCAGTTAAATAAAATTGTAAATAAGATTAAATTTAATCCCAAAATAATTATATCTGGCACTCAACATGTTCATAATGAAATTGCGAAATTATGGGTACTAAAACAAAAATATATTTTTAACAAAAAGTTATTTATTGTTTCTCATGGAGGTGGACATCAAAATCTATCTTTAACGATGTATGATTATGAACATAAAATTGGTGATCATTTTTTTCAATGGATTGATAAAAAAAAATTTTTCAATTCTCGTCTGCCAAATACAAAATACTCTTTTAAAAAGTTAAAACGAAAATCAAATGCTGATAAAATAATTTTTGTAGGAAATGAGTTAAAACCCTATATCAATAGAATTTCTCCAGGTCCCATGAGCATTTATTCAAGCAATACCATTAACGATTTAGAAAAAATTTTTAAAAATTTAAGCGAAAAAATAAAACCAAAAATTTACTATGCTCCAAAAAAGAAACTAATTTCTTATTTTAAAAATAAATTATTAAAAATAATTAATAAAAGTAAAATTTTGTCTATATCAGCACTTGATGACAATATTAAAGATTGTAGGTTAGTTATTTGCTCGTATCCTCAAACTACTTTCTTTGACTCTTTACTAAGCGGCCCAACAATTTTAGTTTATAATCCAAACCAATGGAGGCATTATAAAGAATTAAATAAAGCTTATAAAACTTTAAAAAATAATAAAATTATATTTGATAACCCTGTTGATGCCGCAAAGCATATTAATAGAATTTGGCATAAGATTGATCTATGGTGGAATGAAAAAGAGGTTATTAAAGCCAGGAATTTATTTTTAAAAGAATTTAATTTACCTCCAAAAAATAAATTATTAGATATATTTAGGTGTTTAAAAATTTTTAAAAAAGTGTAAAACAAACTTAAAAATGTGGAATAATAATAAAATTTCTAAAAGTTTAAATGATAAAGGTTATTATGCGTTTAATAATTATTTGTCAAAATCAGAATTAAAAAAAATTCAGAGCACATTATTAAAAACTTTAAATTATATAAAGCCAAGTTCTCAAAAAAATTTACAAAAAAAATATTATGAAATTAAAAATTTTAATAATAAATTAAAAGGAAATTGGTACGATATATGTAAATATAATATTGATTTACTTCAAACTCTTCATAAAAAAGAGATGATAAATTTCGTTAAAAAGTTCTTTAATACAGATGTTGTATTTTCAGGAAGACCGGCTATTCATGTTCACGACATAGCAAACGATAGAATACTAGATGCTCATCAAGAAACAAATCAGTTTGCAAGAGACACGATTGTACTTTGGATTCCACTATTTGACACAAACAAAAATACTGGCGGTCTAAAGATTTATGAAAAGTCTCACTTAAATGGTTATTTTAAACATAGTTTAGAGCATCCAACGTTAGGAAAAAAAGCTTGGACTAATAAATATACTCATATAAACAAAAAATATCTCACACAGTTTAAGGAAAAAAAACTACAAGTTAAAGCTGGAACAGCAATTATTTTTTTGTCATCTTTAGTACATAGTGGTTATGAAAATAAAGATGGTAAATCGGTAAGGATTACTATCACAGAAAGATTTAATCCTCTAAAGAAGTTACCATATCTCAAAGATGAAAAGGCATCTCTAAAAATGCCATACGTCGGTCTTGATTATAATAATATTAAGATTGACTAATAACTATACTATTACACAATAAATTTTATTTTAATGCTTAAACAACTGAATTTAATTTTAGACAAAAAAAATCATTTAAAGTTTAGATTTATTGTTTTTTTAAATTCTTTGATGTTTTTTTTAGAATTTATTTCGATAGCATCTGTTCCTTTTTTTGTCACAAGTATTTTAAACCCAGAATTAGTATTATTAAAACTTGATAATTATTTTAATATTGGACAGAATGAATTTTATAAGAACAATCTTATTTTAATATCATCATCAGCCGTAGTTATTTCTTTTTTAATTAAGAATATTTTTCTTTTACTACTCTTGTTATATCAGGGAAACTTTTTTAGACATTTAAAAATTGATATATCAAAAAAACTGTTTTATTTTTATACTGACGCTTCCTTTTTACACCACCTAAACAGAAATCCTGCAAATTTATCTAGAAATGTTACTGATGAGATAGTAGGAGTTTATAATTATTTATTCCAATTTACCCAGTTAATTAGAGAAAGTGTAGCAATTCTTGTAATTTTTATTTTAGTAGTAATTATTGATCCTTTTACAGCTATTATAATATGTTTTTTTCTTGGAATTATATCATTATGGAATATCAAAAAAATAAAACCTTATCTAAAAATTAAAGCTACAAATAATCAAAAAGCCAGAAAAAATGTAGTTCAGACTATTTTTGAAACATTTGGATCAATAAAGGATATTAAAATTTTTAATAAAGAAAAAAATGTAAAAGAATTTTTTGATAAAAATATATCTGAATTTGAAAAAAATAACTTTCATTTTGCTATTTTTAGTAGATTACCAAGGATACTATTAGAGGTTTTATCAATTATTGGAATTGTGGCAATTTCATTCTTATACCTTACTTTTCTAAAATCAAGTAGCAACCTCTTTCCGATTCTTTCTCTTTTAGCTATCTCGGTAATGAGGTTTATACCTGCATTTAATTCTGTAATTCAAGCACTGTATTTTCTTAAAATTTATAAACAAAGTGTAAAACTAATCTCAAATGAATTTAATTATATTGATAATCAAAATCTAATAGAAAAAAAAAATAATTTTAATATTCAGGAAAAAGAAACTGATAATAAATCTCTTCTTAATATTAAAAATTTATATTTTAGATATGAGGGAAGAGAAGGTTTTGAGCTTAAAAATATAAATTTTGAGCTTAATAAAGGGAAAAAAGTAGCAATTACTGGAAGCACGGGCTCTGGCAAGAGCACTCTTTTTTATTTAATGCTAGGCCTACTTAAACCATCTAAAGGATCTATTTTTTATAAAGGAAGAAATATATTTCTAGATTTAAAAACTTGGAGAGCTGAAATTGGATATATTTCTCAAAATATTTATCTTCTTGATAGTTCTATAAAAAAAAATATTTCTTTTAATTTTTTAGATGACAAAGTGAATGAAAATCGGATCCAGTTAGCAGCTGAAATAGCAGATTTAGATAAAAAAATTTCTAGTTTAAAAGAAGGATTTGACACAGAAGTTGGAACTGACGGTCTTACTTTTTCTGGGGGTGAAAGGCAAAGAATTGCAATAGCTAGAGCTATTTATAAAAAATCAGAAATATTTTTCATGGACGAATTTACAAGTGCGCTTGATACGAAAACTGAGGATAAAATAATTAATAATTTTCATAATTATTTACCAAAAAGCACTTTAATCATGATAGCTCACAGAAAAGAGACTATCGAGAAATGCGATGAGGTTTGGAATATTTCAAATGGAGAATTAAAAAAAATATAATGAAATATAAATTTGGGAAAGCATTTAAGAAAGTAAAAAAAATAAATCTTGAAATTAAAAACTTTACAAAAAAAAAACATTTTGAGTCATTAATAATAGATTATTCAAAAGTTTTCGATTTACCTAGGAAAGTAGTTGAATATGAAACATGGAGCATTTTAAGCAAGAATTACGATTACAAGAATTCAAGATTACTCAAAATTAATTCTATTAAAAATTTTTTAAAATCATTTTTTTTCCTAATCACATTAGCTTTATTAAATTTTTTTTCTTTCTCCTTAAAAAAAAAGATTTCAAAAAAAAAAGAATTCGATCTTTTGATCGATGGAGCATTGAGAAGTCATGAAGCAGAAAGATTTAAAGAATTATCAAAAAATTTTAAGAGAGTTTGTTTTATTTCAAAAAAAAAATTTCTGGAAGGTAAAAATATTTATCACTTTAATTTTAGTTTATTTTATCTATCATCAGGAGATTATAATCTTAAAACTAGATTAAAATTTTTGGCCTTTGTAATTTTAATTTTTTTTTATTCTTTAATAAGTTTTAAAAATTATTTTTTTATCTTTTTTGAAATCACTTATAAACTTTTAAAGTACAATTATATTTTTAAACAAGTAATTTCAAAATCTTATATTCAATCAAAAACTTATGATACTTCAGCAATAAAGAACTATTTATTTAAAAAAAATGGTGGATTAGTTACATCTTGCACTCAACAAAATTTATTAGAAGTTGGTCTCTCAAGTTTTATTTATACGGATATTTTTTTTACCATTGGAGAAAATACGGGAAAGTTACTTCAAAAATTAGACGGGTATTGTAAGAAAAATTATGCTGTAGGCTCCCTTTATATGGAGTCTGATTGGTTTAAAAAGAGGAAAGACACAAAAAAAATTGAACAAACTGACCTTTTAGTAGTTGGAATTAACACAGTTTTAAGACATTACAAATTGCATGTTACTGAAGCATTCGATAAAAATTATTACAAATTCATTGAATGGATAAAAGTTTTTTCTGATAAGTTTCCCGAATTAAAGGTGGTTATAAAACATCATGGAAATTTTCCACATGACGCTAGAGAGGCAAAAATTATTAGAGGTTCAAAAATAAAATTAGAGGTATTTAGTAACAGTATAAATGGAAGCTATGCAAATGCGTTTAAAAGTAAAGTTTTATGTTCGTTTGGTTCTACTATGATTTTTGAGTTACTCGGTCACAATAGACCAGGTTTCTTTATTGACCCAAATTTTGAAAATCAACAATTTTTTGAACTTTTACCTCAGGCAAAAAAGTGGAGATTAAAAACCTACAATGAATTTGAGAAAAATGTCCTATCAATTATAAATGGTAAAAAAATTCTTATTAAAGAAAAAAAACTTTATTGTTTAGATAGTTCAAAAGTATCCAAGAAAATAGCCAAATTTTTAAAAAACTATTAGCTACTAAGTAAAATAAATAATATTAATAAATATAGAAAATAAATTATGAAAAGAAAATTAGTTTACATATCATTATCAGCAGATAATTTACATCATGGTCATATTAATGTAATTACTAAAGCTAGCTCCTTGGGTGACTTAACAGTTGGATTATTGACTGAAAAAGCAATTTTATCAAAAAAAAAATTACCACTACTTAGCTATAATCAGAGAAAAAAAATTATAATAAATATAAAAGGAGTTAAAAAAGTGGTCCCACAAGATAATTGGGACGATACAATTAATATACAAAAATTTAAGCCAGATATAGTTGTTCATGGTGACGATTGGAAATTTGGGATAGAAAAAGATTTAAGAAAAAAAGTTATAAAATGCCTAAAAAACTATGGCGGTAAGTTAGTTGAGATTCCTTATGCAAAAAATGCAAAGTCATTTAATATTCACAACAAAGATATTATTGATAATAATTTAGTTTATTCTTTCACACCTGATATGCGTAGAGCATCGCTTAGAAAGCTATTAAATATTAAAAATTTTTTGATTTTTATGGAAGCACATTCGCCACTTAGTGCTCTTATTATAGAAAAAACTTCAATTATCAAAAATAAAAAAGAAAAGTACTTCGATGGTTTTTGGTCAAGTTCATTAACAGACTCAACTTTGTTTGGAAAACCAGATACAGAGTCTCTAGATACATCCTTAAGATTAAATAATATTGACAAAATTTTTGATGTTACAAGTAAACCATTAATTATGGATATCGATACTGGCGGTAAGTTTGAACATCTTAAAATGAAAATTAATTCTATTGAAAAATTAGGAATTTCTGCTGTTATAATGGAAGATAAAACTGGACTTAAAAAAAATTCGTTATTTGAGGACACTTCAGATCAAAAACAAGAAAATATAATTAAATTCGCAAACAAAATTAAATATATTAAAGAAAATCAAATTACTAATGATTTTATGGTGATAGCTAGAATTGAAAGTTTTATATTAAATAAAGGAATATCAGATGCTTTAAATAGATCAAAAAAATATGTTAAAGCCGGAGTTGATGGTATTATGATTCACAGTAAACTTAAAGAACCTTCAGAAATTTTAAAATTTGCAAAAAGTTTTAGGAAATTTAATAAAACTACCCCACTTATATGTGTTCCATCAACTTATAACCAAATAAAAGAAAATATTTTAAAAAGGCATGGCTTTAATATTGTAATTTATGCCAATCAACTTTTAAGATCTTCGTACTTTGCTATGTCTAATGTTGCTTCAGACATCTTAAAAAACTCAAGAGCAAAAGAGTCAGAAAAAAAAATGACTTCAATCAAAAAAATCATCAATTTAATTCCCTAAATCTATGGTTGAGGTGAACCAATTTTTTAAACTTTTAAGAAAAAATAATATTAATTTTTTTTCTGGGGTTCCTGATAGTGTATTGAAGTCTACAAATAATTTTTTTGATCTTCAAAAAAACCATTATATTGCTTCCAATGAGGGTTTGGCCGCTTCAATGTGTATTGGCTATCATCTTTCAACAGGAAAAATTGGATGCTTATATTTACAAAATTCAGGCTTGAGTAATGCAATCAATCCTTTGATTTCTATCGCACATAAAAAAGTTTATTCAATACCTTTATTTTTGTTAATTGGATGGAGAGGTGCTCCAGGTACAAAAGATGAGCCTCAGCACCAAGCAAAAGGTCAAATCACAAAAAAATTACTTAAAAACCTTGATATAAAATATTGCGAGCTAAAAAATAAAAAAGATTTTAAGACAATTGAAAAATTAATCCGATATTCCAAAAATAATAACTCTCCTGTTGCTTGTCTTGTTAAAAAAAACATTCTTTTTAATAAAAATAAAAATAGTAACCAAAGAACTTATAAAGGTATAATCAGAGAAGATTTTATTAAAATATTATTAAAAACAATTAAAAATAAAACTAAAATAATTTCTACCACAGGTTACACTTCAAGAGAGCTTTATCAAGTTAGAGAAAAATATGAATTATCTAAAGGTAAAGATTTTTATATGGTTGGTGGTATGGGACATGCATCAGCAGTCGCACTTGGCTCATCATTATATGAAAAAAATGAAGTTATATGTCTCGATGGAGACGGGGCTTTTCTGATGCATATGGGCTCTATGCCTAACATAGGGTTCTACGGTAATAAAAATTTTAAACATATTCTTTTAAATAATAATTGTCATGAGTCTGTTGGAAACCAAAAAACTAACATCGAAAAGATAAAACTATCAAAAATTGCTTTAGCATCAGGTTACAAGAAATTTTATTTAATTAGTAAAACTGAAAATATAAAAAAAACATTAAAAAGATTTCTTAATTCAAGTGGACCCTCATTTTTAGAGGTAAAGATTAAGAATGTTTCAATGAAGAATTTAAGAAGACCAGATAACTTTAAAAATTTAAAAAGAATTTTTATGAAACATTAATAATATGAGATCATTCAACAAAAAATATTGGGATAAATTCTATAAAAAAAAAAACTTAACTGGAAGGCCTTCAAAATTTTCTGAATTTGTTTTTAGAAAAATTAAAAAAGAAAGTCTCACTATTTATGATTTAGGATCTGGTAATGGAAGAGACACAATTTTTTTTAAAAAAAATAAAATAAATTGCTTTGGTTTAGAAAGATCTAAAATTGCAGTAAACAAAGCAAAAAAAAAATATAAAAAATATTCTAAAAATTTTATTAATGCTGATTTTTGTAAATTTTTTAAAAATAAAAAAATAAGTTCAGATTTTGGGCTTTATTCAAGGTTTACACTTCATACAATTAATTATGCCAATGAAAAATTGTTCTTTCAATCAATCTCAAAGCAAAAAAAATTAAAATATATTTTTATTGAAACAAGAACAATACAGGATGATTACTATGGTGTTGGAAAAAAAATTGGTAAACACGAATTTATATCTTCACATTATAGAAGATTTATAGATCCGAAAGTAATCAAAAAAAAATTAAAAAAATTTTCAAAAATAATTTTTTTCAAAAAAAGTAAAAATTACGCCAAATATAAAAAAGAAAATCCAGTAATACTCAGAATTATAGCGAAAAAAACTTAATATGATAAAATATTTCAACTTAAGAAATCAAAATTATAAAACTAGAAGAAAGATAGAACTTAAGAGCCCTGCAGCTTTCGATGTTTTTAACTGGAAAAAAAACCCATACAGTAGTTTTAAAGCTATTATTTATATTGAGCTC
>MDTA01024567.1_pt1 | contig 11541 bp, 12 predicted proteins | sample 811151 | NCBI WGS metagenome assembly MDTA01 (sample SAMN05326648, study PRJNA326480) | marine metagenome | isolation source: seawater | place: Indian Ocean: South | collected 2010 | reverse complement strand
TTTATCCATTTTTTGATAAACAAAATATTACAAGTTTTGTTACCATAACATCATCAAGTGGTGTTACTGGACACCAACAAAATGTAAAAGGTGCAACCAGTACATTTACTGATGGTAATGGTAGAATAGATGGATTGTTTGAATTACCAGACCCAAATGTAACTGGTAATCCTAAATTTAGAACTGGTGAAAGACTTTTTAGAGTTACATCTTCTGCAACTAATGAAACAGTTCCAGAACCAGAGACTTTCGCACAAGCACTATTTTCATCAACTGGTACTTTAAGAACTGTTCAAGAAGAAATTATTGCAACAAGAAATGGTAGGATAGAAGTTACTAATGTTACTCAAAATAGAACATTATCAAATGTTACAGCAGTAAGACAAAGAGTTCTTGCAGACTTTAGTAGTAATGATGATGGTGGTGATGATAATACTGGTGATGGTTCTAATGACCCACTTGCACAAACATTTACACTTGAAACTATAGGTGGTGAATTTATTACAAAAATGGATGTATTCTTTCAAAGAAAAGATGCAATTATACCAGTACTTGCTCAATTAAGAGAAGTTGTAAATGGATTTCCAACCATCAAACAATTACCATTTGCTGGTAAACATTTAAATCCATATATGGATGGTACAGTTTCTATCAATGCAAATTCAACTACTGTTACTGGAACTAATACAGATTTCTTAACTGGTAAACATAATCTTCGTGTAGGTGATACAATCACAATTAGTGAAGCTGGAACTCAAACTTCTGGTATACCTAATCAAGAGGGATATGATGCAAACGCACTTGTTACAACTGTTACTGCAATTACATCTGATACTGAATTAACTGTTGCTACTCCAGCAAGGAGTGACCAAAATTCATCTGGTAAAAAAATCAGTAATGTTAATTTATCTGCTGATGCAAGTGTACCGACAACATTTAGATTTGACTCACCAGTTTATATTAAAGATGGTGTAGAAACCTCTATGGTATTATTTACTCAATGTGAAAGTTATTTTGCATGGATTTCAAGAATGGGTGAGATAGATATTGGTGGAACAAGAATGGTTTCAAAACAACCTCATCTTGGTGTATTATTTAAATCACAAAATAATACGACTTGGAATTCTTATCAATATGAGGATTTAAAATTTACTTTATATCGTGCAGAATTTAATACTGGTTCTACTGGTACATTAACATTAACTAATGGTATCGTACCTTCAAAAACTTTGGGTGTTGACCCAGTAAGAACAATTAGTGGTACAAATACTGTACAAATTACACATAGTGACCATCATATGTATTCTTCAAATAATAATGTTACTATTAGTGGTGCAAAGTCTGGTATATCAACAACACTTAATGGTGCAATAACAAACGCAGCTGGTATAAATCTAACATTAACCTCTGCGACTGGATTTGAAGCAAGTAATGACTCATCAAGATGTTATGTAAAGATTGACAATGAGATTTTATTTGGTACACTATCAAGTAATAATATTAATAACTTGACAAGAGCTCAAGATGGAACGAGTGCAGCTGCACACGCAAATGGTGCTACTGTAGAACTTTATCAAATTAATAAAATACCTTTGACTGAGATTAATACAACTCATACATCATTGTCAAATATAGGTATTGATAACTATGTTATAACAACAACTACAAATGCAAATGCTTCATCAAACCAAGGTGGTAACGCTGTCGTTGCAACTGAAAATGCACAGATGGATGGTGGTGATGTATTTTTACCAACAGTAGAATTTCCAGACACATTAGTTACCAGTAAGATAAGAACAACTACTGGAACATCACCGTCTGGTTCAGAAACATCTTTCGCATTACAAGCTACAACAAATGCAAAAACTATAGCATTGAACGAAAACTTTTTCTTTGATAATCCAAAGATAATTGCAAGTCCAATAAATGAAACTAATGAGATTAGTGGAAGTAAATCATTTTTCTTAGATGTAAGTCTATCATCTACTATACCATCATTATCACCGATTATTGATTTAGATAGAAAGTCTGTAATTGCATTTACAAATAGATTAAATAATATTGATAGTAGTTCAGATGTTTTTCCAACAACTGACTTTGTTGGTGCAGAGGCATCAAGTGGTGATAGTAATGAAGCAATCTACGTTACAAGAAAAGTTTCATTAGATAATCCTGCCTCTGGATTAAAAGTAATAGTAGATATAAATCGTCTTGCAAGTGCAGATGTTCAACTTATGTATAAGATACTTCGTTCTGATGATGCATCTGATTTTGATGAATTAGGTTATAACTTTTTCAATACTGCTGGTGAATCAGATAATACTGTAACTCCATCATCTACACTTGATGACTTTAAAGAATATGAATTTACTGCAAATGATTTAGATGAGTTTATTGCATTTTCAATTAAGATTCGTATGCAAGGAACAAATAGTTCTGAACCACCAAGACTAAAGGATTTGCGAGCTATCGCATTAGCAACATAATGAATGAATATCGAAAAGTAAAAGAGAATCATGACTTGGTAAGAGATATGCACTCTAAAGCAGTAATCAATACAAATAGAACTGCATATCAAGCTGCAATACATAGAAAAAAAATGTTTATTGCACAAAGAGATGAATTAAGAGATGCAACAAGGGAAATAAATACTTTAAAATCTGAGATGCATGAGATTAAAAGTTTACTAGTAAAGTTGGTGGAAAAAGATGGCTGATAGAAGTGTAGTACCCTCAAATACATTTGAACAGTTTAGAACTGAGTTCAATGAACTTGCAAGTGATGTTGGTGATATTGCAAGTATCACTAGTGCATCTGGAACTATTGCATCAGCAACTGATGTCATAGAAGCTGTTACTGCATTGAATACTGCTGTGTCTGCACTTGATGTAGATATATCTGGTGATACTGGAACAATATCAATACTAGATAATGAAACACTAACAATCGCTGGAACAACAAATGAGATTGAAACTTCTGCAACTGGTAATACTGTAACGATTGGATTACCGACAAATGTTACAATCGCTGGTACACTAACTTGTAACGCAATAAGTATTGCTGGTGGTGGTGGATTTGCAACAGAAGGTTTTGCGATTGCAGTATCGGTTGCATTAGGATAAGGAAACAAATATGGCTAATAATTTTAAAAACGCATTTAAAAGTATAGTTACTGCTGGAGAAAACTATCAATCAACTGGTAGTGCGACTGATAACCATACTGGCCCTCAACTAATCTATACTGCGAATAACGGTTCAAGTGGAGTAAACTCAATATTGATTGAATTAGATGCATCTAATACTGGAACTGCAAGTGTTTCTGTAACTGCATTTGTTCAAGATACTTCTTCAACATTAGGTTCAATTACAAGTATCGTATCTTCAAGTGATGTTGCAACCGTTACAACTGCTTCTGCACATGGTTTACAAGTTGGAATGTATGTTCATGTTACTGGTGCAACTGCAAACTTTGTAAATGGTATATATAAAGTTGCATCTGTTCCAAGTGCAACAACATTTACTTATGCACAAAACTCTGGTGCATCTGATGGAGCTGCTGCTGGAACAAAAGTAATTTATAAAGCATATCATATTGTTAAAGATGTGCCATTACCAACTGCATCAACATTAAAAATAGTATCTGGTCAGAAAATAGTTTTAAATGCAAATGATAAACTTTATGCATATGCAAGTGCTGGAACAGTAGATGTAATTGCTGGGATATTACAAGAGGTAACATAATGTCATATATCGGTGTCAGTATAGAAAATAAAGTTGCTCCTAATTTTGTTAAGGAAGATTTTGTAGCTGGTGGTTCTAGTGCTGATTTTACTCTTACATTTGAAGTACAAGGTGCAAATCCAGAAAACATTATGGTTGTACTTAATAACGTATTACAAGAACCTACAGTTGCATATTCAGTTGTTGCAGATGCTAGTGGTAATGCAAAAATTTTAAGATTTACGGAAACACCTCCAAGTGGTGATGAAATTTATGTAGTCCATAGAAATCATAGTCAGATATTTAGAGCTCCACCAACAAATTCAGTTGGTTTGACTCAACTACAAAGTGCGTTACAAACTTTTACACATGATACTTTTACTGGTGATGGTTCAACAGTTGCGTTTACAACTTCAAAGTCTATGCCAAGTTCAACTGGTGTTTTAGTATTTGTTGATGGTATTTTACAAAAATCTGGAACACATTATAATACTTCTGGAACAACTTTAACATTTACATCGGCTCCAGATGCGAGTGCAGAAATTGATGTTAGACATTTAACCTTTGTATCTGGAAACGTAAAAGTTGCAGATAATAGTGTTACTTCAGCGTCAATTCAAGATAATGCAATTACTTCTGCAAAAATAGCGCCTGGTGCAGTAGTTGCTGCTGACGTTGCAGACGGTGGTGTAACAACTGCAAAACTTGCTGATAATGCTGTTACTACTGCAAAAATAACAGATGCGAATATAACAGCTGCAAAACTTGCTAGTGTTAATTTTGCTGGTAATACCTTGACAGATACATCAAATACTGGTAGTGTTACTTTAGATTTTGCAACAAACCAAAATTTTGTATTGACCTTAACTGGTAATGTAACACTTGCAAATCCAACTACCGAAGCAGTTGGACAAAGTGGTTTCATAGTTTTCATACAAGATAGTACTGGTTCTAGGACTGTTTCTCTAGGAACTGATTATGAAACAGTTGGTGGTTCTGGATTAACTCTTTCAACTACTGCTTCAACTACAGATGTTGTTCCTTACATAGTTGTTGCATCCTCAAGAATATTACTTGGTACACCACAACTTGCATTTTCATAGGAGTATATTTCATGTCAGTTTTTGATGCCTCCCAGTTAATGTTTAATAATCCAAGTTTCTATAATGGTGTTGCTACACAATCATTGAATATAAATGGGAATGGATATTTATCCATTCAACATGATACAGCACCCACTTTAGCAACAAAGGGTACAGTAGCCTTTTGGATAAAGTTACATAATAATGATGACAGAAATTATGTAATTAATACTACTGGTGGTTCTTCAAATAATACAACAATGGATATAAGATTTGGTGGAAGTAATACAAATGATGGTATGCACATTGGTCAATATGGAAGAACTCCATATACTGCTTCTACGACTGGCCCTAAACAAAGAGACCTTAGTGCATGGTATCATTGTTTAGTAAGTTTTGACTCTACAAGTTCAACTGCATCTGAAAGACAAATGAAAATTTTCATAAATGGTGTTCAAGTAACAACTGGAACATTTGGTGCAATAAGTCAAAATGATTTATTTCCTTTCACACAACAAACACACGCAATTAGAATAGGAAGGCACATTTCAGTCGGATACTATTTAGATGCTTATCTTGCAGACTTCTATATTATTGATGGACAAGCATTAACACCAGATAGTTTTACAGAAATAAAAAAAGGAATTTGCATACCCAAAGCATATGAAGGTACTTATGGGAATAATGGAATTAGATTAGAATTCAAAGGAACTGGAACAGCAACTTCAAGTGGTGTTGTTTCTAGTCCAACAAATATTGGTGATGATAGTAGTGGGAACAATAATCATTTTGCAGTAACTACTTTATCTGCACACGACAGCAATATGCCAGATAGTCCAGAAAATAATTATGCTACTTGGAATAGATTATTTAAAGGTGGAGAACAATCATCAAGTATTTTTGCTAACTCAACTTTAAGTGAGGGTAATTTACAAGTTTCAGTTCCAACTAATAGTTATATGGGAAGTACGTTTAGACCCACAAGTGGAAAATGGTATGTAGAGATAAGAGTAAAAACTATTGGAAGTGCAAATGGTGAAATAGATTGGGGTTGGATACAAGCAACTGAATATTCTGGAAGTTCAGGCCATAGTGGACAAGCAAATAAGTGGGGTGCTTTTTATCACGCATATTCCACAGACCACATCAGATTGTATGATGAAACAACACAACTAGGTTCAAACATAAATTTAACCATATCAGCAGGAAATATATTACAACTCGCTTGGGATATAGATAATGGTAAAGGATGGATAGGTATTAATAATACTTGGTATCGTACCAACGCATCTGATGGAAATCCATCAGCAGGAACAAATGAAACATTTACTTTTACAGCTGATGAAGCACAAAATCTGCAAGTTTACATAGCCAATGGAACTAGTACAGATGTTCATACAGTTAATTTTGGACAAGATAGTACCTTTGGAGGAGCAGTTTCAGCAGGGGGTAATGCAGATGCAAATGGTGAGGGTGATTTTGCTTACGCACCTCCAACTAATTTTCTTGCGTGTTGTTCAGCTAATCTAGCAGACACAACATTAAGTCCAAATCAAGCAGAACAGGCTAATGACCATTTTAATACACTCCTTTATACTGGTAATTCTACAAACAATCGTGCAATAACTGGGTTAGGGTTTCAACCAGATTGGGTGTGGATTAAAAAAAGAAATGCAACAATGAGTCATTTTCTTGTTGATAGTTCAAGGGGATTAGCATCTAATGGAACTGGTAATGGTAATTTTAGACAACTTGCAACAAACTTTGTATATCACGAAGAAGATACAGGCAATAATTCTAGTGATGGTGGTATGGCATCTTTTGATGCAGATGGTTTCACACTTGGTAAAGGTTCAAATGATGCTAGTGCAGATACTGCCTATCAAAGGAATAATGCAAACTCATCAACGTATGTTGCTTGGAACTGGAAAGCGAATGGTGGTACAAAAACAACTGTTTCAATAGGTGATATATCAAGTGGTGTTCCATCTATAGCAAGTGAAGTACAAGCAAATACAAAAGCAGGATTCAGTATAGTTCTTTATACTGGAACTGGTGCATCTAGTGGTACTATAGCTCACGGACTGGGTGCAGTTCCAAAACAAATTTGGGTTAAAAATAGAGATGCAGCTTATAACTGGAAAGTTTATCATGCAAAAAATACGTCTGCACCAGAAACAGACTACCTAGTTTTAGATACTACTGATGCAACTGCTGATAATGTAACTCATTGGAATGATACAGCTCCAGATGCAAATGTTTTTACTATAGGAAGTTCAAATGGTTTAATTAGAAATAATGACAAATATGTTGCTTATTGTTTTACTGAAATAGAAGGCTACAGTAAATTTGGTAGCTATACTGGCAACGGTAATGTTGACGGCACCTTCGTCTTTACTGGCTTTCGGCCTGCTTTTGTTTTAGGTAAATCATCAAGTTCGTCTGGAGATAACTGGTTTATATTTGATAATAAAAGAGATGTAGATAATGTGGTAGGTGCAGATTTAAATCCAGACTCAAGTGCTGCAGAAGCAACTTCAACATATATGGATTTTGTTAGTAATGGATTTAAATTACGAGCAACATCTGGACTTGTAAATGATGCAACATCATTTATATATATGGCTTTTGCTGAAGCACCATTTAAGTTCGCTAATGCTAGATAAGTATTATAAATAGATGATATATGGAGATATAAATGCCTTGGAAATATAATGGAAAAAATATACAAGTAGGAAGAAGTTGGACTTCCTCTGACAATGTTGTGCATCCATCAAACTGGGGTATATGGTCTGATGATTATAAAAAATCAGTTGGACTAACTTTTGAAAAAGAGGTAGATAACTCTTTTGATGAAAGATTTTATTGGTCAAAGGGTAATGCAAAAAGTCTCACAGATAAAAAAGAAGTTGATGAAGATAAGAAACCATTATTAGATGAAGATGGTAATCAAATAATTACAATTGGTCTTAAAAATCAATACTTAGAAACATCTAAAAATACTGCAAATAATTTACTTCAAGAAACGGATTGGTATGTGATTCGTAAAGCAGAGAGAGATGTAGACATTCCAGATAATGTAAAAACATACAGAACTGCAATACTTACACAACTAGGAAAAATAGAAACTGCAATCTCAGCTGCAAAGACACTTACTGCGTTTAAGAAACTTTTTCAAGATACATTAAATAGTGATGGGTCATTAAAAACAAGAGCAGTTATGAATGAAGATTGGCCTAAATTAGGAAGTTAATATGAGTTATATCGGAGTTGAACCAACTGGGGGTACATTTGACAAACAAGTAATTACTGGAGATGGGTCTAACGCAACATTTAATTTAGACTTTCCAGTTGCTCAAGCTGCACAATTAATGGTAAGTTTAGAGGGTGTATTACAAGAACCAAACTTTGCATTTAATGTTTCATTAGATGCATCACAACCTAAAATCACTTTTGCATCTGTACCAGCGAATGGTGATAGAATTTTTATTGTATATCTTGGAAGAACTCAATTATCAGTTCCACCAAGTGGAACAAGTTTATCTCCAAAATTGCAAACATTTAGTGGTGATGCTTCAACAACTGCATTTACATTATCTGATACACCATCAAGTTCTGCTGGTTCAAACTTCATAGTTTTCGTTGATAATGTTTATCAAAGATTGGGTAGTGGTCTTGCATATACGGTTTCTGGGTCAACTATTACTTTTACTTCTGCACCACCTAGTGGTACTAATAACATTCAAGTATATCAACTTTCACTCGCAAACACACTAAATACTGTTGCAGATGGAAGTATATCTGTAACTAAATTATCATTTGACCCAGCTGATGATGCAACTGCATTAGCAATCGCTTTAGGATAGGAATATGGCAAACACTTTTAAAAACGCTTCACTCGCAAACGTAAATCATGCTGCTATGGCAACATTATATACTTGTCCAGCAAGTACAACTGCAATTATATTAGGACTTGCGATTACAAATAAGACGGATGCAGCTGTCACAGCAACGGTTGATTTTGTAGATACATCTGATAGTAGTGCAGTACGAAAGTTACTCAACGAAGTCAGTATACCAGCAAATACAACATTAGAGGTTTTCGCTGGTCAGAAATATGTTTTAGAAGCAAGTGATATATTGAAAATTCAAGCTGGAACTGCAAGTTCGTTAGATGCAGTTTTAGGATTGATGCAAATAACATAGGATTAATAAATGCCTTTTATTGGAAGTCAACCCACTCGTGGTGCATATTTAAAATGTGATGCGATTACAACCTCTGCAACTGCAAGTTATACTTTGCAAGTAAATGGTGGTTCAGTAAATCCAGCATCAGCAAATAATATGATAGTATCTTTAAATGGTGTTATACAAGCACCTCAAGATGCATACACAGTTACTGGTTCTACGATTACATTTGACTCTGCATTAACTTCTTCAGATGTGATTGACTTTATTTTAATACTAGGAAATACTGACCCAGTTGGTACTCCTGCTGATGGAACAATAACAACAAATAAATTACAAAATAACGCAATAACTACAGCAAAACTTGCAGATGATGCTATTACAAGTGCAAAATTACCAAGTGGTTCAGTTTTACAAGTAATAACTGCTACAGATAGTACAGAGAGAACAACTGCATCATCATCATTTGTAACTGCTTCAAATACATTAGCAGTAACTATAACTCCAGCATCTACATCAAGTAAAATATTTGTAACTGCTAGTTTATCTTATGGAAGTCCAACTGGTACTGTTTCCTTTTATCCAACCATATATAGAGGTTCAACAAATTTAGCTGGTGTAACTAATGGCTTTGGAAATTTATTTAGTGGAAGTAGTTATCAATACTCTCATGCAACATTGCAAATTTTAGATTCACCATCAACAACTTCTGCAACCACCTATCAAATATATTTTAGAATAGGAAGTGGTTCTAATGTTGGAAGAATAAACAATGGTGGCGGTGGTTCATTTTCTACGATAACAGCATTCGAGATAGCAGGATAAATTATGCAAGATTCAATAATAAAATCAATACTTAAAATTAATCCAAACGCACAAGTTTCTGTAAGTGCTAATGATGTAAAACAAATAGATTGGCATGATGGTACAAAACCAATAGCTGAAAAAGATATTTTAGCAAAAGAAAAAGAACTCTTATCAGAATATGATGCAAATAAATATCAAAGAGATAGAGCAAAAGCCTATCCATCTATAGAAGAACAACTAGATGACTTATATCACAATGGCGTGGAGGGTTGGAAAAAAACAATCAAAGCTATTAAAGATAAATATCCGAAAGGTTAGACAATGCCATTTATAGGAACAACACCAGCACAAGGATTTGCATCAATTTTCAATAAACAGACGTTTACTGCAAATGGTTCAACAACTTCATTTACTCTAAGTAATAGAGTAAATAATGCAAACGACCTTGAAGTGTTTGTAGGTAATGTTAGACAAGAACCTACTGAAGCATATTCTGCTTCTGGATTAAATTTAACAATGACACAAGCACCAGCAAATGGTGTAAGTTTCTATGTGATATATAAAGGTTTTGCACAGATTACAACTTCACCTTCTGATGGTTCAGTAGGAGATGCACAAATACAGAATGGTTCTATTACCGCTGGTAAAGTACAAGCTAGTTTCGCTCAAACTCTTGGTGTTCCTGCTGGAATTATTTTACCTTTTGGAAGTACCTCTGCACCAACTGGATATCTATCTTGTGATGGAGCTGCAGTATCAAGAAGTACATATTCTACATTATATACTGCAATAGGTACGACATGGGGTTCTGGTGATGGGTCATCTACATTTAATGTTCCAGATTTAAGAGCTATGTTCCTCAGAGGTACTGGTACTCACGGAACAGCAAATATGGCTAAAGGTACAGACTTCTCTGCACCAGCTGTTGGTACAATTGAAAATGACCAAATGCAAGACCATAAACACCAAACAATTATGTCGCCTGGTACTAGTTATCAAACTTATTCTTCATATGCGATTGGTAACAATGCATATGGTACAACATACAATTTCAATACTACTGCACCACAAGAGATAAATTCTCAAGGAACACCTAGAACTGGTGATGAAACAAGACCAGTAAACGCAGCTGTATTGTATGTTATTAAAACATAGAGAGTAATATGACTAAAGAAGAAAAATTACAATTACTAAGAGCTCAAAGAGATGCAAAATTAATTAATTCAGATTGGACACAACTAGTTGATGCAGCTGTAACTTCGACTCAAAAAAAGAAGTGGAAAGAGTATAGACAAGAATTAAGAGATATAACTAAAGTATATGATAGTGTGGATGCAGTTGGATTTGCATGGCCCAATGAACCATCATAAGGAAATAAAATGGCGTTAAGTAAAATACAATCAGAATCAATAAACCTAGCAGATACCTTTGCATTTACTGGTACTGTTAGTGGTGCTGGGGCGATGCAACTGGTTTCAAGTTCTACAGCAACTCAAACTGGTTTAACTGCCCTTGAAATATCACTACCAACCACTAATGATTTTTTATCTCTTAAAGTAATAGTAAGAGGGGTAAAGTGTAATAGTGCTGCTGGTAACAATCTTTGGAGATTTAGGTTTCGTTCACAAGGCGGTTCGGTAATAACTTCAGCTAGTTATAATTTTTTGATGAATCATAATTATTCAAACGATAGCAGTCATGGAAGTACTTATCACCACGATTTAAATGTTGATAATTTAAGTTT
>MDTA01139788.1_pt1 | contig 11542 bp, 6 predicted proteins | sample 811151 | NCBI WGS metagenome assembly MDTA01 (sample SAMN05326648, study PRJNA326480) | marine metagenome | isolation source: seawater | place: Indian Ocean: South | collected 2010 | reverse complement strand
TGTTCAAAAGAAATATTAGATCCCTGCGCACTTAACTCCCAACCGCTTTGTGCAAAGTTTTTATCACCTGCAAATATATTAGCTCTTATAGGCTCTGAAAATCCACCATCAGTAAATGTTTGAGGAAGTTGATCTATATTAAATCTATATCTTTTATTAAGCGGATCACCAAGTTTATTGCCATCAGTTAAACCTATATAATACTTATATCCACCTGCGTTAGCTGGAGCACTACTCCAAAAATTTAAAGGGGCGACTTGTTGTCTTTGATAAAACGTATTATAACCATCTTGTATCTGCATAGCTGGATGATTTGATAAGCTAAGATTAAGATTAGGATCATTATTATTTAAAATTTCAATCTGATTTACTATACCGTGTTGAATATCTGGCCAATAATGTTGACCTTCATTATATTTAGCACCAACTTTGTTTTCAGCTTGCATTTGCCCGGGTGTTGGATTATCTGCAGAATTATGCCAATATATTGGGCTATTAGGCATACAACAATAATCATCACTAAATATGCAATCAGTAGTTCCACCTGGTTGAACAGGCATATTAGGACAAAATTTAGGATTTGCATAATCAACAGGAAATTGTGGTGTAAGTGGTCCTAATCCAAAAAACCACTCAAAGGCTTCGTCGTTAACATTAATAAAAGTACTAACTTGATACATTCTAGATATTGTCCACACAATATCATCACCACAATAACTACTTGGAGGAAATGGAGGACCAACAGGAGGAGGACCTGCAGCAGAAGTACTACCATATGATCCATTATATACACCCCATACACCGTCATAAGTTCCTTGTGTTTGATGTGTTAAACCATCACCAGCACCAAGTTGTTCATCACAATTAATAGCTATTAAAGGATATAAATTATTATAAGAATTAATGGGATCACAATCAGCATTTTCACCTTCAAACCAAAGATAATAATTACCAACTGTTGTTTGAAGAGATCCATCAATAGCTCCAAACTTAGTTGATATAGCTTTAACAATACCATATCCAGGGTATTTATTAACATCTTGCAACCATTGTGTTGTTCCATTAGGTGTATTACATGTCCCACGATCAAGAATAACAGAATCTTCTGGCATAAATGTCCAGTTACTAAATGGAACCTCGTCATTATCAAGACTTGGATCAAAATACCTTAAGTTTGATTGTTTTTTTATAATTCCCCAATAATCTGCCGATGGTTCTCTTTTTACTGGAGTTACATTTTGACATGTACCTACAGCTTGTGTTTGAATAATAGTTATAGGATCAATGCCATTGTCACGTGTTATTGTAAAATTAAAATAATAAATATTTTTTAAATCATTTATGTAAGACTTAAACAAATTCATATAAGCACCACCTGGATCATTAGGTCCTGGTTTTATTTTTACTACATATTCTCCTGTTCCTATACCTTGCTCTTCTAGCTCAAACATAAAAATAGCATTACCATCACCTCTTACAACAGAATCTAAAGTTATAGAACATGCAGCTCCTAGTCCTGCGCCTGATATACTTGCAGCTTCAAAAGTAGAAGAAACTACAGCATTGTAACCATCTGCTTCATTCCAATTTAATTGTGGATCTGTAATTCCTACTGGTATAGTATTATCTTCAGTAAGTATATTATTGTTTAACTCACTAATTAAACCAGATGAAGTAGTTTCCCAAAATATGTCTAATAAACTTTCTACTGGTTCAGTTTCATATACAGAAATAGTAGTGCCATATTTTGTAGAATTTGGATTAGGTGGATCACCACCTGGAGCACAACCTGTAGAAACAATGCCAAACTGTTTGTTTGTTTGAACAACACCTATAGCAGGATTAGTTTCTCCATTATAAAATATATTAGGTATAATAGGTATAGCAGGATTAGAAAGTAAATCTCCTAAACCTAACCTTGTCATTGTAGCTACTTGAGTTGCTACATCAAAGTTTAAACCTGGATCAAAACCTACATTACTTATAGAGTTTCTACCATTTATACTTAAAACTATATTATTAACTCTTCCATATAATCTTTGTGAACTTCTATATAACTCTTGTGTTGGGCCAACTTCTTGTAAATCTCTTGGTACTTTGTTTATATTATCTGAAAATAAAACAATATGAGAAGTAATACTTTCTTGATTTTTAGGATATTCAAATTTAGGAATTAATGGAACGGCTGGTGTTGTTATTGCGCCCTGAACATTATATACAACATCTTGTGCTTCTTGTCCTGTAACATCACATGGATAACCTGCTAGTGTAGTAGGTAAATATACATTGTAATATTCTTGTTCAGTTTGTTTTACTACAAACTTATAACTATACCAACCTAACGGATTATCAATACTAGTTTCAACAGTTACAATTGGACGTGTAGTAACAGCTGAAGCTTGATTTATATCGCAACCAGGTATAATAGGAAAAGCAACTCCTTGAGAACTGTTAACAAAGTCTAAAGTAACGCTTTGTCCGTTTTCAAAACCGTTAGTAGAGAAAAGAATTTCTAAACCTATTAAAGTTCCATTAGCATTAAAAGTAGCTATTCCGTCACCACTTCCTATGGTTTTATTTCCAAAACTAAAAGGAATACTACAGTTATTAAGAGGATTCCAACCATTTGGTCCACCGCCTGGAAAATATGTAGGTGCAGAATTAATTATCAAGTTAGTTACAGTTCCATCTGCAACGCTATAAATACCAGGGTAACCATCTTGAGTTTTTAATTTAGGAATAATACTATAAAAAATAGCATTTAATTGATCACCAGGCCAAGTATAAGGATCAGCTTCACTAGCAGTTGTATATGTATTTTCCGGATACTTATCTAACAACATGGGATCTTCAGCATTTTTATATCTATGGTAAATTGTAGAACCGTTTTGATCTGGAACAAGTGGATTTAATACGCTAGATAATATTACGTTAGACTGTCTGCCATATCTATCAGACAACACTACGCCTACTTGATAAGTTCTATTTTGTTTTAGTGTATGATTTTGATATTCTTTTCTTACATAATAATCTCTATTACCGCTTAATGGACTAGTAGGACCTGGAAGATCATCTTTTTGATTTATTTGTAAAGTATAATTTAAGTTAATAGGTGACGTGTGTTTATCAATAAAATTACCATACATAATTCTATTACCTGCACTTTCCTGTGATAGTGCTCTTATAGGTACTACATCATTAACTCTAGTAGTTTGTATAGGAGGTAATGTTTTCCAAGGTTTTCTACTTTGATATTCATATTCATAATATGAACCAGCAAAACTACCAAAGTTTTCTAATGTTAAAGTATCAACAATAGTTGTTTTATTAGAGTCAGCAGCTTTGTAAAGAATATCTATTTCTATTATATTTAAACTTTCATTAATTTCTGAAAATAAATATTTATCACTATAATTTCCTTTTGTTGGCGCTGGTATATAAAGTCCAATATCATTTATTTTATTTTGCATAAATGACACAATAGTAGAGTCTATTGCTCTACCTTCATCACCAACCATACCACCACGGTTTGAGCTATTTTCAGGAGCGTTATCACCTATAAAATAACCATCTTGCTCTGGTACAAATGCTATTTGCGTAAAAGGTGCTGATAAAGAATATTCACCGTCTACAAATTTAAATCTATAACTAAATCTAACAAACTTTTCTTTTAAATAATCAGGATCTCCTGGCCAATTAGGGTTTTTATCGGGATTTTGTCTTTGAAAATATACAATACAACCTTCTTCAAGATCTTGTGGAAGTTGAACAACAGTAATTGTTGTTTCGTTGGTAGTTGTGTCAATACTTACAGTAGAAACTTGAGTGCTTAAACCTACGCACAACCCACTCATTAAGTCACCACACGTAGCGCCACCTGGTCTAATGTTTGTATATTCACCTATTAAAACTATATTATTATTAGTGACGTCTTTTACTTTAGCTGCCGCATGTATGGGTAAATAATCACTAAATTTGTCTTTCATTGAAGATTGATACCTGCCTTTAATCGGGGCAACTTCTTCTAATAAAGATATAGGTTCGTAAGGGTAATATTTAGCTACAGATATTTGGTCTTCATTTGTATAAAAACCTGTTTCTGCTAAATCTATATTTATTTTTCTAGGTTGATTTCTGTTGTCAGTCCAAAATAATAAACTTTCTAAAAGAGTAACTCCAAGAACTGGATGAGTTTTTGAAAAATTAAGAAAATCTCCTTCTACTAATATTCTAAAACTATTTGTTGATAAAGTGTATTGTATTATGTAACACTCTCCTCCTATACCTGATATATTATTACTTAATTGATCAGGCGAACAATCTGTGTAATCAGTTAAAAATAAAAAAATACAATCTAAAGTATCGTTAGTTAAATGACCTATTATTTCTAAATTAGGATTTGTTAAACCAAAATCAGTTAATAATTCATTTCCTAATACATTTTCTAACGCACCTACGTCATCTCCTTCTGATCTACTAATTTGTACATTTTGACCATCTCTGTATTGACCATTAGGGATAATTCTACCATCCATGTCCTTATTCATTTTGGACTGGATAAATGTATTTTTTGCTTCTGGCATATTTTAATATTTAATCCACTTAGCTTTGCCTCTCATTACTTGGACAAATTCTTGTGGTTTTATATTTGATAATCTTATTTTTGCATTACGCAATTGAGCTCTTCTATCTTTCTTAAATCTAGCTACTAAATATTCAGGCACGTTTCTTCTACTTGCTAATATACTGTACGCAATGTGCATGTATAAAGCTTCTTCTGCTAGTTTAGGTACTTTAGTTTCTTCTTCATAAGCTAATCCATCTGAAATATAATCTAATATTATTAGTCTTCCGGTTAAATTACTACTAAAAGAAAATTTACCTTCTCTTTTATTTATAGTAAACCAACCATTGTAATTAGCAAGTTCAGGTTCTAATCCATATCTTTGACCTAGTAAAGCTATTTCTCTTCTAGCATATATACTATCACCAATACCATCGTTAAATAAAGCATCTACTAAAGGTTGATCAAATGGTCTTGTGTTTTGCCACTGCTCTTCTGTAAGAGATGTACCTTCTAAATTTTCACCAAAATTATCTTGCATAGGTATACCATAACCTGAGCTAGGAAAGTTAAAACCAAAAGGGTTGTTAGTAATATTTGTATCTTGTAGTGGAGCTTCTGTAGGATTACTTGTTAAATTAGTAGGATATATTGGATGTTTAATACCATTTTTATCTATCCAAGCTAAACCTACATAGTTAACATAATCTTGAGGAATTATAACAGATAGACTAGGTGGAATAGTTAATTCCATAGATTTAACACTTCTTAAAGTATCATAACTAAATTCTTGTAAACCTCTTTTTGCATAAAACAATACGTCAGATCTTTTTACTTTACTAATTAGTTTATCACTACCTACATAACCTATCATGAAGTTATTTACTAACTCAAATATAGAAATATATTGATAATCACCATAATTAGGTGCACCATCAACTAAGTCAGATTTTAATCTAACTCTTACATAGTAACCATCTTGTACAGCGTCAGGGTTGTTAAAAGTAATTGTACTAAATGGTTTTATATTAGAAAACTTTGAAACTGTAAAACCACCACCTGTTCCAGCAGGACCTGCAGGTGAACCAGCACCTCCAGTACCATCCCATAATTGATAAGGATCTAAACCGTTAGGGCTAACCTCTAAATAAAAATTATTTAAATGATAGTCATAATCATTTGGATCCCAAGATAATGGACTACCTAGTTCTAATACTTCATTAAAAGTATAAACCATATTATCCATAGCACCTGCAGTATAGCTAACTATATTGTTTTGAGTACCTACGTAATATTGTTCATTGGTTTCAGTTATTAAACCACCATTTGGAGAGTTTGCCATTTGTTATTGTTTTTGATTCATCTCTTGCTGAGTAGCTTCTGCAGCTGCAGCTTGTACGATTTGAGGATCTCTTATTACTACACCAGAGTACATTAGTATTCTTAATATTACTTCTGTTTGTTCTATATCATCTAATTCAAAATCAACTGAACCAGTAGCTGGTATAACAGGTGCTAATGAAAAACCTGGTGTACCGTCCCAAACATATTGCCCTAAACTACCAACGCCATATGCCCATATTACATTACGTGGTTTACGTATATAAGAAATTTGTACATCACTAGTTATAACTTCTGGATATACATATATTCTTATACAGTCAGTACATAAGTTTGTACCAGGATTTAATGGATCTGGAATAGTAACATTACCTTCTTGAATATATAAAGGATAATTTGTAGTAGGTCGAGTAAGCTTAGACATATTTAAATGTAGAAACTCACCACGATTTGTCGCTTGAATAGCTTGTTCGTTTTTATACATAATAGTACCTATCCTGTGTGTATCTTCAGGAAGGTAAAAATAATTACCTGTTGCGTCAAATGATACAGGTGCAAATTCTTTAAATATAGATATTTTTTCTTCTATTGTGTCAACTCTATCGGCATACTCATCTTGATATCCGGGCATGCGTAGTTGTTGGTTCAAGTCTTCAAAATATTTTTCAAATATTTCTAATTGTACTTGCGTGGCTATTTTGTTAAACTCATTAGGAGTAATATAACCTCTTTGTTCTTTATTAAGAATTAATAAGACTGTTTGATATACTGTATTTACGTTTATAGCCATTGTAATATTTTTGTAATAAAAAAGGCGGCCGCATAGCCGCCTTAATTATAATCACTTGTTATTTTAGTTTTTTCTGGATAGATTTGTAAACTTCAACACCTTCATCTGTTTTTAAATACGCGGCAAAAGCTGCATAGGGATGTTCTTCAAAAGGTACTTGCATTAATTTCTTACCATTACTAGCCCAACTAAATGTTCTTTGATCTTGAGATAGTTTAATTATGTTAGCTTCGGCTGCTTTTATAGCAAAGTTCCTAAGCTCTACATTTTCATCATTAACTAGTTCTAGGAATAATATAGGATTTCTCTTAGCAAATATAAGTAAATCTCTTTTTATTTCCTTAGAACTCATCTCTGACACTCTAGAACCTATTTCAACTCTTAGTATAGCTTCACAATGTTCAATATCTAGCTCTCTTGCTGCTGATAAAGCTGCAAATTCACTTTCTATATCTTCTATTTCATTTGTAGCTACTGCTTTGTGATCTAGTTCTTTGTATTTTTTATTTCTTAAAGGGTGATATAAAGATAAAAGCTTTTGTAAAGCTTGTTTTTCTTTTGGTACCATTAATACGCCATCTCTAAATACTATATGCTCCAACGTTACCGTACCTTCTTGTTCATCTACAAAAGGACTGTTTTGATTAGTTGCATATCTTAACTCTCGTTGAGCTCCTGTTTCTTCGTCAAAATAAAGTAAAGGATATCTTCTAGAATGTCTAGACGATAGTGTATATGTTAATGGAGACATATCATTAGTTAAAAAATAATTTCTATCTTTAATCTCCCATTTTTCTTCTTTTTTCATAATATATAATATAATTGTTTGTTTTTATTTATTAGCTCAGAGCACTGCTTGTAACCATTTTGATTATTTTAGCAGATGTTTCAGCTTCTTGTTGATCTAAAACAGTATCACCTATAACAGCGTATTTAACATCACCATTATCAAGAATACTAACAGGACCATCATAACCTACAGCTTCATTAATACGCTCTGCTATTTCCTTAGCAAAGTTCGCCCCATCGGTTTGGTATTTCACATATGCTTTAAACTGTTCTTCAACACCTCCACTTCCATCTATGTTATAAGCATCAGGTGGTATAACTGGTCCGCTTGATCTTCTTTCTTCAGCTGGTCCACCACATAACTCTTCAATTTGTTGTTTTGCATCATTATACGCGTTTAAGGCGTCACGAGCTTGACTAGCTGCAATTTCAGCAGCATTTAACACTTGTTGAGCTACATCTAATTCCTGTTGTCTTAACGTTAGTATTTGTTGTTTTTCAGCAACATTAGCTTCTGCTGCAGGTATATTATGTTGCGCGTCAGCTTCAGCTAAACACGTATTATAAATGTTTAAACATTCCGCAGCAGCTCCACCATCTTGTAAGCACTTATTGTAATCCTCTAAACACTCCGTTTTTGCTGATGCATTAGCTGTTTTTACATCTTCTAACTCAGTCTTAGCTTCTACTAAAGCTTCTTCAGCTTCAGCTAAATTAGCTAGTGCTTTTTCGTTTTCCGCTTGTGCTTCTGCCAGTTTTTGATCTGCTTCTGTATCTGCTTGATCTAACTTTTCACCTTCAGCTGCAGCAGCGTCAGGATCATAGTATTTATCTTTAAATTCAGCACACTGTTTACCTGCCATAGCTATACCTGCTTGTTCTCCAGCATTTACAGCTTCATCAGCAGTATCATAAACTGAACTGCTAACTAAATAATCATAAAAAACAAGCATACTTACGCCAGGAGCAGAACCAATTTTAGAAAATTCAGAACCAGTTGCAATACCGAATAAAGATCTATAACTCGAAGCAATTGTAAAAGTAGAATTTTCTATAGTTACAACGTCTGGTCCTTCTTCTTCTCCTACTGTAGAAACAAAAGTGTCAGGTAATTGTGAAAGACCTATTCTAGTTGTTAAAACATAACTGTAAGAATATTCAGAATTATCAGTATTATATAGTTCATTTAATGAATCTAAAATAACTTCTCTACCTACTTCATAAGCTTGCTTAAATTTATCTCCCACATATTCAGTAAATTTTTCACTAGCATTTTGTTTTAAATATCGAAGATAGTCAGTTTCAAGTTGAGTCTGCTCACTTATTAAAGGACAAACAGCTAAAAAACCATACTTACCTTCCGTGGTTTTATACACATGGGTATTATAATCATAATTACCACCTGATTTAACCCAAGAACTAACATTAGCAATACTGACGTTTTCTACGCCTTTTGTTGTTTTTATTTTTATTAGCTTCATTTTGTTTTTTTTAAATAAAGCCCCTAATTAAAGGGGCTTTTATTATGATAACTATTTATGATATTAAATAGGTCCTACAGGTGGTGCAGCTGCTGCTATAGCTACATTGCTATAAGTTATAGCTACTTTAGCCACGTGTAGATGTTCTTTAACTATTTCAGGTAAAGGAACGATTGCTTCGCCAATATTAGCTAAATCAGTTCCACAAGCAATAAAACCTAAGTTATTTACTCTAATACCGTCTTGTCCAGCATTACATGCAGTGGTAAGTTTATCATCTATATCAGTTCCTGCGTCTAATACAGCGCCACTCCAATTAGAAAGAGCTGCCTCTACTTGATTATAAACTTCTGGATCCATCCAGTATAATGCTTCTTGCATTAAACCAGTTCCACCATCATCGTTTTGATAAGCTAAATCAATAGCGTTAGCTAAAGCTTCACCGCTTAATGCGTTGAAAAGCTCATCTATTTGAGTATTAGGTATAGCATCTGGATCCCAGTCTACAAAAGCTTGCATTCCAGCTTGTATAAAACCTGGAAAGTTTGAACTTGGAGGGTTTAGTTGACTAGTCTGCGCTACATACCTCGTCGCTGTTATAGTTTGAGAAGGATTACCTTGTGCATCTGACACAAGAATAACCATTCTTTCTGTATCTGAGTCAAGAGGACCACCTTGACCAGCCACCCAAGGGGCAACGGCGTAAGTTTCTCCAGCTTGCAACTCGTATGTAAAAATACTACCGTCTGTTTTGTTTATTTGAATTGTTGCCATAATTTACAATTTTAAAAGTTAATAAATTACGCTACAAATAATACAAAGTTATTAGCAGCTTGTACACATAGACATCTTTCAGATAAGTAATGAACTTCCATAGCATCTAAAGATGATGTATAAGCACCACCAACAGAACCAGTAATCCACGACTTCATTCTTCTGTCATCAGTCTCAGAAGCTCTATATCTTACATGTAAGAAAGGACGTCTGATATTTGATCCTAACATTTGGTCATATACTGTAGATGTTCCAGCAGGAATTAACACACCTTTAATGTTGTTAACCATACCCCTTGTAGAAGCATCATTTAAGTATTTCCAGTCAGTTTTGTAGAAGTCATAAGAACCTCTTCTAAAACCAGAGAAACCAAAGTTAAGTGCCATTTCAGCTTCATTGTCAAAAAGACCGTAAGAAGCAGCGCTGTTAGCATTATAAGAACTTCCAGCTTGAGTAGCAATCATGTCGTCAAAATCAAGAGCAGTAGCTCTGTCTAAGAATAACATGTTTTCTTCAATAGCACCTTGTAAATCTAATTCTTGTAGAATAGCATCAAAATCAGCTAATGCACCAGAACCTGGAGCAGCAGCACCAGAAAATCCTTGGTATACATTACCTCTTGTCTCAATAGCAGAGAACATACCTTGAGTACCATTACCAGCAGATCCACCAGCATTAGCATTCCAGAAAGCTTGGTTAGTTGGATCAACAACTTCACCTTCAACCATAGCCATTTCTAAATAATCCTCATATCTAAGTCTAGTCTCAGATTCAGCTTTCATATACCATAAGAATCCAGATGTTCCGTCTTCTGTGGCAACTTCAACCCACCCAATTTGAGCAGTATCAGAACCATTAACTAAATACTTATCTTTAATAATAATAGGTCTATTAGAAAATTGAGTTAATACTGGAGTTACAGAACCTTCCATACCTTCTGTACCTTTTGCAAAGTCAGAACCATATACGAATAGTTTTAAACCAGTATCAGCTATAGCACCAAAGCTGTTAGCTGTGTAACAAACCGCTTCAAAAGTTTGAACTAATGGAGAACCAGGGTTTGGCGCACTAGTAATTAAACCTTTTAAAGTTGTTTCACTAACAGGATCAAAAACTACAAAAGTTTGATTTTTTCTAACAACTACTTCATTACCTGGAGGTAAAGTAATAGTAAATGTACTTGGTCCAGCAGCACCTGGATCAGTTTTACTTACATTGTCAAAACCGATGTGTAATCTGTTTTGTTCAGACCATATTACTTGATCTGATGTCATTGGCATTTCAGCGCCAACCATTCTTAAAAATCCAGATAACGTTCTGTTACCGAATCTTTCAACTTCCTGCTCATATAGCTCAGGTAAATATTGCTGAGCAAAATCAGCAAAATTATCACCAGCTTTATCTGTCCACTGTAAGTAGTTACTTGATAAAATAGACTGATCTTGAGTAGGAGTTAAACCAGCTAATCCTTGACTAGCTGCACTTAAAAATTGTCCCATTTTTATTTATCGTTTTTTAATTTTGAGTTTACTACTATCTAAACCGTTAACTGCTTTTATTTTAAATCCTTTTAAATAAATATCTTCAGGCGCGGTTTTACGCGCATCAGTATTTATATTTTTAGATTTTGCAACAACATCTTTTACAGCGTCAGCTTTACCTTGCTCATAAAAATGTTGTGCTATAGTATCAGCATTATTAGCAGCATACATAGCTTTATGATAACCTTTTACATCTGTAACATTTCCTTCCTTGTCTAAGAACTTCTTAATGGTGTTGGAAATATTTGATTGATTATCAGCT
>MDTA01064652.1_pt1 | contig 11542 bp, 8 predicted proteins | sample 811151 | NCBI WGS metagenome assembly MDTA01 (sample SAMN05326648, study PRJNA326480) | marine metagenome | isolation source: seawater | place: Indian Ocean: South | collected 2010 | reverse complement strand
TTGATAAGTTGATTATAAGCGGATATGTTTCCATTCTGATATTCTTTAATGAGATCATGGTCGTTTTGCATGTCATTTCAAGCTATAAGACTCATAAGACGCGTAAAGGTTAAAAAATAAATTGTTTTAAGTCCATTCACATTTTAATTGCAACTGATTATTCGTTATTTTTTATAATCCTATTTAACAGATCAATTATCATTATGAAGACTCAGTATACAAAACATCCACCAAATGAAAAACAACGATCTGCCATAGAACATCCCCCTGGTCCATTAATGATTCTAGCTGGTGCAGGAACTGGAAAAACCTTCACTCTGGAAAACAGGATTATTTACCTGATAGAGCATTATCAGATTGACCCACAGCATATCCTAGCCATTACCTACACAGAAAAGGCAGCAAAAGAATTAAAGGATAGGATTGTTGGTTATATAGGGCCCAAGGTCCACAATATGACCGTCAGCACCTTTCATTCTTTCTGCTTTAAACTATTAAAAGATTTTTATAATGATCTCCCTCAGTTACTTGATCAAAGCGAAGCTATTCATATGTTCTTGGAACGGTTTGATCAATTAGAGCCATTTGCTTCAGATGAATTTCCACTTGATCCCCAGAGAGCCGTTACGGATAGTTTTATACCATTTTTTAATCGTACAAGGGATGAACTAATCGACCCGACTACAATGGATACTCCTATACCTTCAGACGATAGCACAATTAGTACTGAGATAGCAAATCAGATATTAGATCTTAAAAGAATATACCCTTTATTTCAAAATTGGAAAAAGGAAATCAATGTGGTGTATTATGGTGATATGATTTTTTCAGCATATACTATGCTTTCATCAGACAAAGCATTGCTTAAAAATATTCAAGACAAGTATCGTCACATTATTGTAGATGAATTTCAAGATAATAATATTGCATTGAATAAGATTATGTCAATTATATCAGGGAATCGAAAATTTATTACTGTTGTAGGTGATGACGATCAAGTCATTTACAGTTTTAGAGGAGCAAATGCTCATAATATTCAAGCCTTTAAAAATGAATACAAAAATCATGAAAAATTCAATTCTATTGCACTAGAAATAAATTATAGGTCATCACAACCTATCCTAAATCTAGCAAATGCTAGCATATCAAATAATACTGAACGAATAGATAAAACTCTTGCAACTGGACTTGACTTACCACCGAATAAACCAACTCGATTTTGGGGAGAAAAAGAACAACAAATTGAATTTCTTGCAAGTGAGATAAATAATCTCGTAAGTGAAGGTAATGCATATAACGACATAGCAATTCTATGCCGTACTCACGGGCAGTCTAACGATTTAATTGATTTTCTATCACAGGCTCATATCCCTGTTCAGCCACACTATATGGGACTGTTCAACTGTTCAGGCGTCAGAGATATCATCGCATGGTGTCAATTGGTTTCTAGAGGTACATTTCAAGACTCCGCATTGTATCGTATTATCAAAAATGCATGTGGATACAAAACAGCTCACATTATATTTTCAAAATTCAATAGACATGATTCTAATCCAAGATTTGATCAGATTATTCAAAATAATGTGATTATAAATAAATATCCCAATCTAAATAATATTCTTAGGTCTATTGAAAAATTGAGGTCTATTACTCATAAACGATCAGCTGGAGAAATCATTTGGGATATCACACAAGAAATAGGAATATTAAGATCTTCCGCAAAAAAATATGGTATGGATGACCACTATACGCTACTTAATGTTGGTAACCTTCTTAAAAGGGCGCAAGATTTTACTCGTAGGAATAAAAAGAACCACAGCATAACAGCCTTTAATATCTATCTTGAAGCAATCATCCGATCAGGAGGATTACCCAATATTAAACCAGAACCCTACAGACCTCAAGATGGAGTGATAGTAAATACTATTCATGGAGTAAAGGGAGCAGAATTTCCAATCGTATTCATACCATTTCTAAGATCGGCAAGCTTCCCTTTAAATTTTCGTAATCAGCTTCGTATCAACCGTCCACCTGACCCTTGGCTCAATTACAACCAGAATGTTAACCTAACACCAAAAGAGCATCACATTAATGAGGAGCGACGATTGTTTTATGTTGCAGTTACTCGAGCAAAGAACAAATTATATCTTTTGGCTCCTAAAAAAGCAACATCACCATTTATTAAAGAACTACCAGATATACTCATGGAGGATCAAATCATGGTAAAGCCCTATTCTAACTATATATCACACTCTGATCTAAAGTCGAAATATGAACAATATATTCAAAAAGCTCTATCCAGAGAAGCGTATGACCAAGTGAAAGATTATAGCCTTGCTCTTAAGGCGATTCATGAGCATGAACAAGGAAAAACGGTCTTGTTAGGAGACTCAGAGTGGGAAAAAGAACTAAAACGTGAACTAGAGCAAGAATTTGAACCACCAGTTCCTGAAAGAATCGATCTCTCTGCAAGCGCAATTGATACGTATGAAAATTGTCCGTTAAAATTTCGACTTGGTCGAATTGATGGAATTCCACAAACTGCAAAAAAACCTGAGCTAGTTTTTGGTAATATCATACATGCTGTTCTTCAAAAATTTCATGAATCCAATAAAAATTTAACTAGAGATCGTATACTAAATCTTTTAAATGAAGAGTGGAAAAAAGGTGAATTTGATTATGTCGTTAGAGAGAAAAAATTTAAAGAGCAAGGGATAGACATGTTAACCCGTTATCATGATAATATATCAAAAGAGCAACCCAATGTACTAAAAACAGAAGAAAAATTTGCTTTTGATATAGGCCCAATCACAATTCGAGGTGCGATAGACAGAATTGATAAGACAACTGATGGAATAGCTATTTTCGATTATAAAACAAGCAAAACACCTACATCAGCAAAGTCAAACCTTCAGTTAGCTGTATATTCGATGTATCTTGAACAACTTGATGATAAGAAGATTGGAGGATTGCCTATTTCAGCATCCCTTTACTTTTTAAGAGAGAAAGAAAAACCAGTCCGAAGTCATACATTTACAGCCGAACAAATTGGAGAGACAAAAGAAAAAATCATTGAAGTCGCAGCAAAAATAAAAAGAAAAGAATTTCAAGCTAAGACAGGAAAACATTGTGATTGGTGTGATTATAAGAACCTTGCATGTCCTGCATGGGAGCAATAAATATGTTGTTTATTACTTCTTAAAGTTCATTAAGGTGATGCAGGCTTGATGATATGATATTCAATCCTACCACTAAAATTATTTGATTGTAACAATATTTTTTTTGGTATGCTGTCAATAGAGTTAAACTGTGCATGCTTATTTTTTTCCCCTTTGCTAAGGTCAAAATTTCGAAATGCATAACCTTCAGCATCTAGAAGATATAAAAAGTTTGAATCTGAAGGACTAATATTCATGTCCATGGTTTTAATAGTATACCATGTTGGTTCATCATTCAATTCTTCCAGCTGCAGGTCCCACTCTGTTGTCTCAGTATATCTATCACCAAGCAGTCCTAGAGAAAAGTAATCATTCTCATTAATGATTGTAGGTATATTTTCTAGAAGCCCATCATCATATTCAGGTGGACCTACGCAACTAAAGACCATCAAGTAAATAATAATTGAAAAGAAAATATTCCGTTTCATATAGATAATTTCTCCGGTTTTTGTTTTCCCAATTCAAGCTCTTTTATCTTTTCCATTGGTTTTTCTAATTCTCTAAGCCTTGGGCCTTTCAAATCCTCATAATGATTTGATAGCGCATTTAGGGTTTTTCCCATTGATTCAACTTTTGCAGTAAACTGACTCCATTGGCTTCTAAAAAGTCCAACTAGTTCCTGCATCTCTCCAGCTTTTTGTTCCATAGAAAAATTAGATACAGCCTGGCGAACAAGAGACAATACAGCATAAAGGGTTATAGGTGAACATAAAATTATCTTTTTCCCCAAAGAGAAATCTATTAGGGAAGAGTCTTCTTGATTCAAGAATGAATAAATACTCTCATTAGGAATGAATAGCAATACATAATCAACTGTACCACCCTCTGGGTCGATATATGATCGTTTAGCAACTTCTTTTATTCTATTACGAACATCATTAATAAAAGATTTTTTTTCTTGATCTTTTTCATTTTTATTACTCGCACTTAGATATTTTTCATAATGATTTAAAGGAAATTTGACATCCATATTCAGCTTCTTGCTATCAGGTAGGAAAAAGGTGAAGTCTGGCCTGTCTGTGCCTGATTGCTCCTGCTGAGTGTAATTAATTCCCTCGGATAGGCCAAGGAAATTCAATATATCCTCTACCATTCTCTCACCCCATTGCCCTCTTGCTTGTGAGCTTGATAATATTTGCCGTAGTTTAGATGTCGTATCAGTTAATACACCTATATTTTTCCTTGATTCTTCCATCTGGGATTTGAGTGCGATTGTATTTTTCGATAGATTTTGTAAATCATTTTGCATTTCCTTTATTGACGTATCTATCATCTCCTTCTTATTACTCAATTGTTCATTAGACTTACCTAGCAAAGAAGAAAATTTGTCCTCAGCAAGTTCAAGGAATTTTTTCTGATTATGTAAAAGTGCCTCATTAGATAAATCACCAAATCTATTTTCTAGCTCGTCTTGACTTTTTTTTATTGAATCAATTTCTTTTCCCTTTATTAACCATACAATAACAGAGCCTATGAAAAAACCAATTAAAAATAGTATTATTCCGCTAATCTCCATTTGCTGTTAGAGCGTTAAAGCAAAAGAATCGACTAACATGCCAGGACATGTTGTTGCTCCAAGGGAGCGTTGTCCGTATGTATGTACTTCTGGAATAACAGTTACCTTATCTTCAACATCTAAAAGATTAACCCCAAAAAACCGATAAAATGAATCATCAAATCGCATAGTCTCTATTGGAGCGACTATCTCACCGTCCTGTACCCAAAAACATGCATATCTTGTTAAACCAGTAATCCTCCCTCCTGCATTATCACTCCAATTGAGATAGTGAATATTCGACAAAAAAAGACCTTTTCCTATTTTCTCTACAACATCATTATGGCTTAGAGTTCCAGGTTCCATTCTTGGTGATCGTAAATATTCACCACCCTCAGCAAAATTGGATTCTACATCATATTCTTTGGAGGAACGAGTACTCACCAAAGTATTTTTAAGCATACCATTCTTTATCAAAATTATCGAATCTGGAGAAACTTCACCATTAGTATTGAATTTGGGACAATAGCCGGGAGTAAAATCTTCCAAAATAGAAAATTTTTGTGAAAGACGAACATCCTCATGTCTCATCTTACCGAATCCACTGCAACCCTGTCTTAGCGAGGCTTCACTAATTCCATTCCATGAGAACATATTCAAAAAATCAGATACAGCAGCAGCCTCAAACCATGTTGTATATTCACCAGTATTTACTTTTATCGGTTTACGCTCCATAATTTTTAATTTATTCTGACTTTTTTTAACATATGCTTCATAATCATTTTGAATCCAATCATCGCCAGCATAGCAACCTTTCACCATTTGGTTATCAGTGGTTACAAGAGAATAATCCAAGCAAAATGAGTCATTTTCAAACCAGTGACTCTGACCTAGATTATTTGCACTTCCTCTGTACATTTTACCATTAGCAAGTATACCTACGAAATCAAAACCTGCCATTGAAGGTAGAATAGCATCCACAGAATCTTCAAATCGAAGACCTTTAGCTTTTTTCACTTCACGACTAGACCCAGAATTAATAGGCAATACAAGAAATGGGTCTTCTGGAATTTCTTTCGATTCATCGCGCATTCGATTTAGTGCATTAATTCCTCTTTCGAGGTCCGTATCAAAATCACCTGACATTGTAAAAGCGGCATGACATGAACGTTGATTGGAAATAAATTTTAATCCAACCTCAGCATCATCAACCAGCCCAGTTTGTCGTATGAGAGCATTATTAAATCGTATAAACTGACTGTTCTCACCATTGAATGATATCGTTAGCATTTCACCTGAGTTTAAACTTGAAAATAAAGACTCACTGAGATTCTTAAATAGCGTTTCCATTATGCACCTCCAAATACTTGTACTTTTTCAAATAGGCATGCCGGAGAAGCATGGCCAACACGAATGGATTGATTTGGCTCTCCCTTACCACAATTTGGCGTTCCATATATACCGAAGGTTTCCTTATCACCAACTCCCTTGAGATTGTTCCAAAACGGTGTTGATATTCCTCGATAATTTGGGTTTTTTACTGTTTTTGTCAACTTACCATTTTCGATGATTTTCCCAAATTCACATCCAAACTGGAATTTATTCCTGTAATCATCTATAGACCAAGATTTATTGCTTTCCATATACACACCATAATCAACCTTACTTATTAAATCATCAAGACTTGATTCTCCAGGCTCAAGATTGATATTTGCCATTCTATCTATCGGAGCTCTATTCCATCCACTAGACCTAAAATTAGCAACCCCCTCTAGACCTGAACGTATTTGACTCTCTTTACCACCTAAGCCTCTAACTAGGATACCATCCTTTATGAGATATTCCTTTGCAGCTTTTAATCCACCATCATCGAATGCATAGGAAGCAAACTCTGATTCCAATGTTGGGTCAAAGGTTATATTCATTAAATCAGACCCATATTTTAGATTACCAAAATCCTCTAATTTCACAAAACTCCATCCGGCATAATTTCTCTCATCTCCTAAAATTCTATCTACTTCAAGTGCATGTCCAATACTTTCATGAATCTGCAGCATCATTTGATCAGGTGCAATTATAATATCCATCTCTCCAGTTGGGCATTCATCTGCATTAAGCAATTCAAGGGCCTGCTTACCGATGCGATTTGCATTTGCCATTATCTCATATCTATCAAAAAATTCCAAACCCATTTGTCTGCATGTACCACGCATTCCCCCAAATGTTCTTGTTTGTTGGTTTGTACCATCCGCAGCAGTCGCACTGAGATCAAATTCTAGCATTAGAAAATCTTGTTTTATGTCACTTCCATTAGAGCTAGCAAACTTAAAAGAAGTTTCAATCAATTGGCACAATGAAGACGCGCTAACTATTTTTTCGGATACTTTAAGTTGATTATATGCATCGAGCAATAATTGATTAATTCTTCCAGCTGATAAAGATTTAGAATCTTTTCTAAATGGGGATTTATACTCTCCTTGGAATGCAGGCCTAGCGCTATAGTCGAAAGAAAAAAGTGCACTCTCTGATGCTATCTTTGCCTGTTTAAACGCATTTTTTGCAGCCTTAGATACTCCTTCCTTTGTCATAATAGGAGTACCATAATATCCAAATTGTCCATTGACTAGGACCTCGATCATTATTCCATGAGTAAAACTTTTGGAATTTGCAACAGGAACACCATCCCGTATCATTCTGGGCGTATGGGCTTCATAGACCTCACGAAGACCAACCCAATCAGCAGGAACATCTACTGAATCCAGTAGAACATTTAAATCAATATCTATTTTCATCATTCCTCTCTTTTATGAAATTAATGTGGAATAAAATAAAGGGTAAGTATCCAGATAAATTAGTTTGTTATAATACAATGTTTCAATGGAACAGATTATAAATAATTATTAGATTGAAAAATATTTATTATGTTATTTTGGCAGTATTGAAACAATAAAATCTTTCCATTTATGCCATTTTGACTTTACTTGTTTTATTTTTGACATAATTTATCTATGGCATATTAATTGTGATATATTAAGCAAATAACAAGACAAAGGAGTTTAAGATGACTTTAATTAAATGGAAACCACAACCAACTAATTTTATTAATAATATGGACAGTATATTTCAATCTATTATAGGAGATTCTTTTGATTTTCCGATTATGGATACAAATAGAGTATTACCTCTTGTAGACATTATAGAGGCAAGTAATGAATATATCATTTCTGCTGATATACCGGGATTTAATAAAAAAGATATAAGTATTACTTTAGATAATAGGGTATTGTCTATATCTGGAAAAATGAAAGAGGACAATAGTAAGTTAGAGAGATATCACTACCGTGAAAGATCTGGTGGCTCATTTCAACGGTTATTTAATATACCAGACGATATTAATCAAAATGAGATTTCCGCGATTATAGAAAATGGTACCCTAACCATCAAACTTCCTAAGCATGAAGAAAAGATTAATAAATTGAAAAATATTCAAATTAATTAACAATAAAATGCTGCGTAGAGGCGTGGGAAAACTTATTCCCACCCTCTACAATATTATTTTACAGAATACCATCTTCGAATAATTAATTAAAAAGAGCCTTTTTTAAAACCAATTCCTAAAATGCGACATTGCTTCTTTATAGACTTCATGAGATTTGTTGGACCACTATAAAATACCATGGAAGTTTTATCTTTATAAACTGCATTCAGCTCTGTTAATTCTTTACGCCACCTAGGCATACCAAATCTTGATACAGACCAAAGGTTATCTACTAATTTGGCATCTGTCTTATTATTGGATAAGTCTGTGGTTATGTACATCATTTTCTTATTAATATCATCTGGAAGCTTATCAATAAAAAAAATATGATATCTAAATAAGTCCATATCATGACCTTCATCTAGCTTATGTAGCATCATTGTAAACCACTCAAAATATGAGTCTCCTTCAATCAACCAATATAGGTCTACCCTTTTAACAGCTACTTTATCGGGGTTTTTTTTAATATTAAACATAATATCTTGAATAATTGGTGCAATTCGTGAAATACCATAACCAGCAGCTACTACAATTGCATGCTCTTTATCTAAAATAGTTTGACTAGATGACCCGTATGGGCCATCTATTCTTATTTCCCAATTTAATGTTGTGTCTTTACCTACAAAATCAACTGCTGTTTTGTATAACCTCTCTGTCCAAAAGTTATTTGATTGCACATGCAATACCAAATCACCTTCATCTGTATAGGTTATTATATTGAATGGATACCACTCCAACAGAGATAATTCCTTAAAATTTATATAAAGATAATCACCTGGCTTAAATATAAAATTACTTGGAGAGGATATAGTCAACTCAATTACTTTTGAAGGAAGCAACTTGACAGATTGAAGATTAACATAACATCTATTTTTTTTCCTATTAATCAGTATATTATATAAGAATATCAATCTAGGTATAAGAAACCATTGCAATATCCCTATATCTTGGACTTGAATTTTAGAAGCAAAAACACTCCTTTTTATATTGCTTTTACTGCTGTCTAAATAATCATGATGGTCTCTATCAGGTATCAACCAATGCAGTGGGTTAACAGCAAAGCCCTCTATAAAGTCAGGATATTCTTTTGCAATAGATAAAAATTCATTGAAATCTATGGTGCCACTTTTATCCTTGTCTGCTTTCCTGAAAAAATCATCTACTAACAAATCTAATTGAAATTCATCATAATCAAGATTATTCTCATAGAAGCTCTGTTGGATTAATACTTTAAGCTCTTTATGATCTATATAACCACTATTATCTAAATCATGTAATGCAAATGCAAATTGAATTTTTTCTTTCTCAGAACCTTGGACCATTGACTCAATTGTATTCATAAATTCATCATAATCAATATTCCCATTGGAATCTTTATCAAAAAGTTCAAATAATCTATCAGAAATCTCTTTATTAACTATATCCAGCCCTTGACGGAATTCATTTTTATCAATTAATCTATCTTCTCCAGCTATTTCTCTGAATCGATTTTTTAAATCAATTAAAAAAGGGCCAGGCAGTCTATTTGAATCATTTATCAATTATATTTTCCATGTTAAGATTGAATTAAGTCCTGTAATTTATCTAAAGGCTTTTATTCAAAAAGAGATTTTTTTGTAAGATTATATATGATACATGATAACATACTAACAACAATTGGTAATACACCTGTCGTAAGATTAAACAAAATCGGTTTAGAGCTAGAATGTCAATTATTCTCTAAATGTGAATATCTAAATCCAGGTGGTTCTATTAAAGACCGAATAGGATGGAGGATGGTCGAGGATGCGGAAAATTCTGGTAGAATTAAGCCAGGTGAAACCCTTATTGAACCAACTTCTGGTAATACTGGACAAGGAATTGCATTAGCGGCATGCGTAAAAGGTTATAGATGCATTATAACGATGCCAGAGAAAATGAGTAAAGAAAAACAGGTAGCGCTTGAGTCTCTAGGTGCAGAAATCATTAGAACTCCCACAGAGGCAGCATTTGACGACCCTAACAGTCATATTGGAGTGGCAAAAAAACTTCATAAAGAAATTCCCAATTCACATATATTAGACCAGTATGATAATCCATCAAACCCAAATGCACACTATGAAACCACAGCTCAAGAAATATTAGATGATTTTGGGAGAAATATTCATATGGTAGTCATGGGTGTCGGAACTGGTGGGACTATTACAGGTGTAGCAAAAAGACTGAAGGAAGAAATACCTGAAATAATTATTATAGGTGCAGACCCAGTAGGTTCCATATTAGGAGGAGGAACTGATGTAAAACCATATTTAGTTGAGGGTATAGGCTATGATTTCTTTCCTAACGTACTTGATAATAATCTTATAGATAATTATATAAAAACTGAAGATGAGGAATCATTTCTTATGGCAAGGAGACTAATAAAAGAAGAAGGCCTCTTAGTTGGAGGATCGTCTGGCTCTGCAATGGTCGCTGCTATTAAAGCAGCAAGAAAACTTAATGAACAACAAAATTGTCTTGTTATTTTACCTGACGGTATACGAAACTATATGACGAAATTTCCTAATGATGAGTGGATGAAACAGAATGGATTTAAAATCTGAAGTCAACCACTAAAATATTAATCACTGTAGTACTTTCCATTGTAGTTCTATGGGTAATACCTATTACATATCTCTCCCTTTCTAACCCAGAAATAGAATGGGATTGGGAATCGATAAATACATCTGACATACATTTTCCATCCTCTTTTGCCTGGGGTACGGCGACAGCTGCGCACCAGGTCGAAGGGAATAACACCAACAACAACTGGTATCAATGGGAATATTCCTTCGATAAAAATAATATTTCTCGCATTCATAATAATGATAAATCGGGCAAAGCAGCAGATCACTGGAATCGATACCCTGAGGATATTGAACTAATGAAAGAGCTCGGGGTTAACCACTATAGATTTTCTGTTGAATGGTCAAAAATAGAGCCTGAGAATGATGTTTTTAACCAAAATGCTTTGTCACATTACCGGGAATTATGTAAAGCGCTGATCAAAGAAAATATTACCCCGGTGATAACACTCCATCATTTCACACATCCTATATGGTTCGAAGAGCTTGGTGCATTCGAGAATGCTGATAACACTAAACATTTCATTGAATTTTCTGAAATAGTATTTAATTACCTGCAAGATCTCGTACCAATATGGTGCACATTTAACGAGCCATCTGTTTTTGTTGCACAAGGGTATTTCAATGGTGTTTTCCCTCCAGGAGAAAAAAATCCAGTTCTAGCGGGTGAAGTCTTGAAAAATATGCT
>MDTA01021544.1_pt1 | contig 11544 bp, 9 predicted proteins | sample 811151 | NCBI WGS metagenome assembly MDTA01 (sample SAMN05326648, study PRJNA326480) | marine metagenome | isolation source: seawater | place: Indian Ocean: South | collected 2010 | reverse complement strand
TAATATTTTATTTAGCAAGTTGAGTTCCGTTTAATTTCTTATAGCCAGAAAAATTAGTAAAAGTGCATTCAAAATTATTAATTACTAGTATCGTTTCTTTAAAAACAAAGTTAATTTTTTGTTCAATCGAATATATATTTTTTTTAATTATATTATAAATAAGTTCAAGGTCAGTAATTTTTTTATTGTGTATTCCTTGTAAGGGAACTGCTTCTTTAAAAACTGATTTAAATTCATCATCATTTATATTATCTACAGCAAAAAAAAGAATTTCGTTTTTATTAATTTCTATAAAAAGGTTTGGATCATTAAGTTCCATTAATTACTTTAAAATAAGTTGATTGCTAATTCTATAATCAAAAATTTTATATTTACTGAAATTTTTATCTTGCTTAATAGACATAAAATTTTTAAGATTTTTTTCATAATTGTCGCTTGACAATTTAACTGTCTTCTCATTTACCATTACTAAATCCCATCTTTTTGACTCGAACAAGTAAAAATATTTTATCTCTTTAAATGGAAAATTGATATTTAATAAATTCGAATAAAAAATTTGAAAATTCTCTTTATCTCCGAAAATTACAGGGAGATTTTTAAATTCTTCAAATTCTGAAAACTTAATTAGTTCTCCATTGTTTGTAAAGAATCCTTTTTTTTTTTTGTTTTGTAATATTGCGATGGGTTTTTTTTCAAAAACCTTTATTTTTAACACATTTGGATAAATTTTTTTTATTTCTAAACTTTGAATAAGTTCAATTTTACCTAGTTCTAATTCTATTTTTTTTGTATTTAAAAAAAATATATTTTTTCCATACAAATAAGATAACCTTTTTTTTATTTTTTTGTCTTTAATTAAAATATTATTTTCTATTATTATCTTTTCTATTGGAAAGATTGAATTAATGTTAAATGTATTTTGTATAGTGTATGTACTCAAAGATAAAAATAATATTAAGGAAAAAAAAAGGCGTTTTTTCATCTATTAATACTTGCGTCTAATAATATTTTTTCAACTAATTTTGGGAAAGTTATACCGCAATGATTTGCTATTTCTGGAACTAAAGATAAACTTGTCATACCTGGTTGAGTATTCGTCTCTAAAATATAAAATTTGTTTTTAAAATATTTAAAATCAGATCTAGTGACACCTTTACACTCTAAAACAATATGGGCTTTTTTTGCTATCTTTAAAACTTCTTTGTACTTATTTTTTTTTAGCCTTGCAGGCATAATATGTTTTGTCTTTGCTGTTTTTCTATACTTAGCTTTGTAATCATAGAAAGAGCGTTTAGGAATAAGTTCTATTGCACCTATCGGAGCATTGTTTAAAACTGCTGCTTGAATTTCTTGTCCTCCTATATATTGCTCTAAGATTAATTCATTATATTTTTTAAAAAGATAACTTACTGATTTTTGTAAACTCTTCATATTCTTCGCAATTTTCACCCCAATACTTGATCCTTCATTTATAGGTTTTACCACAACAGGAAATTTAATTTTTTTTTTAAAAAGTGATTTTTTTAATAAATATTTTTTTGACGCATTTTTCTTTAGAGTAAAGAAATTAGGAGTTAAAATATTTTTTTTTTTAAAAATTTCTTTTGAAATTACCTTATTCATCGCATTATAAGAACTCATTACTCCAGAGTGAGTATATGGAATTCTGAGATATTCAAAATAACTTTGTGCTACTCCATCTTCTCCATCTCTACCATGCAAAGCGTTAAAAATTACATCTATTTTTTTCTCATTTATTAGATTTAAATTTTTAAATTTAGGATCAAAAGTTTTTACTATGTATTTTCTTTTTCTAAGAGCTTTTACACAAGCTTTTCCACTATCTAGACTTACTTGTCTTTCTCCCGAGTTCCCACCAAGTATTACGAGTACTCTTTTAAATTTTTTTTTATTCACCTATGATTTTAACCTCTAATTCAAGATTAATTCCTGTTTTTTCGTTCACTGTTTTCTTAACTTTGTTAATTAATTTTTCTATATCTGTAGAGGTTGCATTTCCATTATTAACAAAAAAGTTACAATGTTTTTTTGAAATAACTGCATCGCCCACTTTAAATTGGTCACAGCCGGCTTCTTTTATAAGTTGCCAAGCTTTTTTTTCATTAGTTATGTTTTTGAAAGTGCTGCCACAAGTTTTTATTTGACTTGGTTGAGATAATTTTTTTTTCTCAATTAAATCTTTTTGTTTTTTTTCAATAGATTGTTTTGTATCGGTTTTGCCCTTAAGTTTAGCTGACGTAATTATAAATTTCTCAGGTAAATTTGTTCCTCTATAAAAAAAATCAATTTCTTCACTTTTGATTTCTTTTTCTTCACATTTATTCATGTCTATTACATTTATAGAAATCAGAACTTTAGAAATATCGTTACCGTAGCAACCACTGTTCATAATTACTGCACCTCCTATTGATCCAGGTATGCATGAAAGAAATTCAAGATTTCCTATTCCATTTTCTTTTGCAAAGTTAGAAATCTTACGATCAAGTGCTCCAGCGCCAACTTGAATTATTTCATTATCTATAATATTTATTTCTGAAAACCCTGTACCAAGTTTTATAACAACTCCTTTTATTCCATTATCTCTTATTAATATATTTGAACCAGCTCCAAGGATTGTTATCTTTAATTTATTTTTTTTGTTTTCTTTTAAAAACTCAATTAATTGATTTTTATTCTTAGGTTTAAAAAAATATTCTGCTGACCCGCCCAAATTAAACCAGTTATAATTAGAAAGTTTTGTATTTTTAGTTATATAATTATTAAATTTTTTGATCAATTCTTGATTTAAACTCATAAAATTGCTTTCAACTCTCTCATATGCTTAGAAATTATCCCAGCCCCCATACCTATAATTATTTCATTCATTGTTAAGTTTTTTTTAAAAAAAATTGGAATTTCTTTATAATCTTTAATTATTATTACTTGAGTCTTTGAATATCTTGAAATCAAATTTGCAAAACTTATCAAATTAAATTTAGAATTTCTTTTTTCACCCGCAGCGTAAATTGGGCAAAGTAGAACTTGGTTTGAATTTTTAAAAGATTTTGCAAACTCATTTTGTAGAGATACTACCCTTGAGTAACGATGGGGTTCAAATACAGAGATAATTTTTCTGTTTCTGTAAACATTTTTTACACCATCCAATATAGATTTTATCTCAGTTGGGTGATGTGCATAATCATCATAAAAGTCATTTCTATTTTTAGTAAAAATTTTTGTCATTCTTCTTTGTACTCCAGAAAACTTTTTTAGTGATTTTTTAATTATATTTTGATTTACACCTAAATTTAGACAGACTGCAATAGACGCTGCAGCATTAAGAACGTTATGCTTTCCAAGTAATTTTAATTTTATATTTTTAATTTTTTTATTTTTTTTGTTTATGTCTACATATTTTAAATCAAAAATAGAATAGTCAGTTCTATATCTAATGTTATAAATCTGATAATTAGAATTTTTACTTTCTCCATAGGTGAGAATATTTTTACTTTTAATCTTTTTGAATATTTTCTTTATATTTTTATTATCGATACATACTATAGATTTACCTGTTGGGGGTGTCTTTTCTATAAATTTTATAAATGATTTTTCTAAATTTTTAAAATTTTTATAGTAATCAAGATGCTCATAATCAATATTCGTAACAATAGAGTAATTAACTGGTAATTTAAGAAAGCTACCATCAGACTCGTCGGCCTCTAAAATTGCCCATTCTCCTTTTCCAAGCTTAGCATTACTATTGAAAGAATTTATAACTCCACCATTTATAATTGTTGGATCGAGTTTTTGATCTGATAAAATTTTTGAAACAAGAGATGTTGTAGTTGTTTTACCATGAGAACCCGTAATAATTATATTTTTTTTTAAAGAAACAACATCCGCTAAAACATCAGCTCTTGAGTAAATCGGTATCTTTTTAGCTTTTGCATATTTTATTTCACAATTATTATTTTTAATAGCAGTGGACCTAACTAATATTGTAGAGCTCTCAACATTTTTCTTTGAGTGGCCAAAGTAGACCTTAATACCTGCTTTTGTGCAACTAATCGTATTTTTATTTTTGCTTTGATCACTGCCTTGAATTATAAAACCCATATTCTTCATAATTTGGGCTAATCCACTCATTCCTATTCCACCTATACCGACAAAATGGATAATTTCTTTTTGACCTAAATTAATTTTTTTCATCAATAATTTCTTTTATTACTTTATCAATATTGTTGTAGACTTTTTTGTCAGAAAATTGTCTTTGACTCAGCTTAATTTTATCTAATACAGACTTATTCCCATAAATTTCTTTCATAAGATATAATAAGTTATTACTTAAATCCTTTTCCTCAATTAAAAAAGCGTAATTCTTTTTTTTATAATAAATTGCATTTTTCAATTGATGATTTTCAGCAGAGGACGGGAGTGGGACTGAAATAAATGGTAAATTAGCATTAGTAAGTTCGGCTAACATAGATGAGCCTGATCTTGTTATTGCTAAACTTACTTTAGAAAAGTAATACGGAAGATTATTACTAAAATTAAATAATTCAAATTCTATATTATTTTTTTTATAAAATATCTCAAGATTTTCATTTTGAGATGGAAGACAATGTTGATAGATTTTTACTTTAATTCCTTGTTCAATGCATTTTTTAAAAATATTTGGGAGAACCTCTGCAAAAACTTTTGCGGCTTGACTACCACCAAGTATTAGAATACCAAAATTATCAAATTTATTTTTATTTAGGTGTTTTTCAGAAATATCAAAAATTTCTTTATTGATTATGTTTCCCGTAAAATATATTTTATCAAGATACTTTTTTGGAACACCTTCAACTTCTTTAAATGAAACAATCATTTTTTTAGCAAGAGGTAATAGATATTTATTTGCTTTACCAAGAAGCAAATTATTCTCATAAATAATAAAATTAATTCTCAATATACTTGCAGCTATACAAACTGGAAAAGATGCATATCCACCCATACCAAAAATGATATTTGGTCTATTATAGATTAAAAAAAATAGATTTCTGAAAATAGAATAAAAAATTACGAAGAGTGATAAAAAAACTGTAAAAATATTTTTGGAATTAAATGGTGATGAAGAAAAAACAGAAAAATTTAACTTTTTTGATTTTTGAATAAATTTTTGACCTCTTTTATCAGTTATTAATTTTACTTTATAATTATTTTCAATTAGATGTTCTGCAAGGTTGCAGCCCGGCAATACATGTCCACCAGTTCCACCAACAGCAATAAGCGCAAATATTTTTTTATTCATATAGGTGAGTTCTGTTTTTTGTATAATTTAAAATTATACCAGCTAGAATAGCGCTTCCAATTAGTGATGATCCTCCATAACTTAAAAAAGGAAGTGTCATTCCAGTAGTAGGAATAAGATTTGTGTTTACTCCAACATGAATGAATGTTTGAAATACTAATAAAGCTGAAAGTCCACACAATGAAATTTTAATAAGCTCATCGTCTTGATTGATGCAATTTTTTATTATTCTAAAAGAAATGTACAAAAATATTAAGATGATTATAATTGAGATTAATGAGCCGTATTCTTCAGAAATAATTGCAATGATATAATCGGTGTGAGCCTCTGGAACACTATCTTTTAAAATGCCTTCTCCCATACCCTGCCCTTTAAGCCCGCCAAGTTTAATCGCATCAAGTGCTGATGAAGATTGAAATCTATCTCCCTTACTTGGATCAATAAATGAGAAAAGCCTATTTATTACGTATCCAAATTTTCCAGGCATGAGAAATAATAAAGAGCTTATTGAAATCAAAAATATTGAAAAAAAACCAAAAATATAAAGTAAGCTTACTCCTGAGATAAACACTGTAGCAACCCAGCTTCCTAAAAGTAGTATTGATTGACCCAAGTCAGGCTGGTCTATTAATAAAATTATAACTGCGGATAATAAAAAGAAACTTAATATATATTTTACTTGAGAATTTTTAAATTTCTCCAAAGTTAATATTTTTACAGTTGCTAAAATAAAGAAAGGCTTTAATACCTCGATTGGCTGTAATCTAAAAAAATAGAAATCTAACCACCTTTTAGCACCTTTGACCTCTACCCCGACTATTGGGACTAAGGCTAATAGAATAAAAGAAAGAGCAAACAAAGGAATAATTATTTTTTTTAAAAACGTAGTCTGTAAAATTGAGAGAAAAATCATTATCACAATAGCTAAAAAAGTGAAAATAAAGTGCTTTGAGAAAAAGAAGTAATAATCTTTATTTAACCTTTCACCTGCTAATGATGAAGTTGATGAAAATGAAAAAAAAAGTCCTAGAAAAAATAAAACAAAAAAACAAAAAAAAATCTTTTTATCTATATTTCGCCAATAATTAATAAAAATTATCTTAAAGGTATTTTTTAGCATAAAATATACTCATTTTCTTGAATTTATTACCTCGATCTTCAAAGTTTAAAAATTGGTCATACGAGGCTGATGCCGGACTTAATAAAACTGTATTATTTTTTCTATTAAATGATTTGATATCTTTTATTATTCTAATTATTGAGTCTTTTATATTATTAGCAATATAACAATTTGTTTTATTTTGGATTTGTTTTTTAAAAAAATTTATGTTTTTTCCAATTATATAAGTTTTTACAATATTTTTTTTTAAATGTTTCAAGCGTATTTTGTCATTTTTTTTTGGTAGTCCCCCAACTATCCAAAAAATATTTTTGGTATTTTTTAAAGCATACTTTGTCGATTGAAAGGATGTTGCTTTAGAGTCATTTATAAAAATACAATTTTTCTTTTTATAGAAAATTTCATATCTATGCGGCAGACCTGAGAAATTTTTAAGTGATTTTATAAAAGATTTTTCACTTATTTTTAACAGGTTCGATAACGAAAATACAAAAGACATATTTTCATCATTTAAATTAGACGTTAAATAAGGGTTTTCAATATTTGATTTTAATCTTATATATTTTTTGTGACTAGGAATGATTAACCTACCTGCAAATTTTCTTTTTCTAAAATTTTTTGAATATTTACTATTCACGAGAGAAAAATGATTTTTTTTCTGCTGTTCAAAAATTTTAAATTTAGAATTTATATAATTTTTCATACTTCCGTGCCAATCTAAGTGGTCGTTGGTAATATTTAATAACAAAGCGAAATCCGGGCGAATAAATTTAGAATGTGCAAGCTGGAAAGATGATGCTTCTACAATTAAAAAATTATTTTTTTTTATTTTAAGATCGAGTAATGGTGTACCTATATTTCCGCCAAGTAAAGTCTTATATTTATTCTTTGTCAATAAGTGACTGATTATTTTACTTGTAGTAGATTTTCCATTGGTGCCTGTGATAACTATACTTTTGTAAAACTTTTTTAACATGAAAATAAGATCAATATCTGTAATAATTTTTTGTTTAAATTTTTTCAACTTATCTCTATTTTTTGAATTATTTAAACTAACACCAGGACTTAAAACAATATAATTTACTTTTTTTAAAGCATGATTTAAATTCAAAGGTCTCTTTTTTTTAAATAAGTTTTTATTTTTATCATCCCATACTTGATAGCTTTTAATCTTATTCTTTTTAAAAAAATTCACTACTGATCGACCTGTCAAACCCATTCCATAAACTAAAAATGATAGTTTTTTAAAATTATCAATTGAGAACATTTATTACCTAAGTTTTAAAGTCGCTAATCCTACTAAAGCTAAAATTATGGCTATTATCCAAAATCGAATTACAATAGTTGACTCTGGCCAGCCTTTTTTTTCAAAATGATGGTGTATAGGTGCCATTTTAAAAATTCTTCTTCCAGTTAATTTAAAAGAAATAACTTGGATAATTACTGAGACAGTTTCTAAAACAAACAAACCCCCAATAATTGCCAAAACTATCTCATGTTTAACAATGATTGCTATTGCAGCTAATGATCCACCTAGTGAAAGTGAACCAGTATCTCCCATAAAGATTTTAGCTGGCGGGGCGTTATACCAAAGAAATCCTAGACAGGATCCTACAATAGCTCCACAAAAAATTGATAGCTCTCCAACGTCTGGAATATATTGAATTTGAAGATATTCAGAAAATATTGTGTTACCAACAACATAAGATATTAATGTAAAAGAAAGAGCTACCAACATAACTGGGACAGTTGCTAAACCATCAAGACCATCGGTTAAATTTACTGCATTTGACGCTCCAATAATTATAAATAATCCAAAAGGGAAAAAAAATATTCCCATATTAATTATTAAATTTTTAAAAAAGGGAAAATATAGATCATAAAGATATTCATGATCTGAGTAGATTGTTAATATAACTAAAGTTAATATGGCTATTATAAACTGGCCTAAAAATTTGTACCTAGATTTTAAACCACTAGAATTTTTATATTTTATTTTTAATATATCATCTAAAAGACCAAGTCCGCCTAAACTCAAAGATACTAATATAAGTGTCCACACATAAATATTTGTAAGGTCAGCCCACAACAAGGTGCTGGAAATTATTCCAATAATGATTATTACTCCCCCCATAGTCGGAGTGCCAGATTTTTTTACTATGTGATCAATAGGTCCGTCTTGTCTAATGGGACCTGTAATCATTTTTTCGGAGAAAACTTTAATTAAGGGAGCCCCTATTATAAATACTACCATCAACGATGTCATTACTGATAAACCAGTTCTAAAGGTCAAATATTTAAATACATTTAAAAAAGAATATTGATCAACTAATGAGGTAAGAAAATGAAATAACATTTAATATCCTTTTATTATCCTTTTGCTTAAATTGTTTAAACCTGTAGCGTTGGAACCTTTAATCATTAAGTAATCTCCATTAGCTATAATATTATTTAAAGTAAAATCTAGATCTTCCTCTTGTTGCAAAATGTTTCCTCTCTTTTTTTTATCAATATTCTTGTAAGTAATAAGAGTTTTGGTGCCCTTAATGAACACTTTATCTATATCTGAGTTGTTAATAACTTTAGATAATTTTTCATGTAATTTATCTGATTTTGAACCCAATTCTAACATGTCACCAAGCAATAAGTATTTTCTAAAATTTAGTTTTTTAATAGATTTGAAATTTGTAATTGCACTTTTTACTGAGAGTGGATTTGCATTATAGCTTTCATCAATTAATTTAAAACTTTTCTTATATCTTTTTATATTGTGTACTTTGCCCCTGCCTTCGCTTGGCTCACACTTTTTTATATAATTAATTATTTTTCCTAAGTTAAGTTTTAACTCTTTCAATAAAGCTAGGGAGGATAATATGTTGTAAATATTTATATTTTGAATTTCTAATTTCAAAATTTGATTTTTTACTTTGAAGGTTAGTATTTTTTTTATTTTATTTTTTTTAATTGAAATAGGATAAACATCAGATTTTTTGCTTTTCCCAAAGGTAATTATTTTGAGATTTTTAAGTTCTGCCTTTTTTTTTAAATAACTAAAGTACTTATCGTCACGATTTAAAATGATAGTGCCTCCTTTAATAATATTGTTCATTATTTCTCCTTTTGCATCAGCTATACCTCTTAAATTTTTAAAATTCTCAATATGTGCTTCTCCAATATTTGTAATAATAGCTATCTGCGGTCTAATTAATTTAGTAAGTGCGTTTATTTCTCCCTTTTTACTCATTCCTACTTCGAAAACTCCATATTTATGTTTTGTATTGAGCTGTGAGAGACTTAAAGGTACACCAAAGTTATTGTTGTAAGACTTTGGAGAACTGAAGGTTTCACCATAATTTTTTAACAAATTCCCTAACAAATTTTTCAAAGAGGTTTTTCCAGCACTGCCTGTTATTGCAAAAATTTTAGCTTTTGTATTTAATCTTTTTTTTAAGGCAAAATTATTTAAAAATTTAATTTCATTATCAACCTTTATTATTTTATTTCTATATTTTCTAACATTGTGAGAAGAAATAATATATTTTGCACCTTTTTTAATAGCTTTAGAAATAAATTGAACTCCATTATTATTTTTTCCCTTTATTGTTAAAAATAAATTACCTGATTTAACTTCTCTTGAGTCAATTGAAAGTCCATGAAAATTTTTAACCTTTTTACTTATTTTCAATTCTTTTAGAATATTTTTGTTTTGATTAAAGTTTTTATTTTTTTCTGATTTTTTTTCTTTTTTTAATTTTAGTTTTTTTATAATTTGCTTATCGGAAATTGAAATTATTTTATTTTTAAAAATTTGTTGATTCTCATGACCTTTTCCAGCAATTAAAACAGTTTCATTTGGATTAGCATTTAAAATTGCAGTCTTTATTGCTTTTGTTCGATTGCCAATATTATAACAATTCTTGTTGTCTACATTTCTAATTATTGTTTTTCTAATTTTAATTGGACTTTCGTTTCTTGGATTATCATCAGTAACATAAATTTTTTTGCAGTTTTTTGATGCTATTCTTGCCATCAATGGCCTTTTTTTTATATCTCGATTCCCTCCACAACCAAAAACTAGGGAAATATCATTTGAATTTATTTTTTTTAGTGCGTCTATAGATTTTTTTAATGCATCAGGGGTATGAGCAAAGTCTACATATACTTTAATATTATTTGGAAAAATTTTGATCAGTTCTAATCTTCCATCTATATCTTTAATTTTATTTAATGATTTTAAGATACTCTTCTCTTTTAACTGGCATAGTTTAGCGGCAACCATTGCCATTGCAAGATTTTTTAATTGAAATTCAGTAAGATTTAAATCAAGATTGTTTTTTAATTTTCTCTCTATCGAATTTATCTCTATAAATCGTAATTTTTTTATTTTAGAAATTTTTTTTAAAAGATTATATTCTTTAAGTGTATTGTCTGAGATTATTGATTTATTTTTTTTTAATATATCTCGAAATAAAATCAATTTTGCATTTAGATAATTTCGCATTGATTTATGATAGTCAAGATGATCTTGGCTTAAATTTGTAAATATACCTGCTTTAAGATCTAAGTTATTTATTCTGTTTTGTTGTAAACCATGACTTGATGCCTCGATTATTACGTTGTCAACTTTGTTTTTTTTTAATTTTTCTAAAGTTTTGTGAAGTTTAATTGTATCCGGTGAGGTAAGGTTAGATTTTGTGATTTTATTTTTATATTTAACTCCTAGAGTTCCTATTGATGCGACTCGAATTTTGTTAAAATTTAGTATTTGATAAAATAAATCTGCAACTGACGTTTTACCGTTTGTACCGGTAACAGCTATAATATTCTTGGGTTTTTTTCTATAAAACTTTGATGAGATTTCACTTAGTAATAGTCTGACATTAGGTGTTCTAATTATAGTTATTTTCTGATTTGAATATTTGCAATTTTTAGAACATATTACTACTGCTGCTCCATTTTTTACAGCTTTATTTATAAATTTTTCTCCATTTAATTTATTTCCTTTTATGGCAAAAAAAATAAACCCTTTTTTTATTTTTCGACTATCAACCTCTAAACCTTTTATATTAATATTTTTTTTTATCGAAGAGTTTTTAATTAATTTTTTCAGCAACATATTTTTGATTAAAAT
>MDTA01151125.1_pt1 | contig 11545 bp, 8 predicted proteins | sample 811151 | NCBI WGS metagenome assembly MDTA01 (sample SAMN05326648, study PRJNA326480) | marine metagenome | isolation source: seawater | place: Indian Ocean: South | collected 2010 | reverse complement strand
AGTTCACACCTGAAAGTGAGTGGTAAAGGACATTGTACATGAAAGTTAGAAACTCACTCAAGTCGGCCAAATCGAGAGACAAAAACTGCCGGGTTGTACTAAGAAAGGGACGGGTTTACGTCATAAATAAGACCAATCCACGGTTTAAGGCGCGCCAGGGCTAGTCTCCAACAATAATTAATTTTCTTTTAGCATTTGAAAAAAATGATTTATATCAGGTAAGCATGGTTTTCTTCCCAAGAAGATACGATATATCCCACAACACAATCGAAGATTATCTTGGGGCCTTTTAACATGAAAATGCCGATACCCGACGCAGATATCATCGGTCGGCGCTCAAAAATTACCCACGCTTTGTCTAGTTTTGTTTCTGATGAAAGTGTTATTTTTAGTGAGGATGAGCTCAGGGTTTATGAGTGCGATGGATTGTCCGCTTATCGTCAATTGCCACTAGCAGTTGTTTTACCTGAAACAACGTCACAAGTGTCAGCTATACTCAAGTATTGTCATTTGGAGGGTATTAAGGTGGTACCGCGTGGGGCAGGCACATCACTATCTGGTGGTGCATTACCTCTGGCTGATGCAGTTGTATTAGGCTTGGGAAAATTTAACCGTATTATCAACATTGATTATGATAATCGAGCTGTCGTAGCCCAATCTGGTGTAACAAACTTAGGTATTACTGATGCTGTATCACATAAGGGTTTTTACTATGCACCCGACCCTTCTAGTCAGATTGCCTGCTCTATTGGTGGTAACGTTGCTGAAAATTCGGGTGGCGTACATTCTTTGAAGTACGGGCTAACAACCAATAATTTGCTTGGTGTCGAATTTGTAACCATAAACGGTGAAATTATTCAACTAGGCGGCAAGCATCTTGATAGTCAGGGGTATGACCTGCTCGGTTTGATCACCGGGTCTGAGGGTTTGCTTGGAGTTGTCACAGAGGTTACCGTTCGTATATTAAAACAGCCAGAAACTGCTCGGGCTGTGCTTATTGGCTTTCCCTCCAGCGAGCAAGCTGGAAACTGCGTCAGTACTGTCATTGCTTCAGGTATTATTCCAGGAGGTATGGAAATGATGGATAAACTGGCGGTTCAGGCAGCGGAAGATTTTTCGAACTCGGGTTATCCCTTGGATGTTGAAGCCCTACTTATTGTTGAGCTAGATGGTCCTGAAGCGGAGGTCTCTTGTCTAATTGAACGTGTTCATACATTAGCAAAAGCTGCTGGGTCCAGTTACATCCGTGTAAGTGAAAATGAAACTGAACGGATGTCTTTTTGGGCTGGACGAAAGTCAGCTTTTCCAGCGGTTGGCCGTATTTCTCCGGACTACTATTGTATGGACGGTACTATTCCCCGTGGGCGTTTGTCTGAAGTCTTAGCACGGATAGCTATAATGTCTAATAAGTATAATTTGCGGGTTGCGAATGTATTCCATGCGGGGGATGGTAACTTACATCCGTTGATCCTTTATGACTCAAATATTCCTGGTCAGTTGGAAAAGGCTGAGAAATTTGGTGCTGAAATTTTAAAACTTTGTGTCGAGGTTGGTGGTGTGTTAACTGGAGAGCACGGAGTCGGGGTTGAAAAACGGGACCTGATGGGTGTCATGTTTACAGAGGACGATCTTAAACAACAGCAGCGGGTTAAATGTGCTTTTGATCCGGATGGGCTTCTAAACCCGGGCAAGGTTTATCCTGTTCTACACCGATGTGCAGAACTTGGCCGAGTCCATGTGCATAGGAACAACACACGTTTTCCTCATCTCCCAAGGTTCTAATAGGCTATGCCTGAAACCTTTAAAGTCTCGTGTTCCAAGCAAATACTTGATGCAGTTCAATGGGCAGTTGCCAACGAACAGGCTTTTGAAGTTAGTGGGCTTGCAACTAAGCGCGATTATGGTCGTCCATTTGACCCAAAATTAAACATTTTGGATATTTCAGGTGTAAGGGGCATTGATCTTTACGAGCCCGATGAATTGGTCATGAGCGCAGCCGCCGCAACGCCAATGAATGAAATATTGGACGCACTGAATGAAAATAAACAACAGCTTTCTTTTGAACCGCCAAATTTGGGTCCGTTGTTCGGTTCCGGTGTTTGTGCGGGAAGTATAGGAGGTATTTTCGCATGTAATCTTGCAGGACCGCGGCGCTTGACGGTGGGTGGTGCACGCGACCATATTCTTGGGTTTCATGCTATAAGTGGCCGCGGTGAAATATTTAAATCTGGCGGTAGGGTTGTCAAAAATGTAACTGGTTTTGATTTATCAAAATTGTTGGCAGGTTCTTTTGGAACTTTAGGTGTGATTAGTGATGTTACATTCAAAGTCATGCCTAAACCTGAAAAATCTTGGACAGTCCTGGTCATGACAAAGAATAGCATTAGTGGAATCCAAGCTTTAACATCAGCTTTGCAAAGTTCTTGCGAAGTTACAGGGGCGGCACATTTACCGTCAGACATTGCTGTTAAATCAAAAGTTCCCCTTGTTGCTGGGGCACACAGTGCATTAAGCGCCATTCGTATCGAAGGGCCGGGACCTTCTGTGTCATATCAGACTGGTATTTTAAGACAGCTTTTAGCTGATTTTGGAGAGATTGAAATATTGCATACTTCTGACACCCTGAGCCTCTGGAGCGAAGTGGGAAATGTTGATTACTTCGTTTCAAGTGGGGAGCAAATTTGGAGAGTATCTGTGCCTCCTGCATATGGTGCCACGGTAGCGCAAAAGATTTTGGAAAGCATAGGTGGCAGAGTTTTCTATGATTGGGGCGGGGGGCTGCTCTGGTTAGCCATTGAGGCGAGAGATGATGGTGCTCATAGGGAAGTTAGAAATGCACTTAAAGAATCTGGTGGTCATGCCACATTGTTGCGCGCGGATGACAATGTTCGCTCACAAGTACCTGTGTTTCATCCTCAAGCAGAGGCTCAGGCTCGAATTTCTGCAAGGATAAAAAATAGTTTTGACCCTAAAGGGCTGCTTTGCCCCGGGCGAATGGTGTAGCCGTGCAAACAAACTTTAGTTCTGATCAATTAAACCAACCAACTATCTCAATTTCTAACGATATTTTACGTAAATGTGTTCATTGTGGTTTTTGCACAGCAACCTGCCCAACTTATGTATTACTCGGCGACGAACTCGATAGTCCTCGTGGCCGAATTTATATGATCAAAGACATGTTAGAGAACGCAAAACCAGCCTCCTCGCTTGTAGTTAAGCATATTGATAGATGTTTAAGCTGCCTATCCTGTTCAACAACCTGTCCATCTGGTGTGGATTATATGCACTTGATAGACCATGCTAGAGAATATATCGAACAAACCTACTCGCGTAATGTGGGTGACCGATTTTTACGAAATTTATTAGCTTGGGTATTGCCAAAACCAACTCTTTTTCGTTGGGCGCTTCTGGGCGCAAAACTTGCGGAGCCCTTCAAAGTACTGATGCCCGGTCGCCTCAAAGGTATTATCACGATGGTACCAAAAAAAATACCAAGTCAATCAAGCTATGATTTGCCGCAAGTTTTCAGAGCTGTTGGCAAAAAAAGAATGCGAGTTGCTCTGATGACGGGCTGTGCTCAGAAAGCGTTACGCCCATCTATAAACGAAGCAACTGTGCGTTTACTGACTCGTCATGGTTGTGAAGTTGTTGTTGCGGCAAACGCAAGTTGTTGCGGGGCTTTGGTCCATCATCTTGGTATGAAAGCCACTGCACTTGATTCTGCTCGCAAGAATGTTGCGGCTTGGATGGAAGAAGTTGAAGGAGGTGGACTTGATGCTATTGTAATAAACACTTCAGGTTGTGGTACAACTCTTAAAGATTATGGCTTCATGTTGCGCGATGATGTTGATTGGGCAGAGAAAGCAAAACGAGTAGCCTCTCTTTGCAGGGATGTGAGTGAAATTATGTTGCTTCTCGGTTTAGATTATATCAAAGTTCAACATGGGATATCTGTTGTTTATCAATCAGCTTGTTCAATGCAGCACGGTCAGAAGTTACACCAAGAGCCAAAAAACTTGCTCAAAAATGCTGGTTTTGATGTTTTCGAACCATTGGAAAGTCACTTGTGTTGTGGCTCTGCTGGAACTTATAATTTATTGCAACCTGAAATTGCTGAGCGGCTGAAAAACCGCAAGGTTAAAAATCTAGAAGACCAGAATGCTGAAATAATTGCTACTGGTAACATTGGTTGTTTGATGCAAATTTCAGGTGCCACCCATCTTCCAGTTCTTCATACTGTTGAGTTGCTGGATTGGGCCACAGGCGGTCCAGTTCCTGATGATATTAAACATTTAATCAAGCACCCATAAAAGTGTCTGCCGAAACCAAAATATCTGAATCTCTCTCAAGTAATACAAGCATGAAAGTATTATGTGTTATGCTTGTCCAATGTAATTATTAGCAATCAATGAAAAAAATATGTTGATACTTTATTTGCTCGACTGTTTCTTAGTAGCTAATGTACACCAATAAATGAAAAGCATGACCATAATCTAAAAAGGTGGAACCTGCATAGGGAGCAAAAAGGTTTGAAAAAACTTCTACAGGGCATAGCCATTTTATTATGCTTACTCATTGCGATTATTTTAGTTGGTCCTAGTTTGATCAATTGGAATAATTACAAGGCCGATTTGATAAATGAGGTAGAACGGCTCAGCGGACGTCAGCTTGATATTAAAGGTGATATTGAAATTTCAATTTTACCTGCGCCAGCAGTTATTGCCGAGGATGTTTCGCTCTCAAATAGTGTGGGAGCTAGTGCCGAAAACCTGCTTACCCTTAAGTCTCTTGAGGTTAGGGTTGCTCTTGGCCCGCTTCTTGGGGGAAAGATAAAAGTCCAGACAGTAATGCTAATTGATCCTGTTATAGAACTACAACGTTTTGCTGATGGACATACCAACGTGGACTTTTTTTTCATTAATAATGAATTAAAAGATGAGAAGCCTGAAATGCAGATTGGCGATATAGAACTTGCTGAGTCCACTGAGATTTTGAAGCCCAACGAGAGTGTTTCTCGGTTTAGTCTGGATAACTTCTCAATCCAAAATGCTCGTTTGAATTATCGAGATGACATGTCCGGAAGAACTGAGACCATTGAAAATTTTGATGCTACCTTTGCAGCCTCTTCGCCATCAGGACCGTTTGCAAGCTCGGGTAGTATGGTCGTTGGAGGATTTCCACTGGAATATACAATTTCTGTTGACAAAATTATTGAAGAGCGCACCGCACCCATAAGTTTGACTGTTTCACTTGATCCTGGCCAGACAAAAACGTCCTTTTCTGGCGCCATCATTGGATTGGATGAGGTCCCGAGGTTTGAGGGTTTGGTTAAAACAACTGGAAAAAATTTAGCCGAGTTAGTTCAGTTTGCTAATCCGAAATCGTCCTTTCCAGGACTTTTAGGTCAAGAGTTTAGTATTGATGCCAGAGTAGCGGCCTCGGCTGAGGCTGCCGACATATCAGAATTAAGTATAAGCTTAGGGAACGCTATTGCAAAAGGTTCTGCAGGTTTGAATATCAAGGGACATCCCAGCGCTAACATTAGTTTAGCACTTGATAGCTTGGATTTGGACAAATGGCTTGCTTTCCCTGCAATGAGTGCTGCTGTGGAAGAAGTGCTAAAAAAGGAAAAAAACCATACAGGAGGGGGTGGAACAGAGACTACTACTGCTTTTGTTATGGGTGATAAGGTGGAAACTGCAAATTCTGGTCGCCATGATTTTCTGTCAGATTTTATCGACGTCACAATTAATGTCACAGCAAAATCTGTTGCTTTTAACAAAGGGTTGGTCCGTCAGGTTCGTTTGAGTGCAGAGGTATCTGGTGGTGAAATCACAATTAGTCACGCTTCTGCTAATTTACCGGGTAATGCGAGTGTGGATTTATTTGGCTTTGTTCTGACGGATAAGCTTTTGCCCCGGTTTGATGGCAAAATGGAAGTATCTGTAGGAAATTTAAGGGGGATGATGGACTGGCTTGATGCGCCCATGCCATCTGTACCGGCTGATCGTCTTCTTAGGATCGTTTTGTCAGGTAATGTGGAGGCAACACAGAGTAAAATTTCTTTGAGTAAACTTGATTTGCAGTTTGATAGTTCTCGTTTAACAGGCAAGACTGAGCTATCCTTTGACGAGAGGTTATCTGTAGATGCTGACTTAACGCTTGATAGGCTTAATCTAGATTCTTATTTGGGAGATTCTCAAACTAAAGCTGTGGTTAATGCAAAAAAAGTCCCTCAAGATGTCAAAAAAAATCGCTCAAAAAAAATCAAACTAACTGAAGATCAAGCCTCGAATCCTTTAGCTATATTTAAAAATCTAGACGCAAACATAAAAAGTAAAGTCAAGACTCTGGTTTATGACGGCACCCAAGTTAAAGATGCTAATCTTAAATTGTCGTTGAGAGACGGCACAATCAATGTGCATCATTTGAGTGTTGAGAAGTTGGCTGGCTCAACTTTTAGAGCACATGGTTCTCTGAGTGATATTGAGGGCATACCAATGATGAAAGGGGTCGTACTTGATGCTAAATTTAGTGACTTATCTAGGTTTTTTCGTTTATTTGGAAAAAATATTCCAATTGATCGCGAAGAGCTTGGGGAAATTAATCTTAGAGGAAAAATTGATGGCCCACTTTTAAAACCTAATGTTGCTTTTAAATTAAAAGGAGCTGGAGCAGATATAAAGGCTAAGGGCAAGTTCTCTATGCTCTCCCTTGATGGCAGTTTTAAGGGTGATTTAAAAGTTGTCATTGGAGATTTGGTCAGGATACTCAGACCTTTAGGGATTAATAATCATTTAAACGGCAAGTTTGGTGCTTTTGACCTAGATAGTGAAATAAAAATTGATAAATCAGGTTTGATCCTCAGTGATTTAAAGGCGAATTTAGGGAGCGTGCCTGTTGTTGGCACTACAAAAATTTTACTGGTCGATCCAAGGACTAAAGTTGATGCGGATTTGAGTACTGGCGTAATAGCTGTTAATCAACACTTTGCGTTCTCAGATGATACATTGTCAAAGAAGCCAAGAACTACTTTTCCTACTGCACGGCCTGCCTTGGGACGTTCTACAAATAAAACGAAACTTGAGGATCTAACAGATTTTTCGCCAGGGAGATGGCCAACGAATCCTGTTGATTTATCCTTCCTGGAAAATTTTGATGCAAATATAAGGCTCAAATCTGAAGTATTAGCTTACGGGAGATACAGAATTAGTAATAGTAACTTACAAGCAACTATTGCTGACGGTATTCTAACAATCAATGAGCTGAATGGAGAACTATTTGGCGGTACTATCAAAGTAACTGCAACTGCAAAGTCTGCCTCTCCATTAACTTTTGAGAGTGCTGTATCTCTAAATGCTTTGAGTATGGAGAAGGGCTTATTAGCAGCAATAGGTGAAAGCCCTGCAAGTGGACTAGCAGGAATGAATGTTAAATTGGCTGCAAGTGGATATACCATTTCCGATTTAGTTGCATCGCTCAATGGAAGCGGGTCAATTGGTCTTGAGGCTATAAACGTTAGTAGGATGGGTAGGGGAACAACCTTTTCTCCGGTGCTTGGTCTGCTTTCCCAATTAAATAATATTGGTGGAAAGCTCTCTGGAGGTAATTCAAGTAAAGGTTTTGCAAATATTACGGGCACTTTTGATATTAAAAGAGGAATAGCACAATCCGAAGATTTACAATTGGCATCAACTATGGGTAACGGTTATGCAAAGGGAAAATTTGATTTGTCTCGCTGGTTGATCAACGTGGCTGGACAATTTGAATTTTCGCCAAATTTTATTGGAAAGATGCTTAAGACTGGAGGTACTATTTCAACACAGCTGCCATTTTCTATTCGAGGGGAATTGAACTCCCCTAGTGTTAAATTAGATACTACTAAACTTATAAGTGGTGAGATCATTAAAAAAGGTTTGGATAGTATCTTAAAGAAAAAGGGCGTTGGGGGTCTGCTAAAAAACATCCTACCGGGAATGGGTGTGCCAAATCAAAAAGCAAGATCACCATCACAGTTGCCAATAGAACAAGGTACGACCTCATCTACGCCTGCCCCTCAAAATCAGCAAAAAGTTCCTCCAGGGGAAATTCTTAAAAAATTGATTATCGATTTGGGTCGTTAGCTCATAGCATGTTCTAGCACATAAAGGCGAATTGCGCTGGAGAGGTTACCACTGCGACTACTGTCAATTTTAGAGATGAGGTCGTTTATGGAAAGATTCTTTTCGATAGCAATGTGGCGTAAGATGTTCCAGAAAGCATTTTCAATAGAAATACTTGTTCTGTGGCCTTTAATAAGCACGGAGTGCTTGCAAATGCATGATGGATTATTAACCATGGGAGTTCCTGTGCAGAGTTTGAATAAAATTAACAAAGGCATCTAATGCATCGTCCAAGTTTTGTTGTTTGCTACGATCAGATCTTCTTCGAGGCTTAAAGCTATGATCCCCATCTACTAACCAGTGGAAACAAATATTTTCTGAAATTGTATATCCAGAAATTTCATCCTTATTTCCAAAACTGTCACGATCACCTTGTAAAAAGAGAGAGGGAGTTTTGAGCCTTTCTAAATGACTAATTCTGAGTTTATCCGGTCTATTAAATGGATGAAAGGGATAACCTAGGCAAACCAATCCCAAGACATTGGCCTCATCTGCAATCATAGAAGCAACTCTTCCACCAAGGGATTTACCACCAATAATAAGTTTTTCATGTCCTATTTCATCAATGACTTGATGCCACGTTTTAATAAGCAACTCAATCTTGTTCGGTAAAGTTTTTTTCCCTGATATACGCCTTTCCGACATGTAAGGAAATTCAAAGCGAGCAACTCTTGCGCCATGCTTCGCAAGCCCCTCAGCAAAAAAAGTCATGAATTGGGTATCCATCGGGGCTCCTGAACCGTGTGCTAGTTCAACTGAAAAGAGTGTGTTTTTCGATCCATTAAAAATAATTTTAGTCATATGGTTATCAATATCAGAAAAAATAAAATACAAACAAACGGAAATTTAAATGTCTTGAATGTTGCTTGATGTTAACGGCAGTAATAAAAAGAAACTGAGTTGTTTAGCTTTTCATCTTTAGCTAAGCAAAAAATTCAGGTTTGTGACAATTGTATATTCATAATTAGATTTAAATTAGTAGGTTTCACTATAAGTGGGCCAATTGAGGATATTTGTGACGCTTTCCAAGCGTTGGAATGGGGTTTATCCAGTAAAACTTGCATAAAAATCATTACCCTTATCGTCAATAACGATAAAGGCAGGAAAGTTGATAACCTCAATGCGCCAGATTGCTTCCATTCCAAGTTCTTCAAAATCCTGAACTCTTACTTTCTTAATGCAATCCATTGCGAGTCTTGCTGCGGGTCCACCTATAGAACCAAGGTAAAAACCCCCATGTTTTTTGCAGGAAGCAGTCACATGGGATGAGCGATTACCCTTTGCCAGCATGATTAAGGACCCACCTGCGGCTTGAAATTGTTCAACATATGTGTCCATGCGGCCGGCTGTAGTGGGGCCAAAGGACCCTGATTTGTAGCCCTCAGGTTTTTTTGCAGGGCCCGCGTAATAGATGGGGTAGTTCTTAAAGAAATGAGGTAGTTCTTTACCAGAATCTAAAAGCTCTTTGAGCCTTGCATGCGCAATGTCGCGAGCTACAATTAAGGTACCGCTGATAGACAGTCTAGTTTTTACTGGTTGCATAGAGAGTTTGTGCAGCACCTCTTTTATGGGTTTGTTTGTATTAATTTCTATAACGGTATCAGAAAGATGGCTCTCAGAGATGTTTGGAAGGTATTTTGCAGGATCACGTTCTAGTGTTTCAATGAAAACACCCTTAGATGTTATTTTCCCTTTACATTGTCGGTCAGCTGAACATGAAACACCAATACCAACTGGGCAAGATGCTCCGTGACGTGGCAAGCGAATAACGCGAACATCGTGACAAAAATATTTACCGCCAAACTGAGCTCCAATTCCCATTTTCTGTGTCATTTTGTGAATTAAAGCTTCCATTGCTAAATCTCGAAAGGCTTGTCCGTTTTTATTTCCCTCGATAGGAAGTGTGTCTAGATATTTAGCCGAGGCTAGTTTAACCGTTTTTAAATTAGCTTCGGCAGAAGTGCCACCAATAACAATAGCCAAGTGGTAGGGAGGACAAGCTGCTGTGCCAAGAGTTCGGATTTTTTCATCCATAAATTTCATCAGATTGTCCATATTTAACAATGCTTTAGTTTTCTGATATAAAAATGTCTTGTTTGCGGATCCACCTCCTTTAGCCATGAATAGAAAATGGTATTCATCTCCCACAGTAGCATAAAGATCAATCTGAGCTGGTAGATTGTTACCTGTATTGGTCTCAGTAAACATGTCTAATGGGGCAAGTTGAGAATAGCGAAAATTGCTCTCACGAAAAGTACTGAAAATCCCCTCACTTAAAGCTGCCTCGTCATCACCCCCGGTCCATACTTGTTGACCTTTGTAGCCATAAATAATTGCCGTTCCTGTGTCCTGACACATGGGTAAAATTCCACCAGCAGCTATATTTGCATTTTTCAATAAATCTAGTGCAACAAAGCGATCGTTTTCGGATGCCTCTAGATCATCAAAAATATCCCGGAGCTGTTGAAGATGTCCCGGCCTCAGCAGGTGTGAAATTTCCCTCATGGCCTCTGTGCAAAGCAACGTCAGCGCTTGTGGTTCAATTTTAAGTATGACTTTGCCTTCAAATTTAGTACTGCTGACATAATCATTAGTAACAAGTCGCCACGACGTGTTGTTTTTTGCCAATGGGAACAGCGTGTGATGAACGTAATTGCTCATGCAATAGAGTTCCTATTTTTTTCGAAAAGTATCCAAAGCAATAATTTTGCCCATTTTATCATCTTTCTCTTGCTTGTCATCAACTGCAGAAAAGGGCAATTTTTTTTCTTCTTGCTTTTCAGCGTCAATCATGACGCCTACAATTGCAGGCTTTTGAGATGAGATCGGAGTGTGTTTAGCCTCTTCCTTCTTTTGTTCTGCTATTTTTAATTGCAGAACAAAATTAACAGCGGGGTCTGCAAATGTGATGATGGATGAATAAGGTATGCGCAAATGGCACGGTTGACCACCAAAACTGAGTGAGACGCTAAACCCATCATGAGTAACTTCTAAGTCATTAAATTGGTGTTGCAATACAATGGTCATTTCCTCAGGATGCTCAGATTGAAGATGATCTGGTATCTCAACATCAGCATGGCTAGTAAGGAAAGTAATAAAAAAATGATGATTGTCTGGCAAGCCATTGAGAACGGTTTGTTCCAGGGCACGCCTTATGACAACACGAAGGGCCTCTTCAACCCATTCCTCATAATTCAATGTTTCTTCATTCATGATCTACAATTATTACTCCTTCTTGACCTCTCGAAAAAGACCAATGTTTTATTTTTGGCAAAACTAACGAGTGCCAAGTGAGGGGCTTCTGTTGCCAGGTGCCCCTCGAACCCCGTAGTAAGAGCCGTTAGGCTGCTACTGCAAATGCCTCATTATCGTTGGCATTTCTT
>MDTA01087266.1_pt1 | contig 11548 bp, 15 predicted proteins | sample 811151 | NCBI WGS metagenome assembly MDTA01 (sample SAMN05326648, study PRJNA326480) | marine metagenome | isolation source: seawater | place: Indian Ocean: South | collected 2010 | reverse complement strand
TGTGGAAGCGCAGTAATGCGTGTAGCTGACCAGTACTAATAGCTCAATCGGCTTGATTTATGCACTGAAAAAAATTTTTAATGAATTCTCATTTGATATAAAATCATCTTATTTGAAAAAAAATGAGACTATATATAATCAAACTTTAAGACAAAAAGAAACTTTTCTTAAAAATTTTTCCATATCCATACACAATTATTAAGTTTAATTTTTTTTTTGATATTTGAAATAATTTTGTTTTTCACCTAAATAAAAAAATTTTGGTGTTTTAAAAATCAATTCTAAATTTCTGGTGATTTTTTTCTTATTTATATATTTGCCAAATAATCCAATATTTACAGGCTTATTTAAATTCTTTTCCAACAATTGGACCGTTGTATTTACCTTTTTCAATTTGCTCATAAATTTCTAAAGATTGAGAAATACAATCATCTATATCAACTTCATATCTATATGTTCCAGCTCTACCAATAGAGTAGCAATTTTCAGGCATTAAATTAAAGTATTTTTTTGCTTTTTTTTGTTCTGCCTTAAATGGAACAGGGTAATATCGACCATTCTTTGAGGGTATCTCCATTCCTACCAAAGTTGTTTTTGACTTATGATTAGTAAATTTTTTATATTCTACTAGTCTTGTAAATTTTTCATCATTTGGATAATAGAGAAAAAAAACATTTTTTGGAAAAACGTATTCAGTTGGGAAAACAATTTTAATCAAATCTCGACCAATAAATTTTAACTCTCCATATTTCATATTAAATAAAACATCAGGACTAATTGTATTAATTAAAATATCAAATTTTATTTTTTTTTTTTTAGAAAATAAAATCTTTTTCTTAAAGTCAATTTTTTTAAAGATAGTATTAAAATGTATTTTTATATTCTTTCTTTTTTTTATAAGGTCAAAGTAATTGTTATAGCCATTATATTCTTTTGGGTAAGCAGATATCCAGTCATCAAAAGCTGCCTCATTACCTTTTTTTATTGTATATCCTTTTGGTGACCATTTGAATGTATCTATTTCTTTACAGCTGTTAACAAGCCACATTTTTTTATTATATTTATCTATTATTTTACTGAATAAAGTTTTGCCGACTGATCTTATCCAAAATTCTTCAAGATTTTTTGCTAAGTGCACATTTTTAGTTTTTTTTATTTCATCTTGTATCTTTTTTTTATCAGGCATCATATTCAGGTCTTTTTGATTTATGGGATAATTATAAAATTTATTGTCTTCGACCACATAACTTTTAAATTGATGATGATTGCATGATTTTAAATCTAAAAATTGATTTAAATATTTAAATGGTTTTGGATCTCTAGTTAGAAAATGTCTGGGTCCAAAAGTATAAGGATGACCACCATAAAAATGGGTTCTTACACCAGCACCAAGATCGCTTGAACCTTCTAGAATCGTAACTTTTGTGCCTGGAAGTTTTGACAGCATTTCTGCGGAGGAACAACCTGCAAAACCGCCTCCGATTATTAATATTTTCATAAATTGTTTTGTAATGAATTCAAGTGGCGGTCATATATGAAATCTATTAGTAATACAAGTTAATTAAGTTGAAAAATGTAAGTATAATAATGAAATAAATATTTATAAAAAAATTTAAGATTTATTTTAAAATAATTTATAAAATATAAAGTTGTAAAAAAAAAAAATATTTATGCAAAATAGTTATTCTTTTGAAGGACAAGATTTAATTGTAAATTCAATTTTAAGAAAAATAAAAAAAGGTTTTTATATTGATGTAGGAAGCAACCACCCCTTAAATGAGAATGACACTTATTTTTTTTATAAAAAAAAATGGACTGGTTTAATTATAGAGCCTATTAAAAATTTTAATAAATTAAATAAAAAATTCAGAGATAAAGATTTTATTATAAATGAATTAATTGGTTTAAAAAAAAAGACTTTTTATATTTTTGAAGAAAAAAATTTAAGTACTACTGATATCAAACATAAGAATAGATATTTAAAAAATAAAAAAAAAATTAAAAAGAAAATAAAACTTATTGCAAAAAGTTTGAATGAAATAATTCATCAATATGAAGAAAAATATTGTAAACAAAAAATTAAAATTGATTTTTTAAAAATTGATACTGAAGGGTCAGAATTAGAAATACTTAAAAGTATTAATTTATTGAAATATCGCCCATGTTTAATTCAAATCGAGATTAAAAATTTAAATCTTAATAATAAAAAATTTCTAAATCATAATGTAGTTAAATTTTTAAAAAAGAATAATTACTCTTTTGTTGCAAAAACTCTTTTAGATAGTTTTTTTATTGATACATTATCTGATAATTTTAAATTTTTACCAAATAAATTAACAAATATTAATATATAAGGGTTTAGAAAAAAAACTTGAGGATTATAAGGAGTATTCATGATTGATGAAATTAAAATTGAAAAAAGTTTTGAAAAAAATGGATATATAAGAGTACAAATTGATAAAAAAAAAATTGATAAAATTAGAACATTGGTCGTTGAGTCAATTTGTAAAAAAATCAAATATAAAAGAATTGGCAGATTTATTGATCAAGATTATTTTTTAAATAATTTTCATAAAATTTTATCAAAAAAAAAATTAAATGAAGTTAGATATACCGCTTACAATATTCTAAATAATAAATCTAATTTATCAAAACTTTATTTTGAAATAGCAAAACCTTATTTGGATATTTTAGTTGGAAATGAATTGTCAATGCAAAAGAAAATAAATCTATCAATTCAATTACCAAGAGATAAAGATTCCTTACTAGACATGCATTCTGATATTTATGCAGGCGAAAGTCCTTTTCAGGTAGTTGTTTGGACACCTTTAGTTGACGTTTATGATACTAAAGGAATGTTTTTTACAACTCCAAATGCAAATAAAAAAATGAATGATGAAATTATAAATAAAAATAAAAAAACAATTAAACAAATCTTTGATAAAAATAAAAAAAAATTTAAATTTTTAAAAGCAAATTATGGAGAAATAATTATTTTTTCACCTTTAATACTTCATGGAAATATAGTGAATCAAACAAATGAAACAAGATTTTCTCTAAATTGCAGGTTTAAGAGTTTGTTATCACCATATGATGTTATGGTTAAATCACATCGAAATATTCCTAACTTTTACAAACCTATGAACGTAAAGCCTTTAACAAAAATAGGTTTTAATTATTTAAATAAGTATACCAAGGAAATTTAGTGAAAAAGAAATTTGCAGGATATATAAATTTGAAACCACTAAATGGAATCATTTACCCATCTTCAATACAAAATATTATCATGAAAGATTTTGTTCAAAAAAAACTTAAAGGCACTTTTTACCTTTCTCCAACTGAAGTACTTCAATCTAAATTTCCAATTACTTTACGAACACTTATTGGAAGTGAAACAAAAGTTGATGGTATTGTTATGCTTTCAAGTTTTTCATTACCACAAAATGAAAAGATTAGATTTAACTTATATAGAGAATTGATATCAAAAAAAAAAGAATTCCATTTTATCTTAGATGAATTATCTTTCAAAAATCAGAAGGATAAAGAAACAATTGAAAACTACCTTTTATTTAACAATAGTTTTTTTATGCAAACAAAGAAAAAATTAAATAAATTTGAAAAACAAATAGTTAAAAAATTTTGTAAAATAAATTTTGTATAAATTTATTTAAAATAAATAAATTCATAATCTCCTTTGAATTTATTTTTTTTATATATCCACTCCCAGGTTTTTTTATCGACAAGTGTTTTTGCAGTCAAAGCCCAACACTGTAAATTAAATTGTTCTTTTTCATTTCTAAAAGATTCAACACATATGAATTGCTTTTTAGAAATTCTTGTAATTTCTTTTATTGCACTAAAAATATTTTTAAGATTAAGGTTGTGTAAAACATTAGCACAAATTACTAAATCAAATTGTTTATTTTTAATTTAAATCTTTTTAAAACACATTTAATACTTAGATGAGGAACGTTACCATCATTTTTAATTCTTGATAACCTTTCTTCCTCAATAGCGAAAACTAAATTATTATTTTTAAATAAAGCTACAGAGGTGTTATGACCATAATAGTAAATTCCAAGAATATACATTATATTTTACTTTAAAATATTGTTTAAAGTTGTTTTTATTTTTGAGACTTTATATCCACTTTTTATTAGTTTTCTATTATCAATTACAAAATGATCTGAAACTTTGTTTTCATTTGTAAATTTAGCCTTTTTTTGAGTAATTTTTTCTATTATTTTAACAATCTGAGAAATTTTCTTTTTTTCACTGACTGAACAATTAAATATTTGGTTGTATTGTAAATCTGTTTTTAAAAATTTATTAACAATTCTATATATATCTTTTGTGCCAATCACATTGTTAAAATAGTTGTTAAGACCAAATAATTTAAATTGATGATTTTCAGAAATATTTTTGATAATTGTTGATAAAAAATTATTATCATTTTTTCCTGATCCTAAAATACCTGGGAATCTTAAAGTTAACCCATTTAATTTATTTTTTTTACAGAACTTTGTTAATAAAATTTCCATTTTTTTTTTTGACTTGGCGTATTCTGAATTACCATTTAGTGGATGTTTTTCATTTAATTCTCTTTTTTGAATTTTGCCATATATAGAAACTGAAGAAAATAAAACTATATGGCTAAGTTCTGATGATTTTACTGCTTTTAAAATTTTCTTAAAACCTAATATATTAATTTTTTTGTATTCTAAATTGGAATATTTTTTATATGGTGTGGCTGACGCACAATGTATCAAGACTTTAATTTTTTTAAAAGATTTTATATTGTGCTTTAAATTAACTTTTACTAATTTAATATTTTTATTGTTGTTTTTTAATTTAGGTTTTTTTTTATTGTAAGAGGCTATAATTTTATTTTTTTTATTTTGACCAAAAAAATGAATTAAATCTTTTGCTATATAGTTATTTGATCCTGTAACTAATAATCTCATTTTTTTCTACTATTGTAATTTTATTATCTTTATATTTAGACAAAATCTCAGCTGATGAACAACCTGCAAAACCACCGCCAATAATTAGAATCCTCATTATGATTAATTATATTGTTAATAAAAAGAATATAGATATACAATATAAATTACCTTATACAACAAACTTATGAATAATTTAAAAAAAATTGTATCTCCAGAAACACTTAGAAATATAACTAAAGATAAAATAATAGTTCATGCTCATGGTGTCTTTGATGTATTTCATATAGGTCATTTAAATCATTTAAAAGTAGCAAAACTTAATGGAGAAGTTTTAGTAGTATCTATTACCTCGGATAAATATGTAAATAAGGGGCCTTCGAGACCTTTGTTTTCTGAAAATTTAAGAGCTGAATTTTTGTCTTCATTAGATATTGTTGATTTTGTAGTTATAAATGATGATTTAACGCCGATAAATTTAATAAAAAAAATTAAATCAGATTTCTACGTCAAAGGTAATGATTACAAGCAATCAAAAAAAGATATTACAGGAAACATCTTAAAAGAGAAAAAGGCAGTCGAGAGCCATGGAGGCAAAATTATCTATACAGATGAAATAGAATTTTCTTCTTCGAAAATAATTAATCAATTTTTTCAACCCTTAAAAATTATAAATGAGATCAAAAATATCAATGACGTTAGAGAAAAATCAATTCGTGAAATAAATAAATTAGATACTTTAAAAGTATTAGTTTTAGGAGAAATTATTTTTGATGAATATAATTTTGTAAAAGAATTAGATAAACCAGGTAAAGAAAATATTCAGTCAGTGTTGTATGATAAAAATGAAGTTTATATTGGTGGTGCATATTCAATTGCAAAAAGTGTTAGTACCTTTGTTAAAAAAGTTGATTTAGTTTGCGTAGGAAACTTTAGTAATGAAAATCAAAAATTAATGAAAAAGTATACGTTTAATGAGAAAAGCTTTAAATTAAAAATCATTAAAAATAATTTTCATGAAATTATAAAAAAAAGATATGTAAATTCAGTAAATAAAAAGTTGTTTGAGGAATATATACTAAAAGGTGATAATAATTATGATGATAAGAAAATTTTCAAAAATATCAAAAATATAAAAGAATATGATTTAGTCATTATTGCTGATTTTGGGCATGGTTTAATGACAAATTCTTTAATAAATTATGTTATGAAGAATTCTAAATTTTTATGTGTAAATGCACAAACGAATTCAGAAAACAGAGGATATAATTTTATTACAAAGTACAAAAAAGCAAACTACGTGTGTATTGATCAACAAGAAATTAAACTAGCTTTGTCAGACAGATTTTCAAGTATCAATAATCTTATCAAAAAATTATTTGAAAAAATAAATGTAAAGCTTCTTACTGTTACTATGGGTAAAGAAGGAATAAAAATTTCAAAAAAAAATGGAAAGAAAATTCAAACTGCTTCATTGTCTGGTTTTGAGGTAAATCCTATAGACACATTGGGTGCCGGTGACTCTGTTTTTGGAATCTCTTCTTTATTAGTTAAAAATAAAACAGAAATTAAATTGATAGCATTAATTTCTAATTTAGTAGGTGCAATGAAAACAAAAATAATAGGGCATTCTTTAACTATAAAAAAAACTGATGTAATTAAAGCACTACAATATACACTAAAATAAAATATAAATGATTTAACTATAGACAAATATTATAAGAAGTCATTTTTCTTTAACATTTTTAAAAAACTATATATACCTTTGAGTGAATTTATAATTATATTTATCAATAATGTAGCGAACAAAAAATTGAAAATAAAGTGAAAATTTTAATTACAGGTGCAGCAGGTTTTATTGGAAGTCATTTAGTAGATCTATTATTAAAAAAAAAAAAAGTTAAATCTATAATTGGTATCGACAATTTAAAGGATGGTTCGATAAAAAATTTAAAAAAATCAATTAAATCTTCTCGGTTCAAATTTTATAAAGCTGACCTTTGTAATTTAAAAATTATTAATAAATTATTTATGAATATAGATTACGTTTTTCATTTGGCTGCATATTCAGATATAGTGCCTTCTATAAATCATCCCAGGGACTACATGTTTAATAATATTGTTTCTACATTAAATGTTTTAAGTTGTGTAAAAAAATATAGAATTAAAAAAATTGTATATTCAGCATCCTCATCTTGTTATGGGATAGCTAAAAATTATCCTACTGATGAAAATGAAAAAATTGATTGTAAATATCCTTATTCAAAATCAAAAAAAATATGTGAAGATATTATTGATCATTGGGCAAAAATTTACAAATTTAATTATGTATCTTTAAGACTGTTCAATGTTTATGGTGTGCGATCCAGAACTAATTCTGCTTATGGTGCAGCGTTAGGAGTTTTTTTAAAACAAAAGTTAAGCAAAAAACCTTTTACGATTGTTGGAACAGGAAATCAAAAAAGAGATTTTATTTATGTAACAGATGTTTGTGAGGCATTTTATAAGTCTATAGAGCGTAATATTTCAAATGAAATATTAAATATTGGCTCCGGTAATCCTAAGAGTGTAAACCATCTTGTCTCACTCATCAAAGGACAAAAAATTTATATAAAAAAAAGACCAGGTGAACCTTTTATTACTCATGCTAACATTGCAAAAGCCAAAAAGTATTTGAATTGGAAACCAATTGTTAATTTAGATAGTGGAATAAAGCTTGTATTAAATGATATTTCTTATTGGAAAAACGCACCTTTATGGGATGAAAAAAAAATAGCAGATGCCACAAAAGAATGGTTCAAATATCTATAAATTTTTAAATGAAATATGATACTAAATAATATTTTAAAAAAAATTTTAAAAAAAATTTTAAATTTTATATTTTCATTGTGGTTTTTAGTTTTATTTTTTTTTTACATACTTATCCCAAAAAATTTTTTTCTAATTTTTAGATCAGAAAAAATAGTGATGATGGAAGATGGTGGTTTTGGGCATTCATTCACTGTTCCAGATATCATGCGATATACATTTGACAAAAAAGAAAAAATTCTTTTAATTACTCTATTTGATAGTGCCAGATACAATAAATTTTTGACAGAATGTTTTAACGTCTCATTTTTAAATATCAAAACATGCACAGGTAAAACTATTTATAAATTTACAAAAAAAAAATTTGGTGAGTATGAAAATAGTGACTTTAAATTTATATCTAAAAGCTTAAAATTTTTTCTTAAATATATACTGAATAAAAAAATTTTAAGTAGACTTGATCTTTACAAATATAGTTTTAAAAATTTTAAAAAAAAAAATCCAGATATAGATTTAAATAAATTTAATTTTAAAACTTTTAAAGATTATGAATACAGCTATTTTTACAATATACAATTCAATAGAAAAAATAAACCTAATTTAAATTCTTCAATAATTGACAAAGTAAACAAAAATATAAAAAGACTAATTCAAAATAAAAAAAGATGTACTCTTTACCTTAGACAACGTACCGGAGGCCTGAAAACTACCACAAGAAATGGAAGTAATTTCAAAGCATATATTCCATTAATAAAATATTTAATATCGAAGAAATATATAATTTTCTTAGTTGGGGAAGCTGATTGGTATACCAGTCAATTTAATTTAGATAAAAGAAGTGTTATGGATCACAAAATTGCAAATATAGATAGAGACCTTTTTCAAATTTATGCTGGTTTTAATTGTGATTTATTTATTAGTGAGTGTGGGGGTTTTAAATTTTTTGGGTATTATGCGCCAATTGCAATTGGAATTAATTATTTTCCTTACGGTATAGTTGAGCCAAATTTTGTCAAAACATTTCATAAAAAAATAAAAGAAAATGATAAAATTTTAGATTATGAGGAATGTTACAAAAAGTTTTGGCACAAATTTGATTTTGCTGATAAAGATCCCATAAAATATAAAATTATAAATAATTCAAGTGAAGATTTTTTAAACTTAATTGAGAAAGTGAATATATAAAATAAATTGAGCTTAATTAAATGAAAACAATTTTAATTACAGGTGGATCAGGTTATGTTGGTACAAGATTAATTAACAGATTGTTGAATGAACAAAATATTAAAATCATCAATTATGATATTTCTTTATTTGGCGACGATCATTTACCTAAAAATAAAAATTTTCTATATTTGAAAAAGGACATCACAAATAAGGAAGACTTTAAAAAAGCAATTATTCAAAATCATGTTGACATAGTTTTGCATCTTGCATGTATTTCAAATGATCCCACTTATGAACTTAATTCTGAATTATCAAAAAAAATAAATTTTGACTGCTTTGAGAATTTAGTTTCTGTTTCTAAAGAAAATGGTGTGAAAAAGTTTATTTATGCTTCAACTTGTTCAGTTTATGGTATTTCAGATAGTCCAAATGTATATGAGACAAATGAACTTAAGCCAATAACAGATTATAATAAATATAAGGCATTATGTGAACCTGTTTTAAAAAAATACTTAGATGATGAATTTACTGGAATAATTATAAGACCTGCAACTGTCTGTGGTTATAGTGAGAAGATGAGATTTGACTTAACAGTAAATATTCTGACAAATTTTGCATATAACAAAGGGTTTATAAAAGTGTTTGGTGGACAGCAGTCGAGACCCAATTTACATATTGAGGATATGTGTGATTTATATATTGATTTAATTTTTAGAGATATAAAAAGGTTTAATGGAGAAATCTTTAATGTTGGAACAGAAAATCTTAAAATTATAGAAGTTGCGGAAAGAGTTAAAAAGGTTTTAAATAATTTACTAGGTATTAAGGAGGTAGATATACGCATTGAAGAAAGTGCGGATATACGTTCGTATATGATTAATTCAGATAAAATACAAAATGTTTTAGGTTTTAAATTTAAAAAAACAGTAGATAATGCGATAGAGGATATTTGTAATGCATTTGAAAAAAAACTCATACAAGATAGTTTTTCTGACAAGTGGTCAAATATTAAAGTTTTGACAAAAATTGAAGAGAACAGAAATCAGAATAAATGAAAGATATACAAAAAAAATTTGAAAAAAATGGCTATGTGGTTGTACCAGGTGATAAAAAATTAATTGATGAAATTAGAAATCAAATTTTTTTAACAGTAAAAAATAATTTCAAAAAAGTTTCATGAAGAAGTTTACTAATGTAAGCTTTGTTTAATTATTGGAAATATATAAACTCAAAATGACCTTTGTAATTGAATTGTTTAAATAACCATTTCCATTCTTTTTCTGAAAAAAAACTTTCACATGTTAAAGCCCAGCATTGTAAATTAAACAATTCTTCTTCATTTCTGTAACTCTCAACCATTATATAATTTTTTTTGGAAACTCTTTGAATTTCGTTAATAGCAAATTTCAATTGATTTATTTCTAAGTTATGAAAACAACCTGTGCTTAGTGCTAAATCAAAATAATTCTTCTTAAATGGATATTTTTCTTCGGCTTTATGTACAAATAGATTTTTCTTAATATTTTTTGGTGCTTTGTCTATTGCATATTTTGATATGTCGAATCCTGCAACTTTTATTTGTGGTAGTAATTTTTTAATTTCATATAATAAGAATGCTTTTCCACATCCAACATCTAATATTTTGGAGTCATTTTTTAATTTAAAGATATTTATTATTTTTTTTGCAACTTTAGTCCAACGTCCTTCTATAAATCTGTAACCACCGTAACCATATTTTCTATGACCATCCCAATAATTTCTATTATATTTTTTTGCTTCTTTCATGCATTTTACTTTTGAATTATTCATTCTTTCTAAATAGTTTCTTTTTGTTTTTAGATGATTTGAAGTCATTAAATTCAATTTTTTTTGCTTCATTATCTTTACCAGTTTTTATTTAAAAACTTATCAGTCTTTAAGCTTATAAAAGTTGGACCTGAAGTTTTATTTGCTTTTTTAACTATCTGTTCAGTTTCTTTACTATCTTTAGGGTAATAAGATTTAATATTTTTCATTAAACTCATTAATTTTTTTGCATCTAATTCCGAGTGTGTTGGACCTAAAGTAGGATAATCCGCAAAACCAACTAATTTTACATTAGATCTTTGCTGATTTATATCTAGTTTTATCTGTTCAAAAGGTCTTTCAATTAAAAAAGGGGTAATAGTATATACCCATGGTTTAAACCCTTCTAACGCTAATCCAGAGGCGAAACCTATTATACTTTGTTCACATATACCAAGATTATAAAATCTTTCTGGATAATTTTTTCTAAAATCATCAAAAATTCCATAACCAATATCACCAACAATAAGAATTATTTTCTTATCTTTTTTTGCCAATGCATTTAAAACTTTTCCAAAACGTCTTCTCATTTTAAATTCAGTCTTTTTTTTGCAATTTTAAGTTCAGGACTTTGTAATTTTCGTGCATGCCAAACCGGGTCATTTTCAAATTCCTTAACACCTTTGCCTTTAATCGTGTTAAAAATTATTACTCTTGGTTTTATTTTGTGAGCTTTTTTTTTTAACGCTTTAATAATGGAAATAAATGAATGACCATTTTTTACATTTATACAATCTAAATTAAATGACTTTATTTTTTTTTCTAAGTTTTCTAATGGTAAGCCA
>MDTA01051776.1_pt1 | contig 11548 bp, 8 predicted proteins | sample 811151 | NCBI WGS metagenome assembly MDTA01 (sample SAMN05326648, study PRJNA326480) | marine metagenome | isolation source: seawater | place: Indian Ocean: South | collected 2010 | reverse complement strand
TGCCGTTGTAGTTGACCTTCTCAAAACGCACGACGACCGGATAGCGGATGCCGGACTGGTCGATTGAGGCGACGGTGCCGACTTCATTGAACCAGTAGGACTCTGGTCGCTTGATGCGCACCTTGGCTCCGCGGGAAATCGCCATCGCTGGGCATGAAAGGGATGCAATTGTGAGCGTATCGCCTGGACTGGGGCAGCAACCGCCTGCGTCACAGAATGTCGTCCCGCCGCTCTGTGCATCGCCCTTGACCAGTTCCGTTGTGCCTGACCCCCCCGCGTTGCAGCTGGATCTGCCGGATCCGGACCGGGATGACATCAGCACGATGGAGTTCCTGGCCCGCTTGGAACAGGCCTGGGCGGTGTGCGATCGCTTTGATCTGCAGACGGAGATCTGGCGTGGCCGCATTCTCAAGTCTGTGCGCGACCGGGAAAAACGCGGTGGCGAGGGCCGTGGTGCCGGCTTTCTGCAGTGGTTGCGGGAGCGGGAAATCAGCAAGACCCGTGCCTACGGACTCATCCAGCTGGCGGAATCAGCCGAAACGATGTTCAGTGAGGGGGTTCTGGAAGAATCCAGCGTCAACCAGTTCTCCAAGCGCGCCTTCATGGAAACGGCGCAGGCGGCCCCTGAGGTTCAGCTGATGATCTCTGAAGCAGCCAATGAAGGGCAGGACATCACCCGCAAGCAGGTGCGGCGGTTGACCGATGAATTCACTGCAGCCACTAGTCCGCTGTTACCTGAAGAGATCCGCCAGCGCACCCAGGAGAATCTGTTGCCGCCCAGGGCAGTGGCTCCGCTGGTGCGTGAACTGGCCAAATTGCCGGAGCCCCAGCAGGAGGATCTGCGCAGGGTTTTGCGGGATGAGCCGGAGCTGGACCGGATCAAGGACGTCACCAGTACGGCCCGTTGGATCACCAAAGCCACGGAATCCGGCGTGGCTGTGCGGGCGTTTCAGCAGGGAGAACTGGATCTGGAGAAGGCGATGCAGGAAGCGCAGCGGTTGGATGCTCTGGGTCTGCTGGCTGATGCCGTGGGGCAGGCCCAAGCCCTGGAAGCTGCCGTGCTGAAACTGCACACCTCCTGGCGGCGGCTTGGAGGGCTTCAAGAGCGACTGTGGGTGGAAAGCGGAAGCAGCACGCCCTACTTGAGGGACGTCCTGAATGCTTTGCAGTCCCTGAGTGGTGCCACGTTGCGGGTGTCTCTCGGAGAGTTGGCTGGGGGCAAGAACGTGCGATTGCAGTTGGTGGAGGAATCCCCGGATCAGTTGGAACCACCCCCCCTGGCCTGACGCCAGATGTTGTGGCCATTACGCTGGGGCCGCTAGATCTGGTGGTTGTGGATTCGCTTGAGACCGCTCTCCACACCCATTTCGGCTGGCCGCGTTTTCGGGCCGGTCAGCGCCCTGTGGTGGAAGCCGTCCTGGAGGGCAGGGATGCCCTGGCTGTGCTGCCCACCGGAGGTGGAAAATCCCTTTGTTATCAGCTGCCTGCTCTCATCCGGGGAGGCCTGGTGGTGGTGATTTCACCGCTGGTGGCGCTGATGGAGGACCAGGTTCTTCAATTGCAGCGGCGGGGGATTGCCGCTGCCTGTCTCCATGCCGGGCTGGATCCAGCCCGGCGTCAGCAGGCAATGGTTGCACTGCGGGATACAAGCCTCCGGCTGCTTTATTTAGCCCCGGAGCGCCTCCAGGGAGAGGCGACCCAGCGCATGCTGGAAACCCACGCCGCGGAGGGACGCCTCGTCGCCCTGGCCGTGGATGAAGCCCATTGCATCAGCGCCTGGGGCCACGATTTCCGGCCTGACTACCGCCGCCTCGGTCTGATCCGCCGCCTGTGTCCTGGGGTGCCCATGCTGGCGCTGAGTGCCACGGCTGCCCCCCGCGTACGGGCAGACATCCTGCGGCTGCTCGACCTGCGCAGTCCGCTGGTGCAGGTCAGCTCCGCCCGGCGGAAGAACCTCCGCTATGCCATGCAGCGGCGGCCGCGGGATCCAATGCCTCAGGTGCTGGAGGCCCTGGAGCAGTCCCGAGGAGCGGCGTTGATCTACGCCCGCACGCGTCGATCCGTGGAGCATTGGGCGGAGCGTCTGCAAAGCCAGTCAGTGGCGGCAACGCCTTATCACGCCGGTCTGGACCCAGCCACGCGTCAGACCGCACTGACGCAGTTTCTGGAGCAGGACAGGCCCGTTCTTGTGGCAACGGTGGCCTTCGGTATGGGTGTTGATCGCGGCGATGTGGGACTGGTCTTGCATCTCGATCTTCCTGCCACTCCGGAGGGGTATCTCCAGGAATCCGGCAGGGCTGGGCGGGACGGTTTGCCGGCCCGGTGTCTGGTGCTCTTCTCTCCGAGAGATCGCACCAGTCTTGGTTGGGCGATGCAGGCGTCCGCTGGACGGGACACCAATCCTGATGAGCGCCATCGCTTGGATCTGGCTCAGCAGCAATTGCGTCGGATGGAGGCGGTGGCCGAAGGAGAGATATGTCGTGAGCAGGCGCTGCTGTTGGCGGTGGGCGAGCTCGTGGATCCCTGTGGCCGCTGTGATCGATGCTGCGCTTCACCCAAGCGGAAGGATTGGTCGCGCCAGGCAACAACGCTGTTGACGCATCTGGAGGAGCTCGATGGCACCGATATGCGCCGACTCGGCGAGCACCTTGCTCTCCACGAAACCGGTCAGGGGGATCGCTGGACCTGGTTGGCCCGACGTCTTGTTCAGGAAGAGCTCATCCGCGAGAGCAATGACGGCGTTCAGCGGTTACAGCTGCGGGAGAGCGGTCGGCGTTATCTGGAGCGTCCCTGGCCGCTGGACTTTGCCGCCTGATTCAAGCCTTCGCCTGGCAGCGGTCCTTGATCAGATCCTTCTCAAAACGGCTTTTGGGTGAGGCCCATGTTTTCCAGCTGCCGTCTGCACCGGTGACATTCAGCTTCTCGGCGTCGCAGTTCACAGCCAGATAAAGCGCCTGGCCGTCAGCGTTCAGGCTCGGTACCACCTGGCTTCCCCCCATCGGCTGCCAGTTCGCCCAATCCACCTGCAGTGGGCCATAGGTCCGCCAGTCAGCACCCTTGGCCACGACGGCTGTGGGTTGCGGTTTCGGCTGAGCTTGAGGCGTGCTTGTGATGGCGACTTGTGATGCTGTCTTGCTGGGTTGGGGTTGAGGCTTTGCCGTTGGATTGGGCTCTGCCTGGGCCAGGGGTTGGTCCGGAGCTTTTAGGTAGAGCGTGGTGCCCACGGTCACCTTGTTCGGATTGCTGATGGCATTGATGTCGATCAGGGTGGCGACGGGCAGTTTGTAGGCCCTGGCGATCTGGGTGAGGGTCTGCCCGCGCTCCACGGTGTGCTCGCTGGCCCCTGGCGTCACGTTGATCGGAGCCGGCTTCGGCCTGGATTGAGCGATCACGGCATTGCTGGGCAGTTTCAGCGTTTGTCCAGCTTCCACGTGGTTGGCGTTGCGCAGGCCGTTCACGAGCATCAGATCCCTGCTGCTCACGCGGTAGCGAGCTGCGATGTCGTCCAGGGTGTCGCCGGGCTGAACCCTGTGGCGCCCTGGTCCCGCACTGACCCGCGGACCGGGGATCTCAAGTCGGCTGCCTGCTTCGATGTAGTCGGAGTCACGCAGTCCGTTGAGACGCATGAGTTGTCGGGTGCTCACCCCGTAGCGATCGGCAATCTCCGAAAGCGTCTCTCCGGATCGCACCGTGATCGTCGCAGCCGTCGCTGACAGCGGGAGAAGAGCAGTCAGTACAAGTAGCCCGAGCCCTTTGCAGCCCATGCATCCGCAGCAGATTACCGAACGATACGGTGCCTGGGCTGAAGCGCCAGTCCTCTAGAGCGATTGCAGCATCAGGGAAGTTCGGGATTGTTGGCACATCAGCCCGCCAACCGCCTCAGCAGGTTGAGATCCATGCCGTAAGGGGGATAACGCAGTTTGAAATCCAAGCGGAAGGGACGTCGCAGCACAGCCTTGGCATGGCTGAAGGTCTCGAAGCCAGCCTGACCGTGATAACTGCCCATGCCGCTACCGCCAACGCCGCCGAAAGGCAGATCCGGCACACCCGCTTGCATCACCACATCGTTGAGGCAGACCCCACCGGAGCTTGTGGTGTCCATCACTAGTTGCTGTTGCGCCGCGTTGCCTCCAAAGAGATATAGCGCCAAGGGTTTCGGCCCCTGACGGATCTCAGCCAGGGTCTGGGGGAGGTCCGTCAGCTCCAGCACCGGCAGCAGGGGGCCGAACAGTTCATCGGCCATCAGGGGATCCTGACGGTCGTCCACCCGAATCACCGTGGGAGCGATGCGCCGCTGATCACGGTTGATCTCGCCGCCGATCAGAACGCGACCGTCTTTCTGCGCCCTGTTCAGCAGGGCCTCCAGACGTTGAAACTGGCGATCGTTGACGATGCAGGCGAGCTGCTCGGATGCCATCGGGTCGCTTCCGTACATTTCGGTTCGGGCGGAGGCCATGGCCTCTAGAAGCGGAGCCTTCAGTGCGGGCTGCACAAGCAGGTGATCCGGCGCGATGCAGGTCTGGCCGGCATTGAGTCCCTTGCCCCAGATCAGTCGCCGTGCACTCACGGTCAGATCCGCACCTTCCAGCACCAGGGCAGGACTTTTCCCTCCTAGCTCCAGCGTCACCGGCGTGAGATGCGCTGCGGCGCCTTCGAGCACCTTGCGCCCGATGGTGCCACCGCCGGTGAAGAAGATGTGATCGAACGGCAGAGCCACCAGCTCCGCCGCGACGGCTCCATCCCCGAGTTCAACCCGAACCACCTCAGGCGCGAAGTGCTCTCGAATCAGGCGGCTGATCAGGGACGCCACCGTTGGTGCGTTTTCGGAGGGCTTCAGCACCGCCGTGTTTCCGGCGGCGAGGGCGCTGATCAAGGGCTGAAGCGTCAGGGAGAAGGGATAGTTCCACGGACCGATGATCAGAACACAACCCAGGGGCTCCGGGATGACATCCGCCCGGCCAGGACGCTGGGCCAGGGGCACAGAAACCCGCCGGGGCCGCATCCAGCGGCGAAGTTGGCGCTGGGCCAGCTTCAGCTCCTGGCGCAACGCGACAATTTCGAAGAAGGCTTCGGTGGGTGGTTTGCCCAGATCTGCCGCCAGGGCTTCGAGCACCTTCTGTTCGTGTTGTTCGAGCAGCTCGGCGAGGTGCTGCAGTTGCTTCTGACGCCAGGTGGCAGGTCGGGTCAGACCACGCCCCACGCTGTCCTGCATGCGGCGGAGTTCGTCGATGGACAGGGGCACGGGGCTGACGATTGGGCCTGTCGGGTCTAGCAGTGGTGCAGCGGCATCCGGGGGATGAGCCAAACCATGCCGTGGTGGACCGGCACGGTCATCTATCAACTCATCGTTCGCAGCTTCGCTGATGGCAACGGCGATGGCATCGGCGATTTCAAGGGTCTGGCTTCACGCTTGCCTTATCTGCGCTGGCTCGGGGTGAAGACCCTCTGGCTCACGCCGATCTACCCATCCCCCTTGCGGGATGGCGGTTACGACATCACCGACTTCAAGGACATTCACCCTGACCTGGGGGATCTGGCGTCGTTTCACCGTTTTCTGACGGCTGCCCACAGCCAGGGCATGCGGGTGATTCTCGATCTGGTGCTGAACCACACCAGCGACCTTCACCCGTGGTTCCAGCGGGCCCGCTGGGCTCCAAAAGGCAGTCCCGAGCGGGATGTTTACGTCTGGAGTGACGACCCATCCCGCTACGGCGATGCGCCGGTGCTGTTCCGTCATTTCGAATCCTCCAACTGGGAGTGGGATCCGGTGGCGGAGCAGTACTACCTGCATCGTTTTCTGCGCCATCAGCCAGACGTCAACTACGCCAATCCGTGGGTGCAGGAGGCCATGCTCGAGGTGGTCGACTTCTGGCTGGAGCGTGGTGTCGACGGCTTTCGCCTCGATGCGGTTCCGTTTCTGTGTGAGGAGGAGGGCACCCGATGTGAAGGGCTGCCGGAAACCCACGCCTTCCTTCGACGCCTGCGGGCCCGCGTGGATGAGAGGGGACGCGAGGTGCTGTTGCTTGGCGAAGCGATTCAACCGGTTCAGGAAGCAGCCCCCTATCTGGCGGAGGACGAATTGCATGGAGCCTTCAACTTCGTGTTGACAGCCCACCTTTTCGCGGCTGTTGCGTCCGGCAGCACCAGTCAGCTGCGGGCTTGCCTCGATGAGGCGGAACAGGCGGTGGAGGGACCGCGCTGGGCCCTGCCACTTCGCAACCACGACGAACTCTGGCTGGGGGATGGTCACCTGATCCCCGATGAGGTGATCCAGTCGATCCGGGTGGGGTTACCCCAGGGGCAGGGGCATTGGCTCAACTGGGGCATCAACCGTCGTCTGGCGCCGCTGCTCAACGGCGACCCCCGCTCCAACCGTCTGCTCCATGGCCTGATCTACAGCCTTCCAGGCATGCCCTGTCTGTATTACGGCGATGAGCTTGGGATGGGGGACTGGCCGGGGTTGCGGGATCGGGATCCAAACCGCACACCGATGGCCTGGACACCGGCCCGCAACGGGGGCTTCTCCTCGGCTCCCGACCCATTACTCGTGCTTCCCCCGATCACGGCGCCTGGATACGACTACCGAGTCGTGAACGTTGAGGTGCAGAAACAGCTGCCCGGTTCCTTGCTGAACTGGCACCGACGCATGCTCACCTGCCGGCGTTTGCTGCCGGCCCTCGCCCACGGACTCTTCCAGCTGTTGCCCTGCAGCCATCCCGGCGCCCTGGTCTACGTCCGCGCCACCGAGGCCATGACGGTGTTGGTGGCGGCCAATGTCACGGCCGCTGGTGCGTCCTTCAGCCTGGATCTCACGGCCTGGGAAGGCCTGCGGACCCGCGAGGTGATGTGGGGTTGTGAATTCCCGCTGGCCAGCCGCGAATGGTTCGTGAACCTGCCTCCTTACGGCATCAACTGGTGGTTGATCGGTGAAGTGGATACCGCCGTGCCCGTGAGCTGATCCAGTCGCTCCTCCACCAGTGGTTGCAGCCGGCGAGCCTCCGCCAGATCCACCATCGCCAGCCGGCAGCGCCGGGCCAGAACATCGCTGGCACTGCGGGCGTGCTCCTGTCGGATGGCGTGGTCAATCTCTCCCTGGCAAAGGGGAATCACACGACTCAGCGGTTCGCGCTGACCCGGATCGATGCCAGAGATCAAAGGCAGGGCCTTCAGGCCATGGTTGCTCTGCAGGTGGGCGATCTGCTGATCCTTTAGGGGCCCGTCCGGCAGCAGATCCTCCAGCTGGATGGCCTGCTCCCTGAGCCGCTGACGCGTTTCTGCCGGGGTCTTTCCGCTCCCCAGCAGTGGGAGGGGTTGGGGCGCGGCAAGGGGACGTCCCTGCTGGCGGGCAATCGCCTGCAGGGTGTCGTACGCCATGGGGCGGCAGGTGGTCCATTTGCCACCCATCACACTCACCAGTCCACAAGGCAGCTGCTCCACCTCGTGCTCCCGCACCAAGCGGCTGCTGTCGAGGCTGTCCCCTGCCGGGCGGAGCAGCGGCCGACCTCCGGCCCAGCGGCTGGTCACGGTGGGATCTGATAAGCCTGGGAACCATTGGCGGACGTACCCCAGCAAGTAGGTCTCCTCCTCGTCTGTGGGGGTGGTGGCCGCATCGATCGCGCAGGGGGCGTCGGTGGTCCCCACCAGGGTTCGGCCGTGGAAGGGCAGCATGAACAGCACGCGTCCATCCGCTGTGGATGGCACCAGCAGACCCAGACCGCCGGGACAGAGGTTCTGCTCCAGCACGAGATGACAGCCACGGCTGGTGAGCATGCGCGGGGCTGCCTGCGGATCCGCCAGCTGGCGAATTGAATCCGCCTGGATTCCGGTGGCATTGACGATCACCCCAGCGGTCCAGCGCTCCTGCATTCCCGTGGCGGTTTCGCTGATGGCGGCATTGAGACGCCCATCGGCAGTCCGCTCGAATCCCACTACACGGCAGCGGGTGCGCAGGGTGGCGCCCCCCTGTTCGGCGGTGCGTGCCAGCAGCAGATTTAACCGCGCGTCATCGAAACGCCCATCGCTGTAGGCCACACCTCCACGGCCGGGTTTCAGCCTCGGCAGGGACTGCTGCAGGGCGTCAGGGCTGATGCCACGGCTGCGGCCGATGCGTTGCTGGCCGGCCAGAAGGTCGTAGAGACCAAGCCCCGCCTGGTAGTAGAGCTGGCCCCAAAGCGTGTCTGTCGGTAGAACCAGCTCGAGCCGCTGGGCGAGAAACGGCGCCTGTTCCAGCCAGTGACCACGCTCCAGCAGCGCTTCCCTGACGAGTTGCAGCTGGGCCAGGTCGAAGGTCTTGAACGCCAGCTCCAGGTAGCGGACCCCGCCATGGAGCAGCTTGGTGCTGCGGCAGCTGGTGCCGCCGCCGATGTCGCCGGCATCCAGCAATGCCACCGTCAACCCCCTTCGCACAGCCTCCATGGCCACGGTTGCTCCGCTGGCTCCGGCTCCGATCACCAGCAGGTCAACGTTGTGCTCAGCCATGCCAGCCCAGGCTGCGGTTCACGGCGTCATTCCAGCGATCACGCATGTGCCTGCGCCGCTCGGTGTTGATCTGCGGTTCGAAGCGCTGCACATCGTCCTGCCGGTGGGCGGCGATAGCGGACAGATCGGGGATGAGGCCGCATTGCATACCCGCTAACAGAGCAATGCCGCGGGCTGTGCTTTCCAGGTTCCGGGGGCGACGCACCGTCAGGCCGGTGCTGTCCGCCTGAACCTGCAGCAGGGGATCGGAGGCTGCAGCCCCGCCATCCACCGCCAGCTCCCCCAGGCCATGGCCGAGGGCCTGCTCCGCCAGCTCCACCAGGGTGGCCACCGACAGGGCGATGCCATCCAGGGCCGCTCTGGCGATGTGGCCGCGGCTGCTGTCCCTGGTGAGCCCCACCAGCACCCCGCGGGCCTGGGGGTCCCAGTGGGGAGTCCCCCAACCGGTGAAGGCAGGCACCAGCATCACGCCGCCGCTGTCCGGCACCGACTGCGCCAGGGCGTTGACCTCATCCGCTCGCTCAATGATCTGCAGACCGTCCCGCAGCCACTGCACCACGGTTCCTGCATTGAACAGGCTGCCCTCAAGGCAGTAGGTGGGCGTGCCGTCAGCATCGGTCCAGCCGAGGGTGCTGAGCAGTCCAGCGTTGGAGCGGCAGATGCTGTTGCCGGTGTTGATCACCAGAAAGGCTCCAGTGCCGTAGGTGCATTTGGCTTCGCCGGGCTCCAGACAGAGCTGACCAAGGGTCGCGGCCTGCTGATCACCGAGAAGGGCCTGAATTGGCAATCCGCCGAAGGGGAGTTCCGCTGCGATGCGTCCGAACTCTCCTCGGCAGGGCAGCAGTTCCGGTAAAGCACTCCCAGGGAGATCTGTGTGCTCCCGGAATTCCTCCACCCAGCAACGCTGCTCAAGATCCATCAGCAGCGTGCGGCTGGCATTGCTCATGTCGCTGCCGTGGCGTTGCCCTCCGGTGAGGTTCCAGAGCAGCCAGCACTCCACCGTGCCGAAGCACAGATCGCCCTGGGCTGCGGCGGCTTTGGCTTCGGGCTGATGCTCGAGCATCCAGCGGATCTTGCTGGCGCTGAAATAGGGATCCAGCAGCAAGCCGGTGCGCTGGCACCACGTGGTTTCGAGGCCGGCCGCTTTCCAGGCGTGGCAGATGTCAGCGGTACGGCCGTCCTGCCAGACCAGGGCCGGACCGCAGGGGCTGCCGCTGCTGCGACGCCAGAGCACAGTGGTTTCACGTTGGTTGGTGATGCCGCAGCTCACCACCGCCTGACGTTGCTCCTGATCGAGCTGCTGGTGCAGATCCTGCAGCGCTGTTTTCTGGCTGTTCCAGATGTCGCTGGGGTGTTGTTCCACCCAGCCATCGGCGGGGTACTGAATCGGCAGGGGGGCCGTCGCACTGGCCACGAGGTCACCCTTGACGTCAAACACTGCTGCGCGGGAGCTGCTGGTGCCTTGATCCAGCGCCAACAGGAGAGGCTGATCTGCCATGGCCGACTCGTTTCCCCCCTGCTAGCGAGGGGATTGCTGCCTGGAAAGGCCATGGTGTCCTCCACGCCCTTCGGTGACCCTCCGGCCTGGGTGGCCGATGCTGTGATCTATCAGATCTTTCCGGATCGATTCCGCCGCAGCGGTCAGGTGAAGGCGCAGCGGCATCTGGAGCTGAAGCCCTGGGGCAGTGATCCCCGAGAGCAGGGCTTTCAAGGGGGGGATCTCTACGGGGTGATCGAGGCACTGGATCAGCTGCAGGCCATGGGGATCAGTTGCCTGTACCTGACGCCGATCTTCAGCTCTGCCGCCAATCACCGATACCACGCTTACGACTACTTCGAGGTCGATCCCCTGCTGGGGGGGAATGCTGCTTTGGATGCGTTGATCACTGCTCTGCATCAGCGGGGCATGCGGCTGGTGCTGGATGGTGTGTTCAACCACTGCGGTCGTGGCTTCTGGGCCTTCCATCACCTCGTGGAAAACGGTCAGGACTCTCCCTACCGGGATTGGTTCCATGTGCACCGCTGGCCGGTGCAGCCCTATCCGGCCGAGGGCGAGGACTGTGGCTACGACTGCTGGTGGGCCGTACCTGATCTTCCCAAGTTCAACCATGCCAATCCCGCGGTGCGGGATCACCTGCTCGAGGTGGGGCGTTTCTGGCTGGAACGGGGCATCGACGGTTGGCGACTGGATGTGCCTGCTGAAGTGCCCGCTGAGTTCTGGGTGGATTTCCGTCGGGTGGTGCGTGATGTCAACCCTGACGCCTGGATTGTTGGTGAGATCTGGGGTGATGCCCGGGCCTGGCTGCAGGGCGAGCACTTTGATGGGGTGATGAATTACCGCCTCGGCTGGAGCAGCCTCGGCTGGGTGGCAGGAGATCGGTTGCGTCAGGGTTATCGCAATCCGGAATATCCGCTCAACCCCCTCAGCAGCGAGGCGCTGCTCGAGATCTGGAGCACCACGACCGGGTGGTATCGGCCAGCCGTGAACCGAGCTCAGATGAACCTGTTGGACAGCCACGATGTCCCCCGGGCATTGCACAGCCTCAATGGGGATGTGAAGGCCCTGAAGCTTGCCCTGCTACTGCTTTTCCTTCAGCCAGGTGCTCCCTGCGTGTATTACGGCACCGAAGCGGCACTGGCCGGTGGCCCTGATACTGAATTGTCCGGAGGTCCGGAACCCGCTTGCCGTGAAGCCTTCCCCTGGGATCAACCCTGGGCTGCGGATCTGAGACCCACCATTGCCGGTCTGGCCGACCTGCGGCGCAACCATCCGGAGCTCACCCGTGGGGATCTGCTCTGGGAACCGATCGGACGCGACGGATTGCTGGGAAGGACCCCTGGCGGTTGCAGCGTCTGGGTCAACCGCAGCACCACGACTTCCATTGACGTTCAATCGGCAGGCTCCGTGCTCTGGAGCTGTGGCACCTGCGATGGTCAAAGCCTCGAGCCGCAATCAGCAGCGGTGTATCTGCAGTGATGAAAGCCCTTGTCGAGACTTGAACTCGAGACCTCTCCCTTACCAAGGGAGTGCTCTACCGCTGAGCTACAAGGGCATGTGGAGGATGGGCCG
>MDTA01152683.1_pt1 | contig 11550 bp, 22 predicted proteins | sample 811151 | NCBI WGS metagenome assembly MDTA01 (sample SAMN05326648, study PRJNA326480) | marine metagenome | isolation source: seawater | place: Indian Ocean: South | collected 2010 | reverse complement strand
TTTTCTCTAACACAAATGTAGATGCAAATGCAGATAAAACTAAAAAAGATGTACTTACAGGTACACCTACTCTTGTCAGTATTAATAATAATGCAGGCGCCATTGCATGATACCATTGTATTTCTTGAAATGGTATTTTATTAAGTCTACCATATGATATATCACCACCATACATATACCAACCATACCATAATGCCCATAGCAGCACTGCAGAAGCTGCAGCCCACATTATTTTCCAATTAACTTTTTGATTGTTTGATGCGATCCAAGTACCTAAAGTTTGTACTGAATCATTTGCTATTACTGAATAAGCAGCGAACAGAAATCCGATACCCATCCACAGAGTTACTAGTTCCATAGTAATTTCTCCTCATAAAAAAAGGGAACAGTTCTGTTCCCTTATGATATGTATAACATACACATTAAATGTCATAAAAGTTTTACATTTTACTTAGTTTGGTCATCAATGATTGTTGCACCAGCAGCAACTGCAGCTCCAGCACCACAATCATCAAAGAATGCTTGACCTACTGCACAACCGACCACTGAGTTTGAAAGTAGTCTCTCACCATTTTTGGTAATGTATGGTGTATTACAACCTGTTACTGACATCATTACTAACAATGCAACACCTATAAATAAAAAATTTAATCCGTTCATTATGCTTCTCCCTTCAATAATTTAACACTCTTTTAATAATACTTCTGCGTGTCTTTCTGCATCTTCTTCTGTTTCAAATAAACCTTGTGACTCATCTTGAAAAAGTAGTTCCCAAAGATTTTCTCTCTTTTTTATGGTTATCTTATCAAGAACTGGTGTAGTATATCTATGATCATGTGTTTGTTGAATATACTCAGTTAACACATCTATCTGTTTTACCTCTTTACTCATTTTCTCTCCATACTTTTCTCATTTTTTGGTAAGTAGGGTCAGATGTAACTCTGTCTCTCACCTCTTTAAATATTTTTGCAGATTTTGCTTTGGGTGATGTTAATGCATCTGGTTCTTGTGGTTTTACATTACCATTTACATCATACTTCTTACCATCTTTATGATTTGCATATCTACGAGCCCTAGTAAAACCCATCTCCAAAAATTTACGACACATATCCATACCAACAAAATCTTCTTGAATTTTATATGTATTATACATATGTAGTATTTTCATAGATGAAGTTATTGCTTCATTCGGTGTTTTAAATCTCCAATATCTACATATGTCATCTGTATAAGGACGAACTAATAAAACTCCTTGTTCACCCCTACCAATTCTGTAACGATTGTCATTAGATTTAAATAAAGTATTTTTATAATCTATATTATAATCAAACTCTTTCATTGTTTATTTATTCTTCCTCTGAAACTAAATCAGACCATTTAGAAAGTTTTAGTCTTTTTTCTTCAACGCGTTTCTCTATATCTTTCCAACTGATTATATCAAACTCGTGCATGATTTCCATCATTGTATAAACATCACCAACCTCATTTATAAGACTTTGATTATCATAAAAATCTTCTGTTCTTAATGCTTTACTACAAGCTTGGATAAGTTCTCCACATTCTTCCATCATAATAACCATGAGTTGTGTTCTTGCATCCATAGACATATCGTCACTCCTATACTTTTAATTTCTACAATACACTATTTTACCACCTTTGTCAAGGCCTTTTTTTCATAAATACTTGTGAGTATAGGAGAAGTTTTATCTCCAGAGAGGATTTAATGAATGATTGACCCAATTACAGCTGTCGCAACGGCAACGGCAGCATTCAATACAATCAAAAGCGGTTTTCAAATGGGCCGTGACGTAGAAACTATGGCTGGTGATTTAGGTCGTTGGATGGGAGCAGTAAGCGACATAAAAAAGGCCGAAGAATATAATAAAAAACCACCCCTTTTTAAAAAACTATTTGCTGCGGGGTCTGTTGAAGAGGAGGCAATGAATATTTTCATGGCTAAAAAAAAGGCAGAAGATATGCGTGATCAGCTTAAACAAATTATTACTATGACAAGAGGTATGTCGGCATGGGATGAGCTTTTAAAAACTGAAGCTGATATTCGTAAGAGGCGACAAAAAGCAATATATGACCAAGAGGAATACAGAAGAAAAGTTCTTGAGTGGATTGCAGTTGCTTTTCTTGCAATTGTATGTATTGGATTTGTGGGCTTCTTGATATACTTAGGTTTAGATAATAGAGGGTACATTTAGTAGTGTGGAACGCGATATACCAATGTTTTACAAACACGATAATGTCATATTAGAACTAAAAGGTAGTAAAGGAACACTATTTGTAGCTGATAAATTGATATTTAAAGGTTTTGGATACCAAGCAATAAAAATGTATATAAGGGCATGTGGAAACCATCCAAATGCATCTAAACCTTTTAAAAAACAATTGGCAATGAGAGAAGCCTGCAGATTTGAACTCCAAGACAAAGCACTGCGTGAAGATGAAAAACTTAACCCAAAAAATTAACATTTATGTATGGGTAGTCATATGCCTTACTATCTTTGTTCAACCAGTTTTTGCAGAAACTAAACAACCCAAAAATATACTTCAATGTTTTACTTGTTTCTTAAAAAAACCAAGTGATTGGACACTTGAACAAGAAAAAAGAAAAGGAATAAGAGAAGACCCAAAATATATCACTTGTCGTAGATATAAAGTAGTTGTCACTAAAAGTGGACAACAAGTCTGTTTGTACAGAGGTGCAAACGATACTTATACTCTTGTTGTCGAGGGTTATTGTCCAGCTGAGTACCAATGTAAGTATGACCCAAATGGACAAGAGCCAAATATAAATAGTGTAGTGGATTCACTAAATGATTCTTTCAAAAGGTAATAAATAAAGTTATGTGGACTTTAATAGTATCATCATCATTTTTATTGTTTAATCACTTATCTTACGAAACACAAGAACAATGTCTATATCATGCAAAACGTATTGAAAGCGTAGACATGGGCCCACACGACATGGAACGTAAACCTTTAAAGTTAGAATGTGTTAAGAAAGTTTAACCTTATCTCTATTTTCTATGTGTTCATACATAATTAATTCTTTTGATTGACCATGATAACTAACTGCATGGTGATTGTCCACTAATAGTTGATTTACATTATGTTTACCAGCGTACCAAATTTCACCAAGTATTCTACCAAACTTTCCTCTGTCATCTTTAAATGTTTTAAGTGTTAAATCACCAGAGTTTGTCCATTTTATTAAAAACTCTTTTGCAGCTATACCATACTTTTTTTCTTCTTTATCAGATGTTCGTGATTCAGGTGTATCAATCCCATACATTCTAATTCTTTGGTTAAGCATCCAGACACCAAATCCTAAATCAATGTCTACATCTATGGTATCTCCATCAACAACTTTTATCAATTTACATTTATATTCATACATACCTACTCCTAAACTGCAAAACTTTCACCACATCCACATGATGCTTTTGCGTTTGGATTTATTACTTTGAGGTACGAACCCCCAAGCTCTTTTATATAATCTACTGTACAACCAAAAACAAACATTTCCGCCATATTATCAAGTACAAGTATATTATCTATTACTCTCCCATCTTTGTCCTCATCTATGAAATCCCAATTATATTGAAAACCAGAACAACCACCACCAGATACAGAAAGATGCACATACTTTTTATTACTAGAAGTAAGTGCATCCATCAAATATCCTTTTGCGGAATCTGTTATCTTTACTGGAATTTTCATTTAACTATTTAGGTGATTTTTTCCCAACCAACTGGGGCACATAGATACTTTGTGTTTCCTACTAAAACATAATCACCACTACTTGTTGATCTACAACCATTACCATCAAAAATGGGTGTAACTTCTTTGTTGTTCCACCAAGCATCATCAATTGAGTTAGTCAACATAAATGCTTTTTCACATTTCTCTCTATCTGATAAATTCTTATCCACGAGAACATATGCAACAGTAGTTGGCTCAACACCATCACTATAACTAGAGTGCATGACTGCAACTTTATCTTTTACAATCATTTCCTCAAAATTTTTCATTAATGCATCATTCATCAAAGTATCCCATCACATACACTACACACAGGAATTTCACCAGAATCAAGGATAGCTTGTGCTTCATCAGAAGTCTTAAAATATCCTGTATGTCTATCAAAAGGTTGAATAAAACCAAACTCTTTACAGACTGTACCAACATACCACCCAGCGGCAGATGCCATAACGATATCTTCAGATACTTTCATATCTGATCCATATACGTTTTGTGTGGTAAAATTGATATCTTCAATATTTTTTAGAATCTTCATAATTAGCCTTTCTCTCAAGTTACTACTAACAGTATCATGTTATAGTAGTAATGTCAAGGGCTATCTTCGCCTTTTTGCTAATTCATTTGCAATCCATTGTTGACCAAGAGTATTCTGCACTCTACTTTTTGCCAGTGACATGACCTGCTTAAATACTTTTTTAAACACATCTTCACCAGCATTATTATTATCCACAACAACAAAATTTTGTCTAAAGTATTGACTAAACTTACCAATGTTTGATTGAACAGACTTCCAAGATTTAACAACAATTGGTTCTGGAATACTACGAGGTCTAGCAGCATTTCTTTCAAGTGCTGTATCCAAAGAAGTATTTACAAATATCATATGTACATCATAACCTAGTTGTTTTAGTTGTGTAGCTTGTTTTGCAATCTTATCATAGTCTTTTCCAGTTCCATCAATGATAAGTCCAAGTCTACCCTCTATATAGTTTTTTTGTTGTTTCTTTGTGATTGCTTTTGCTCTTGCACGTACCACATCTCTTGGTTCTTCCTCTTCTGGAGGCATCTTTAAAGAAAGACCAGCATCCTTCAGAAGCTTTTCAAATGCATTATCTGAGTTAACTATTTTTAAACCAAGACCGCCTGTGGTACGGCTGACAACGTATGATTTACCACTGCCAGGCCCACCAGCCAAAAAGAATGCTTTAAGTATATTGGGGTCGTACACTCCCTCTTGTAATTCGTTGAATGTTTTCATTTTTGATACTCTCTATAGTTTTCAGTAAGTATTTATCATTTATCGTCATTGGTTCAATTCTCCTGTCTTTGTTTATGAAATTTAGTTTTTTCAATTTTTCTTTAGTTTTTATTTTTGCCATGTTGTTGACCATCCTATTTTTATGAGATTGTTGACATGATATAAATTATATTACTATAGAGCCCTCCTTTCTTACAGTGGAATAAAATTAGCTGAACCATTTTTTGGTTCTTTACCAGAAGCCTGAGATTCTAACTCAATTGGATATGAATCCTTTGTAGCTTGTAAATGAATCGTATGAGTTCTAGTTGGTTGTGAAAATGTGTGTCTGACTTTACTTATTAAATAAAGACCAGACTGATGTTTGGAATGTCCAACTCCTTCGTGGTCTGTTCCATTGATTGGAACATTAATATCAATCACTTGACCCACAGTAACAGTTGTATTTCCATGTATAGACATATTTACTGTCATACCAGTATTTAGTTCGTGTATTCTTTGATTTCTATGCAAAAGCCATTTATCTGCTCGATTAGATATATAATCTTTATTACCCTCTTCAACTTGTTGTTGCTGTTGTTCAACTGCAGCCACAGCCAAACCACGATCTACTCCTTGTTCTACCAAATCCTCAACTGTAGGTGGAACTGTAATATATTGTGCATCTAAATCATCATTTGTAATACTAGTTGGATGTAAATGTATTCTTGCATCAGTAAAATCTTCTATAGTATTTTCCTCATCAATTAATACATTATTGTATTTTGGAGAACTACTAGTTTCTAACCTCATGTAATTATCATGGTCAGTAAAATATTTAAACATACTTTTATGATATCTTTTATTATAGATATCATGCATTATAATAGTTGAACCTAACATTCCACCTTTAATGTCTGCTATAGAATTATTTCTATTTGGTATTGTAAATTGTATGACTCTTTTATAAGCTTGAGCAATTTTTCCAGAATCTCCAGATGCAGTATATTCTTCATCAAATCCTTTATCTCCTACATGATACTCACCCTTAGAGCCTTGAGAATATAAACTCTGTATACTTCTAAAATGAAATCCAAAAATATTTTCATAAAATAAAAAGTGTGGTGACTCATCTGCAGCTGCCATGGCTTCTCTTGTAAGATTTTGTATAAGTGTAAATGGATGATAATTTGGAGATACTATTTTTCTAATACCTAAAGTTGATTCTAAATACACATCTTTTTTTGTATTTAAATATTTCGGATTTTCTAATACAGCTTTTACTATTTGATCTGCAGTTTGTTCAAAAGATTTAGAAACTCTTACACGCTCATTTCTTAAAAGTTCTGGGGAACAAAATTTAAGTTCAACTATTTCTGCACCAGTTGCTGCTGGTTCTTTACCACCAACTTCATATAAACAAAAAACATTTTCTGTAAAATCTATCACCTCTTCTTTTTTATCTAGGCCTGGGGTTACAATTTTTATTGAAATATATTCTTGACCAATAATTGGAAGATTATCGGTTAAATTATTTGTATCTGCTATAATTATACTACCAGTTAAAGAGGATGAAAATATACTTTCAAATAAGTTAATTTCAACTATGTTAGAGGATATTTCTGCAACAACTCCAGAGGAGGCTATTATTTCACAATTTTCTAGTTTAAATTCACCAGCATACTGTACTTCTTTCATTATATACTCGATTCATTCATTAACGCTTTATATTCTGTCACAAAATCCTGTACATATTCTGGATCAAGTAAACGTATCTCTCTTAACTCGTCTTGGCGTCTCTGTTCATATTCATAATTAGTTACAGTAGAAGCATTAGGATAATTTGTTAAATCTGTAACCTCAATTTTAGTTTTGGTACTACCAGATTCTTGGTCTATTTCATAATGATGAACATCTGATGCTGTTGAGTTTCCATCAGAGTCTACATATTTTTCTTGTAAAAATGAATTAAATTGTGAGGAGTTCATTGGCCAATCGTGATAACGATCTGTAATATTGTTTACCATCATCACTATCCAGTGTAATTCTGAATCACCATACAATTTATGTGCAATAATTTCTGGTGTTTCTCCAGCCTTAACTCTGTAAGTATCAAACAAAGCAGTATTTGTTTTAACTTTAGTTCTTATCCCAACTCTACGCAAAAGATTTGTAACTACTTTCGGTTGTCTTTTATTTTCAGAGTCGTAGTATATTTTAGGGATTGAATTAAAATACATGATTAGTATCCTTCGTGTACACGCTCTCTTGTGATAAGTTCTATTTCTTTAAATGTCAAAGACATAGTTGTTTCTATGGGTGGTGCACCATCACCATTTATTCCAGCATAAGTTTTGTAACTATCTCCACCATATGTCACATTCATGCTTTCTAAAAAACAAGTTGATATTCTATGTAAAAATTGATTTTCTGCTCCATTCCACATATATTCTATGTCAAAAGTATTTGGAACTATTAGTGACCTACCACCTCTATTACTACCTGCAAATTCTGGTAACATATTTGATTTGAATGCAAAGACAATATTTCTTATCTCGTTTGCTTCCTCTTGACTTTTTGGCACCATTTTAAATTCATATTCAAAAGTTCTTTTGTCAATACCTTTGAATGCAAGTTCCATGCGGTCAGATAAAACAACACCTCTTCTCATTTCTGATGCTTCTCTAACTCCTTGAAAGCCAGGTAAGGCACCAACTGTTCCTAACATTAATGCACTTATAGACTCAGCCATTTTTCCAGACATGGCTCTTATTTCATTTAATCCACCACGCATATTTCCTGCGGCAAAAGCCTCATATGCATTTAGTGCCTCAGCTGTTACAGCACCCATTTGTGTATCTGTATATTGTGCATTATATGATGTTGAAACAGAGGCAGGCATATACATTACAATTGCAGTACTAGTTCTTTTTGTTGGAGCTCTTTCAATATTCACAGCTTGTTTTGGTACTGAATTTGCCTGTCTCCTTTTAGTTTCAGCTACAGCCAAACCATGATCAACCCCTAATGCCCGTAGTGTATTATATGTTGGTTGATCTAAATTCGATTGATTTTTAACCCCATTTGTATTTGGTGTTTTTACATAATTACCCAAAGAAGTTATTCTTTGAATAGATGAGGGTATTGACCTTTCGGTTATTCCTGTTGGTATAGTTGTACCCCCGCCTTTACCACCAAATCTTATTTTTGCATTTTGTTGTTCATTTATATAAAACATAACATAATGACCTTGATTTCCCAAGCCAGGGTCTGCCATTACATCTAAGGGAAAGGTATAATGTGTAAGATTACCACTTGGTGAAAAAGGAAGTGTATCTGCAGAGTTTCCACCAAAAGATGAGTTTATACCAGAGCCAGGGGTATAAGATAAATTAAGGCCAGGCAAGTTTCCTGCTACTTTTTTTAACCCTGTGTTAATGACTTGTGTAGCTACACCTTGTAAAAAATTGTTGAAAGCCATTTTATAAATAGTCCTATACAGTAGAAGTTTAAACTATTTATAAGATAAGTGTATGGCATATAAGGGTAAATATCAACCAACTAACCCTAAAAAGTATAAGGGAAATCCATCTCAAGTGATTTATCGTTCACTATGGGAAAGGAAATTTATGGTCTATTGTGATAATAATGATAATATTTTAGAGTGGGGTAGTGAAACAGTTATCATCCCATATGTCTCGCCATGGGATGGAAAAGTTCATAGATATTTTCCAGACTTTATTATAAAAGCTAAACAGTCAGATGGTAAAATTAAAAATTTTATTATTGAAGTAAAACCAAAATATCAATGTAAAAGTCCACCAGAAAATCCTAAACGTAAAACTAGAAAATGGTTTAATGATGTAAAAAACTGGACAATAAATCAAGCAAAATGGAAATATGCAAATGATTTTTGTCTTGATAATGGATTTGAATTTAAAATTTTAACTGAAGACCAGCTAAATCCAAAGTATAAATAGTCTTATGGCAGTAAGTAAATATATACAAAGTGTAGTAAAAGCCGCAGGTGGTAGACCAAAATCAACTCAATGGTATAGAGATAAAATCAAAGAGTTTGGTAAGCCAGGTGCAATGGATTTAATTCGTGATGGTGCACAATCAACAAGACCACACTATGGAAGACTCAATATGTTTTTCTATGATCCAAAAGGAAGAAACACTTTACCTTATTATGACACATTTCCTCTTGTGTTACCACTAGAAGAATATCCAGATGGATTTTTAGGTATTAATTTTCATTACCTGCCTATGAATTTGAGATTAAAATTACTAGATAGAGTTGTAGATTTTAGTAATAATACAAAGTTTGACAAGACTACTGTGATTATGGCAGAGTATCGTAAATTTAAAAACATAAGAGAACTTAAACCAACACTTAAAAGATATTTGGCAGGAAGAGTTAAAACAAGATATCGTAGAATTGATGCAGATGAATTTACTGTTGCAACACTTTTACCGATAGCAAGATGGAAAAAGGCTAGTGCTGGAGAAGTTTATAGCGATAGTAGGAAGATGATATAATGGCATTCCAATTAAAATCAATTTTTGAAGCAACAGCATTTCAGTTTTTAGATGAACTTCTTGGACAATATCATTCACCAGATGGTTTTGCAAAAACTAATCGTTTTGAATTAATTATAACTCCACCAACAGGTTATCGTGGTCAAAATCAAAGTGGTAATATATTTGCTCCAATTATGCAACAAAACACAGGTGAAGGTGTTACTCAAAAAGTTGGTGTCATGTGTGAGGCATTTGCCTTTCCTGGCCGTAATTTAGAAAGCACCCCAGATACTAACGTATTTGGGCCTGAAAGAGAAATAGTAAGTGGTTATTCATTTGGTGACATATCATCTACTTTTAGACTTTCCTCAGACCAAAAAGAAAGACAATTCTTTGACACATGGCAAAGATTAGCATATAGTCCTCAAGACTTTACTTTAGGATATTATTATGATTATGTTGGTGAAATACGAATTTATCAATTAGATGAAAAAGACAATAGAAGATTCGGTATAAAACTAATTGAGTGTTATCCAAAAACAGTAGACCAAATGGCAGTAACTCAAGCTGCAGGTGATATACAAAAAGTTAATGTAACATGGACATACAGATATTGGTTATCCCTTGTTGATGAACCAAATGCACCAAAACCATTATCAGATACATTAGGTGATATTTTTGTTAACACAGTAACAAAAAACATATACAATAATATACCAAGTGTTTTGACTAAATTATTTTAAAGGATGAAAAATTATGGCTTTACCCAAACTGAATACTCCACAGTATGACTTGGAGCTTCCATCAACTGGTGGAAAAATTAAATACAGACCCTTCCTAGTAAAAGAACAAAAACTTTTAATGATGGCTCAAGAGAGCGAGAATGAAGATCAAATTGCTAATACAATTACAAGCATCATCGACTCGTGTACTGATGGTCAACTAAATGCAAAACAACTTCCCATATTTGATGTTGAATATATCTTTTTACAACTAAGGTCTAAATCTGTAGGAGAAACTTCAAATATAAAAGTTTTATGTCCAGATGATGGAAAAACTTATGTTGAAAAAATAATTAAATTAGATGAAATTGATGTTCACATGACTGCTGACCATACAAATATTGTAGAACTCACAGACAAAATTAAAATACTTATGAAGTATCCAGTTATGGGTGATATGAAAGGTATAGATATATCTGCTGGGCTTGATGGAACATTTGGTCTAATTTCAAAATGTGTGCATGAAATACATGATGGAGATACAGTTCATTCTAGAATTGACATGAGTGATAAAGAGTTAGATGAGTTTATTGACACTTTAACTTCTAATCAATTTGAACAAGTGATGAATTTTTTTAATACTATGCCAAAACTTAGACATTCAATTTCTGTAACAAATCCAAAAACAAAGAAAAAAGGTGAGGTAATGTTGGAGGGCCTCCAGAGTTTTTTAGGTTAAGCCTTTCACATGATAATCTATTTAATTATTACAAAACTAACTTTGCATTGATGCAACATCATAAATATAGTTTAACAGAATTAGAAAATATGATGCCATTTGAAAGGGAAATATACTTAGGATTATTAGAGCAATATATTCTTGAGGAAAATGAAAAAATAGAAAAAGAAAAACGACAACAGATGTAAAAGGAGTCATAAATGGCCGCACAAAAAAAATTACAAAAAGGGTCTGAATATGCACATTTAGATGTGGATGGCGATGGTGTTGTAACTGATGAGGAACTTGAAATGGATAGAAAAATGCTTGAACTTCAAGATATGAAGTCTGATATGGAAAATGAAGATAAAAAACAAGATGCACAAAGATATATGGCATGGTTTGCATTATGGGGTATGTTATTATATCCATCACTTGTAGTTATTGCTAATTGGATTGGTTTAGACCAAGCTGCAAAAATTTTAGGTGATATGGCTGCAGTTTATTTTGTTTCAGTTGCTGCCATTGTTGCTGCCTTTTATGGTAAAGAGGCTCTTGCAGCAAAAAGAACTAAT
>MDTA01119275.1_pt1 | contig 11551 bp, 14 predicted proteins | sample 811151 | NCBI WGS metagenome assembly MDTA01 (sample SAMN05326648, study PRJNA326480) | marine metagenome | isolation source: seawater | place: Indian Ocean: South | collected 2010 | reverse complement strand
TGTCAAAAGAACAAGCAGATTATATTAGCGTTAAACAATCAGGGCCATTTAAACCAGATACTTATCGCTACTAAATAGTAGCTAATGATAATTAAATCTTTAGATCAACTTAATTCTTTATCAAAAAAAGTAGCGAACCATCTTGAGGAAAGTGATTGTATTTATCTAATTGGAGAAATTGGAGTTGGAAAAACTACTTTTACAAGATATTTAATTAATTATTTACAAGAAAAAGAGGGATTGAAAATGACTGAAATACCAAGCCCAACCTTTAATCTTCTTTATGAATACGATTTTAAAAAATTTAAAATAATGCATTACGATCTTTTTCGAATTAAAAAGAAAAAAGAGCTTCAGAATTTAGGTTTATTTTTTGACGAAAAAAAAGAAGTTAAGATTATTGAATGGCCAATTTTATTAAAGACACCTAAATTATCTAAATTAGAAATCTATATGAATTTCACTAAAAATAGCGGTGAGAGAAAAATTAATTTCAAAGGCACTGGAAAATGGAAAAATTTTAAATGAACTATAGATTAAAAAAAATTTCAGGAGATGCTTCATTTAGAGAATTTTATAGATTAAAAAAAGGAAATAATACCTCTATTATAGTTAAAGCTGAAAAAGAAAAATTTAAAAATTTAATTACTTATATAACAATTAATAAGATACTTAGAAACAATGGAATTAATGCTCCTAAAACTTTAAGTAATCACTATAATCACAAAATTATAGAAATTTCTGATTTAGGAAACATTTCCTTTTATGACAAAATTTTTAAAAAAAAAAATAAAACAGAAGAATATAAAAATCTAATCCGATTAGTTTTAAAAATACAAAAAATTAAAATAAAAAAAAAATATAATTTTGGAAAATATAAAATTAAAATACCAATTTACAATATTCAAACTCTTCACAAAGAGTCTGATTTGTTTTTTGATTGGTATCTTAAATATTGTTCAAAAAATAAAAAACTTTATCGAATTAAAAAAATTTTTAAAAAGGAGCTTAATTCTATTTATAAAAAACTTTTTTTCAAAAATGACACGTTCGTTCATAGAGATTTTCATGCATCAAATATCATGATTAATAAAAAGATATTAGGTTTAATTGATAGTCAGGACGCAATAATTGGAAACCCATTATACGATGTTGTGTCTTGTCTTGATGATGTAAGATTAAAACTTAAAAACAATCTACAGGATGATATGCTTAAATTTTATCATTTAAATTCAAAATTAAAAAAGGAAGACTTTCAACATCTAAAAAATGATTATGACATACTTTCAATTCAGAGAAATCTTAAAATCCTAGGAATATTTGTAAGACTTTATAAAAGAGATAATAAATCTAATTATTTAAAATACCTACCTAATACTTGGAACTTAATTGAAAAACGATTACAAAATCCTATTTTTAAAAATTTAAATACCATTTTAAAAAAATATCTTAAAATTAAAAAACTGAGGAAAATTAATAGTTTATGAAAGTAAAGCATGCAATGATACTTGCTGCAGGTCTTGGGACACGAATGCGACCTCTTTCCATAAATACGCCAAAACCACTTCTTGAGATAGGCAAAAAAAATTTACTTCAAAGAGCAATAGACTTACTCGATAGCTACGGTATAAATCAAATTATTATTAATGTTCATCATTTAGCGGATCAAATAGAAAACTTTATTTCCAGTTATAACACTAGAGCAAAAATAATTATTTCAAATGAAAAAGAATTATTGCTAGATACAGGAGGTGGAGTAAAAAACGGAACAAAACTCTTTGAAAAAAAACCATTTTTCGTTATTAATCCCGATACACTTTGGGAAAACTATTATTTAAAAGAGATGGAATTATTAGAGCAAATCTATTTTAAAAATAAAAAACCTTGTTTATTGTTAGTTGATAAGAAATTATCATTAGACACATCTTTTAAAGGAGATTTTAATCTAAAAGAAAATTTAGTTTTAAAAGGTGTGACAAACGAATTCATTTTTACCGGGCTTCAGTTAATAGATAGAGAAGGTTTAAATTTAATTGATAAAAAGATTTTTTCAATGAATGAAGTTTGGGACAAATTGATTAAAACGAAAAAGCTTCTCGGTATAGAGAGTAAACAAAAATTTTATCACATTAACACTGAAGAAATGTATAAAAAAATTTCAAGTTTAATCAGAAAAGATTTTAGATGATATTTTTTGCTCTTGCTTTATCTAAGTAAAAATATTTTTGAATATTCAAATTCTTATCAAATTCTATTATTAATGGGTTTCCAGTTGGAATTTCCAACTCATTAATTTTTTTATCTGAAATTTTAAATATAAATTTACAAAGTGCTCTTAAAGAATTTCCATGTGCTGAAATAAGGATATTTTTTCCTATTAAAAGATTTTTTTTAATTTCTTTATCATAAAAAGGAACTACTCTTTCATAAGTATTTTTTAAAGACTCAGTAAATGGTGTCATACCTACTGGAATACTACTATTGAGCGGACTAAAGTTTGATTGATATTTACTATTTTCAGGCATTGGTGGCGGAGATACATCCCATGATCTTCGATACTTTTTAAATTGCTCTTCTCCTAATTCTTTTTTAGTTTCCTCTTTGTTGAGACCAGTCAAAGATCCGTAATGTCTCTCATTTAATTGCCACGCGGTATTAAATTTAAGCTCAAGCTTATTTTTTTGAAGTATTGTGGTTAAAGTTCTAATAGCTCTTTTAAGATAAGAAGTATAAGAAATATCAATTTTTATGTTTAGTTTTCTTAGCAACTCTCCTGATTTTTCTGCCTCTTTTACTCCTTTTTCTGAAAGATCTACATCGACCCAGCCTGTAAATCTATTTTCTGCATTCCATACACTTTGACCATGTCTAGTAAGTATTAATTTGCTCATATAAGAATTATATAGGATATTATGTACTATATTAATTCAATAATGAAAAATTATTTTTTTTTTATAATAGAATATATTTACTATTTTTCACTATCTATTTTAACAATACTTTATCTTTTTCCAGGAAGTTTACTTGGGTATTTCATTTATGGTAATTTTGATCAACAACCAATTTTGATACAAAATACTTTTGGAAGTTCTTTAAACCATTTTTTTGCATTCTTTTTTCTGTCAGTACAATCAGAAATTTTTAGATATAAAAAAAAATATTTTATTAATAGTTTAGTTTTTTTGCTTTGTATCTCGCTTTTTTATGAAATTTTACATTATTTTATTCCTAATAGAGCTTTTGAATTTTATGATTTATTAGGAAATATGATGGGAGTGGTAGTAGTTATTCTTTTAAGAAAGCTTTTAAAATGATTAGAGTATTTATAATTTTTATTTTATTTATTCAAAATGCCTCTGCCGATGAGGTATATGGTAATCCAAAAATTATAGATGGAGATACAGTTCATATCAATTCTTATAAAATAAGACTGGAGGGAATAGATTCTCCCGAAATAAAACAAAAATGTAAAAAGGATTTTTTTACAATCTCTTTTATAATAAGTTATAAATTTTACAAAAAATATGACTGTGGTTTAGTTTCCAAAATTAAACTTAAAAAGAAAATAAGTAACAAAAAAATTAAATGTAAATTTGACTCAATAGATAGATATAAAAGATATTTGGCCACCTGTTATTTAGATAAAATTAATTTAAATAAATGGATGGTAAGAAACGGTTACGCTATCGCGTATAAAAAATATTCAAAAAAATATGTTCAGGATGAAAATTTTGCAAAAAAACAACGCTTAGGTTTGTGGAGGGGGCCATTTATAGAACCAGAAAAATGGAGAAAGCTTCGATGAATTCTAGTATAAATATAATGTGATTCATTTTCAAAAAAAATTTATTCTAATAATTTTTATCTTCATAACTTCGTGCTCCTCAATTCCAAAAAATACACAAAATAGTTGTGATATTTTTGAAGAAAGGTATTTGTGGTACAAATATTCAAAGAGAACTTACGAGAAATGGGGTGTACCGATTCATATTCAATTAGCATTTATAAAAAAAGAAAGTGATTTTAATTGGCTTGCCAAACCTCCAAGAGAAAAATTATTTAAAATAATCCCTTTTAAAAGACCTTCTAGCTCTTTCGGTTACTCACAGGCTGTGAAAGGTACTTGGGAGCAGTATAAAAATGAAACGGATAATCCTCTTGCGACAAGAGCAAGATTCAAAGACTCAGTAGATTTTATTGGTTGGTACGTAAATAAAACAACTAAATTATTAAAAATTTCAAAAAAAGATGCTTACAGGCAGTATTTAGCCTACTATAAAGGATGGGGTGATTATAAAAATTATTCTAAAGACAAAAAAGCAGTGATCTACGCCCGATCAGTAAAAGATATGTCTGACAAATATAGAAAACAGCTTACTTTATGCAAAAAAAACCTTGATAAAAATAAATATATTATTTTTTAAGTTGTTTTCTTAATTCTATTTCAATTGAGTCAATTCTTTTGGTATTTTTTCCAATTATGGAATATATGATTGGTATAACAAACAAAGTAAAAAAAGTAGAAAACAACATCCCACCAAATATCGTTATACCAACTGTTAGCCTACTAGCAGCACCTGGACCCGAACCGATAATCAATGGTAATACACCAAAAATTGTTGATAAACTTGTCATTAATATAGGTCTAAACCTAGTAGTTGCAGCTTCAATTATTGCATTCTCAATTTTGGTACCTTCTTTTCTTAATTGATTTGCAAACTCAACAATAAGAATTCCATTTTTTGCTGAAAGGCCGATTAAAATTATAAGAGCTATTTGACTGTATATATTTAAAGATGAACCAACTACCAATAATCCTAACAACCCTCCTAAAATAGCAAGAGGTACAGTCAGCATTATTGTTAATGGATGTCTCCAACTTTCAAATTGAGCACTCATAGCCAAATAGGCTGTTATTAAAGCTAAAATAAAAATTGTATAAAGCTCGTAATTAGTTTTTTTATATTCCTCGCTTTCCCCTTTGTATGCAATTCCTGCTCCTGGAGCCACTAAATCAACAGTATTAACTAAAAATTTTAATGCTTCATCTAAAGAGTAATCACCGACTAGTTTTGCTGAAATAGTAACAGCTTTTTGTCGATTAAATCTTGATAAAAAAGGAGATTTTCCCTCTTCTTCATAATCGACTAAATTTGCAATTGAAATAAGTTTATTATTGTTTTTAGATCTTACAAAAATTTTACTAATGCTATCAGGTTCTTGTCTATCTTTAATATCTCCTTGTAGGATAATAGAGTACTCCTTACCATCACGTGTAAATTTTGTTACTACTTTCGATCCAAAAATTGTTTCTATTGTTTTTCCGATATCAACTGTAGAGACTCCCAAATCCGCAGCCTTCTCTTGATCAATTTTAATATTTAATTGAGGCTTATTTAGATCGAAATCATCTTGAATAGCTGTTAATCCAGGATTTTTTCTCGCTTCCTGTTTTATGGCTTCTTTCCATTTGATTAATTCTTCATAAGTATTTCCCAACAGAACAAACTGCACTGGACTTTCTATACCCCCTGTCCTTATTCCTTGAGGCATTACAGGAAACGCAAGAACACCCGGCACTTTAGAAATTTTACCAAAGGACTCTCTCATTATTTTTACTCCGTGTCGGTCTCTTTTTGACCAATGTTCAAGAAGAACAATTATAAAACCACTATTTACTTGTTTAGCAGATTTCCCAAATCCAGGGACTCTCATTATTAATTTTCTGTATTCTCCTTTACCTACATCTGGAAGTAATAATTTTTCTATTTCTTCCGCTTTATTTTTAGTAAAGTTAAATCCTGATCCTTGAGGTGCTTTGATAATTACAAAAAAAGCGCCCCTATCTTCTGAAGCTATAAGTTCTTTTTTAGCAAAATTAAATAAGAATACAGTTAAAGAAAGTACTACAACTAGAAATGAAATAACTAATTTTTTTTTATTTATCCAATTTAATAGTGAAGTTTTATAAACATAAGATAAATTTTTAAGTGATCTTTCAAATTTTATTACCAAATTGTTTTTTTTCATGTTCTTTTTAAGAAATTTGCTCCCAAGCATTGGACTTAGAGAAAGAGCTACAAAACTTGAAATTACTACTGCAGACGCAAGAGTTATCGCAGTTTGAGTAAATAAAACTCCAGTAACACCTTTTATAAATATAAGCGGAATAAAAACTGCCACCAAAACTACAGTGGTAGCTATAATAGCAAACGAAACTTGCTTCGCACCTTTATAAGCAGCTACTAATGGACTTTCTCCCATTTCTATTCTTCTCACAATATTCTCGAGCATAACTATAGCATCATCAACCACAATACCGATTGCTAGGACCAAAGCCATCAATGTAAAAAGATTTATTGAGAAACCAAAAAAATATATAGATAAAAAAGTTGAGATTAATGATACCGGAAGAGCTATTATTGGGATTATGAGCGCCCTTATATTCCCAAGAAAAAAGTAAATAATTAAAGTGACTAAAATTAATGCTATTATTAATGTCTTATAAACTTCTTTAATTGCACTTTTTATATAATTACTTCTGTCAAATGATACTTCTAGTTTAGTATTTGGAGGAAGAGTAGGCTTGATTTCCTCCAATGTTTTTTTAATTCCATTAGCTACTTCAATTGTATTAGCATCAGATTGCTGATAAATCCCTATTCCGACAACTTGTTTTCCATTTCCTTTAAATAATGTTCTTGTAGACTCTGCGCCAAGTTCAATTTTAGATACATCACTCAAGGTTATAATTGAACCATCTCTAGATCTTTTAAGCGGTAGTTTTTTATAATTTTCTAAATTTTGATAGGCTTTATCTAATTTTATTGTTAAGTCAACATCCTTTGACTCAATACGACCTGCAGGAAATTCAACATTTTCTTTAAGTAGAGAACTTTCAATTTCTTCTGTTGTAATATCTCTAGCTGCCATCGCAACTGGATCAAGCCAAACTCTTAAAGAAATTTCTCTTTCCCCACCCAATCTTACTCTACCGACACCTTTAACAGTGGAAAATCTATCTGTAAGATATCTATCTGCGTAATCCGTTAACTCTAGATCAGATAAATTCTCTGAACTAAATGACAGCCACATCGTTGTTCTCATCCCTGCACTTTGCTTAAAAATTTCAGGGGGGCTCGCTTCATCGGGTAAATTGTCCAACACCCTTGAGACCGAACTTCTTACATCATTAGCAACATCATCTAAATCAAGACCAGTGTCAAAAGTTAATGTTATTCTTGAACTTTCATCTTCACTAAAAGAATCAATGGTTTCAAGCCCTGAGGTTCCTCCAACAAAATCCTCAATTTTTTGGGTAATTTGAGTATCCACAACTTCTGCCGAGGCCCCCCTGTATTCAGTTTGAATTGTAATTACTGGTGGTTGTACGTCGGGTAATTCATCCGTTGGAATTTCTTGAAAAGTGACTAAACCAAAAATCACTAAGACTAAGCTCATCACGGATGCAACAACTGGTCTCTTAATTGATATATCTGTTAAAAACATTTTTAAATTAATCTAAAATTTTTATAACCTTGACTTTTGATTTATCTCTTACTTTTGAAATTCCCTCAACGATCACTTTATCACCTAAATCAATCCCAGATAAAACTGAAACTTTACCAAAGTTTCTTTTTCCTAAGACTACATCTCTCTTTTCTGCAATTTCTCCTCTTACAATATAAACAAAAGCTTTTTTACCTTGAATAGTGACCGCGCTTTCAGGCACCCCAATTTGATTAATCTCATCATAAATAATTTTGACTGTCATAAGTTGACCTGGAATAATCTTATAATTAGCATTATTAACCACAACTCTGGCCAAAATCGATCTGGTTGAAGGATCGATCCTTGAACTTAAAGACTCTATTTTACCCTTGAATATTTTTTTTAATGTATTTGAGGAAATTTCTGCTTTAAGTCCTTTTTTTAAAATACCAACGTAACTTTCAGGTACTTTTATATCTATAATAATTTTTTTTAGATCATCTAAAGTAATAATTAAACTTTCAGAACCTAGTACTCCCTGAGCAATTTCTCTTTTACCAAGCTTTCCTGAAAAATCAGCAATGATTTTTTCATTATCTTTTAAAGCAGCAATTATTTCTCCCTTTTTAACAAAACGTCCATCAATATTAAAATTACCAACTATATCTTCTTTTTTAATTCTATAAGTTTTTGAACTTTGAGCTAAAGCTGTTCCAAATGTTTCTACACTTTTGTAAAATAAAGACTTTTCTGCAGTTTTAATAATTATACCTGGCGCAGGTCTCACGCTGAATTTTTTTTGAAAGTGTAAACCAATAAAATGTCTAACAGTAATTATCGCAAATACTGAAAGTAAAAATACTATTAAGAAAGATTTAATCTTAGTTGATGTTTTCATAATTATTCTCGACCGTAATCAGCCCATGATCCGTCATAAACTAATGGTGTTTTACCACTTATAATGGAATTAGCTAGACCCAAAATACATGCAGTCACGCCCGAACCACAAGAAAATACCTTTTCTTTTGTATTTAGGATCATAAAGTCATTAAATATTCTTTTTAATTCTTCTTTATTTTTAAAAGAGTTATCTTTCAAATTAATACAATTTTGAAATGGTAGATTTTTCGATCCCTCAATGTTTCCACTTTTTAATCCTTTTCTTGGTTCTGGACTAATTCCATGAAATCTTTTTGCGCCCCTAGCATCAACAACTAAAAATTTTTTTATATTAATATTTTCAATAATTTGTTCTTTATCAAAAACTAATTTTTTTTCTTGAGCTACGTATTTAGATTTTTCAAAAATTTTGATCTCGTTTGTAACTTTTTTTCTCTCTAACACCCATTTCTTATAACCACCATCTAAAACAGAAACTAAATCAGGATCATGACCAAAAAATAAATAGCTGAACCACCATCTACACGAACTTATAACATCTGAATTATCATAAATTATTATATGATCACTATTTTTAATTCCATGATCTGAATTAAGTCTTTCCCAGTGTGTCTTTTCTGGCAGCATATGCGGCAAATCTGAACTTTGATTAGAGTTTTTATCTAAATCAAAAAAAACTGAATTTTGAATATGGTTTTTCTTAAATTCCTCAAGAGGATTTCTATTAGAGTCTGGCATATGCCAAGAACCATCGATAATCCTGACTTTAGTTAAATTTTTTTCTAACCAGCCTGTTGATACTAAAGGTTTCATCTACTATTTTTTTGAATATATTTTTGGTGGTATTCTTCAGCTTTTGTATAATTTTTCATTTCAGAAATATTAGTTTCAACTTTTCCTCCATGAATTTTATTATAAATATTTTTAATTTTCTCAGCAGTTTTTTTTTGGATTTCATCAATATAAAAAATTTCGCTTCTATATTGTGTCCCCACGTCTGGAAATTGCATATCTTTTTGTGTGGGATCGTGCATTTTAAAAAAAAGATCAAGTATTTTTTCAAAGGATATGACCTTTTCGTCAAACGTTAATTTAACGGTTTCAGCATGTCCTGTTTTACCTCTGCAAACCTCCTCATAAGTTACACCAAGCTTATCCCCACCCGCATAGCCAACTTCAGTTTCAATTATACCAGGCTTATTTTTAAAATTTTCCTCAGGTTTCCAAAAACATCCAAGAGCTAAGTAGCATTTTTGCATAATATTATTTATATGTTATGAGAGGAGGAGAATAATAAATTGCTTACCAAAAATCAAATAGGCGTATTGTACATGGTGGGAAGTGTAGTTTGCTTCTCCATAATGGATATCTGTGTAAAGTGGCTGGACTACTACCCTGTAGGACAAGTTTTATTTCTAAGATTCTTTATTGGTTTTATACCAATTTTTTTTATTATTCCGAAAGATAAATTATTAGATTTTTATAAAACCTCTAGACCAGGGCTCCACGCTTTCCGGGCAGCTACAGGTGCAGCTGCTATCATCGCATTATTTATCGGATTAAGAGAATTACCTTTAGCCGATGTGGTATCACTAACTTTTGGAGGGCCAATATTTGTTACTGTGGCTTCAATTTTCTTTTTATCTGAGAAAGTTGGAATTAAAAGATGGTCAGCTGTATTTTTAGGATTTGTTGGAATGTTATTAATTGTTCAGCCAGCTTTCATTGATTTAAATTTTTATTATATAACTCCAATAGTGTTTTGTATTTTCTTTGCTTGCGTTGCTATAAGCGTTAGATCATTGTCTAAAACTGAACCAAATTATAGAATTGCTTTTTATTTTACCGTTCTTTGTTCAATCTTGGGTCTAGCAACTTTCTTCAAAGGAGATTGGATATTACCCACGAAAATAGATTTGATAATTTTTATTGTAATGGGATTATGCGGTAGTGTTGCTAACTTGTTACTCACTCAAAGTTACAGATTAGCAGAGGCTTCTCTGGTCACCCCTATAAAATATTTGAGTTTAGTTTTTGCAATAGTTTTTGGTTTTTTAATTTGGAACGAAATACCAAAAATATTGACACTTTTAGGAGCACTTTTAGTTATAGCCAGCTCCCTTATAATTTTTACGAGAGAAAATAAACTTAAAAAACAAATTATAAATCCAAGAGCATGAGTAAAACTCCGATTTATTGGAACAAAGCCAAAAAAATATTATCTAAAAGAGATAAAGTAATGGCGAAACTAATTTCAAATTATAAAGATGGATCTTTAATTTCCAGAAATGATGTATTTTTTTCTTTATGCAAAAGTATTATTGGACAACAAATTAGTGTGGCAGCAGCTAATTCAGTTTTTTTTAAATTTAAAAAAAAATGCAAAGGTAAAATAAATCCTAAAATCGTTAACAAATTGTCAGTCCAAAGTTTGAAAAGTTGTGGTTTAAGCAGGCAAAAAGCAAAAGGTATCAAAGAACTTGCAAAAAAACTAATTTCAAAAGAGTTTAAACCTCAACTAATCAAAACTATGAGTGATGAAGAAGCAATAGAATATTTATCAAATTTAAGACAAATAGGTAAATGGTCAGCCGAAATGATTTTGTTATTTACATTCAACAGATCAAATATTTGGCCATTACAAGATATAGGTTTATTACGTGCAATTTCTAATAACTATAACAAAAAATATTTTCCACCAAAAAAATTTCTTAACAAACTTTATAAAAAATTTTCACCTTACTGCTCTGTTGCAACATGGTATTTATGGCGATCGATTGACAACGAACCAATACAATATTAATTACCTTCCACTATTTGAAATTGACGTTCTACATGGCCTTTTAAAATAGAATGTGCTTTCTGATACTCTTTTGATTGATAAAAAGTATTTGCCGCATTATATGATGGAAATTCGATAACCACGGTGCGTGGAGATTTATCCCCTTCTTTAATTGTTGATTGTCCACCTCTAATTAAAAATTGACCCTTATATTTTTCAACCGCTGCTTTAGCTTCGATCGCGTATTTTTTTAACTTTTCTTGGTTAGTAATATTTTTATATACACAAACAACGTATCCTTTCATTTACAACTCCTTTAAAATAAATTAGTTTTTTTTATGGCTAAGAAATTAATCATAGATTGGAAAGAGTATAATC
>MDTA01099173.1_pt1 | contig 11551 bp, 12 predicted proteins | sample 811151 | NCBI WGS metagenome assembly MDTA01 (sample SAMN05326648, study PRJNA326480) | marine metagenome | isolation source: seawater | place: Indian Ocean: South | collected 2010 | reverse complement strand
CTAAATGCAAATAAAGTTGCTATGTCTTTATCAGATCAATTTTGTGTTGATAGACATAAATCTCACTTTTTAGATTTAGTTAAAAATAAACTTGATATTATTTTTGCAAATGAACAAGAAATTAAATCTTTAATTGATGTGAAAAGTTTTAATGATGTAATCACTTTTGCAAAATCTCTTAGAAAAATAATTGTTGTAACTAGAGGAGAGAAAGGTGCCGTTGCAATTAACGGAAATGAAGTTTTTGAGTGTGGAATTAAACAAGGTTTAAATATAGTGGATTTGACTGGTGCTGGGGATTTGTTTGCCAGCGGTTTCCTCCACGGACATGCAAACAACATGTCATTAAAAGAAAGTCTAGAGAAAGGTACTGAAATGTCATCTAAAGTAATTCAACAAATAGGAGCTAGACTATAATCTATTTTTTTTGTCTTTTGAAACTTCCTTTACCCTTTTTAGGTTTAACCACTCTAGGTTTATATTTATTTGAGTAAAGTTCTTTTGCAATTTTATTCTTTTTTTTCATTCAATCAGATAACCATCTCCAGAACTTAATATAAAATTTTGATCGTTAAATTCTTTTTTTATTTTTTTTCTTAATCTATAAATATGAGTCTCAACAGTGTGTGTTTCTAATTCAGCTCCATAATCCCAAACTTCTTTTTGTAATTCATCAATTTTAACAGCACGTGAATTCTTTTTTAAAAAAAGTATCAAATTTATTTCTCTTTCTGTTAGATCAACTATCTTTTCATCTTTGATTATTTTTCTTGAATTTAAATTAATCTTATATGGGCCAATCAAAATATCTGATCGAGAATTAAATCTTTCTTTTAGAAACTTTAAATTAATCAGTTCCATAAGTTTAATAACTTTGATGGGAAAATTATTTAATACTAAATTTCGTTTAGTATCTTTTTTTTCAGCTTTTGATATAATCAAGTAATCTTCTTTTAATTTATCAGTTACATCTAAAAAATTTTTTTTATCGACCAAAATAACCTCTAAATTAAATTTATCTTTAATTTCATCTAAAATTTTAAATAAAATTTTATCTTCAAGAATTATTTTTTTTCTAAAATTCATATATATTCAAAATATGACAATAATTGTAAAAAATAAAGATACACTTATTTTTAGTAACTTTAAATTTCGTTGTTCTGTAGGAAAAAAAGGTACTACTAAAAATAAAATTGAGGGAGATAAAAAAACACCAAAAGGAATTTTTAAAATTGGCAATCTTTACTTTAGAAAAGATAGAAATAAAAAACCAATTACAAAAATTAGATGTATACCGATAAGAAAAGAAATGGGTTGGTGTGATGATATTAATAATAAAGAAAAATATAATAAATTAATAAACATAAATAAAAAGATAAAACATGAAAAGCTTTTTAGAAAAGATAATAAGTATGATTTTTTCATACCAATTTTATATAATTTTAAGAGTCCTAAAGTTGGTAAAGGAAGTGCAATATTTATTCACTTAACTAAAAGTTATGAGAAAACATTAGGTTGCATAACCCTTAAAAAAAATGATTTTTTAATTCTTTTGAAACTGATTAATAAAAATACTCAAATAAAAATTATTTAGTACGTTCACCAAAAATTTTAGAACCTATTCTTAAAAATGTTGCCTTGAATTCTAAAGCAGTAATATAGTCTTATGACATACCCATGCTCAATTCTTTTAAAGATAAATTCTGTGCTGCTTTATTCATTTTTTCATAAAAAGTTGATGGATTAAGATTTATAGGTGGTAAACACATCAGACCAACTACATCTAAATCGTAATCATTAATACAAGTTTTATAAAAATTTGGTAACTCGTCAATATTAATTCCTGATTTTTGATTTTCGTTACCGATATTAATTTGTATAAAAATTTTTAATCTTTTTTTAATCTTTTTTTGTTCTTCTGAAATTTTTTTTGCTAATTTTAAAGAGTCTAAAGAATGAATAAAATCAAATAATTTTACTGCTTGTTTTACCTTGTTTGTTTGTAATTTACCAATCATATGTAAATTAATGTTTTTATTTTTTATTTTTACTTCAGTCCATTTATCTATTGCCTCTTGAACTTTATTCTCACCATAATCAATATGACCATAATCAATTAAGTGTGAAATAATATTAATACTGAAAGTTTTGCTAACTGCAATTATTTTGACACTACTGCTATTTTCAAAATCTTTTGAATTTATTTCTTTTTTGATTTCGATTAAATTACTTATACTTTTATGCATAAAAATAAATTTAATATGTTTACTTTTATTTCAGAGTTTAAAAAAGAGGAAATTTCTAATTTAGATAAAAAAGTATGCATTATTTTAAGAGATTACAAAAAAAATTATAATAAAGATAAGATATTGGAGATCAAACAATATTGTAAAAAAGATAAAAGGAAATTTTTTTTAGCGAATAATTTAAAGCTAGCATTAAACTTAAATTTAGACGGTGCTTATATACCTTCTTTTAATAGAAACTTATGCGTTCAAAAATATAGTCTTAAGAAAGAATTTATAATTTTAGGATCAGCACATAATGTTTTTGAAATTAGAATAAAAGAAAAACAAAAGGTTGATATAATTTTTCTTTCCCCATTATTTAAGACAAAGCAATATAAAGATGGTTTGGGTATTATAAAATTTAATAACCTTTCTAAATTAACTAAAAAAAAAGTTGTTGCCCTTGGTGGAATTAGAAAAAAAAATAAAAACTTATTAAAAATTACTAACACATATGGATTTTCTGGGATATCTTATTTTCAATCTTATCTAAAAAATGACAAATAAGAATATAAATCAACAAATACAAATTTTAATTAATCAATTTAATGTGAAAAATTTTGATAATGTAATTTCAAAATGTAAAATTTTATTAAGAAAAAATCCTGAATACGTAATTCTATATAATCTTCTTGGATCTTCCTTTCAGAATATAGGTAACTATATAGATGCTAAAGAAAACTTTATATTAGGTTTAAAATTAGATCCAAATAATTTAGCGTTAATGAACAATCTAGCGATGTCTTACAAGAATCTATTGCAATACAAGCTAGCTGAGGAATTATATGAAAAAATAATTAGTATTAATAAAAATTATATTAACGCTTATGTTAATTTAGGTAACTTAAAAAGAGATTTAAATAAGTTTCAGGAAGCAATTGATTTATATGAAAAAGCACTAATCATTTCTAATGAAAATCCAATAGTATATTATTCTCTTGCACTGGCTCATCAAGGTATAGGAAATTTTGAAAAATCTATAAACTATGCAAAAAAAACTCTAAAAGTTGATCCAAAATTTACTAGAGCTGATCACTTAATTAGTCAATCAACAAAATATAAAGAAAATAATGAACATTATTTAAGCATAAAAGAAAAAATAAATAATTTAGATATTAAAAATTTTGAAAAAGTTGATCTCTTTTTTTCTTTAGCAAAAGCTGAAGAAGACATTGGTAATATTAAAAAAGCGTCTGATTATTTATTAGAAGGTAATAAAATCAGAAAAAAATTAGTGAATTATAATGTCGAGAGTGAATTAAATTTACTGATGAATATAAAAAAAAATTTTGAAAAAATCACTAATTATGAAAATCAAAATGACAATTCTGATAAAATTATTTTTATTTTAGGTATGCCTAGATCTGGAACATCATTAGTAGAACAAATAATTTCATCTCACAGTAAAGTATTTGGATGTGGCGAATTAGCTATTTTATCAAATATAATTAAGACAAATTTTATAGATGACGATAAATTAATTAGTGAAAATTTTTATAAAATCATGAATGACACTCTATTAAAAGAAAAATTATACAAAGAATATGTGAACTTTATAAAAAATTTTAATGTAAAAGAGAAATATATCACTGATAAAGCACCCCTAAATTTTAGATGGATTGGCTTTATAAAACAATTTTTACCCAATGCGAAAATAATTCATTGTATTAGAGATGCAAAAAACAATTGTTTATCAATGTTTAAAAATTTATTTGAGGGTGGGCTGAATTTTACTTACGACCAAGATGATTTAGTAAAATATTATAAGTCTTATTCAGACCTAATGAGTTTTTGGAAATCAAAATACAACGAATCAATTTTAGACGTAAAGTATGAAAATTTAGTGCAAAATTCAGAAAGAGAAATTAGGAATATTATCAAATTCTGTGATTTAGAGTGGGAAGAAAATTGTCTTTCTTTTCATGAAAATAAGTCACCAATTAAAACAATGAGCACGGCACAAGCAAGAAAACCTATTTATACATCATCAATCAAATCATTTGATAGATTTAAAAATTATTTAAAAATTTTAGACGAAAAATTGTAAAAGACAAAAAAAAGCCCCGATTGTTAAACCGGGGCTTTAATTATTCTATTAAACTGTATTAGAACGCGAAAGAAACAGCAATTTCTGTCATTTCGTCATTGCTTGCTGCAGTTCCATCATTGTCAGAAACTTCATTTCTGTTTCCAGCAATTTTCATAGAACCCATTGTGTAAGCAATAGCGATACCTTCACCTTCTTCAGTTACGTGAGCAGCACCTGCTTTAGAGAATTCAACTTCTCTTTCACCGTATGATACTGATAGGTTATCATTTACGTTGAATGCAATACCCCACGCTTGTGTAGTTTGGTTCGCACTACCCACTGCACCTTTTGCAATGTGTGACTCTTGGTAACCAATAGTCATTGGACCCATTGAGTAATTTACGAAACCAGTAAAGTGTTCGTCATCATGCTTTTCACCAGCTGTGTTTGCTTGTTCACCGTTTTCTGCTTCACCATAACCAGCACCCCAAGATAAACCGTCAATACCAACGATATCTCCAGTTCCAGTTAATGCAAAGTCCCATGCGCTTTGTCCAGCACCTGATGATGAACCATCAGAGTTTTTAGCACCAGAACCTTTTCTAGCAGCAGCATTAAGTGTTACACCAGCAACAGATTGAACGTAGTTAAATACACCTGAATTACCAGCTGCACCCACTAATCCGTTTGCACCTGATGAACCATCTGTATCTAAACCATCCCAGATTTCTTCTGCAGCAGTCGGTGTTTTATCATCGATAGTTGCAAGACCTGAACCTGAACCTTGGTCAAATGCTAATGTTCCCATATCACCCATGTCAATTGACAATCTAGCTGATGACATACCAGCAAATTGGTCTTTTGATGCTTGCATGTAAGAAACAGTCATACCGTTTACATCACCTGAAGCAGTGAATGATAAGTTAGTTTTCATACCAAAAGGGTTACCAGTAACTTCAGTACCGTCTTCTGATGTGTAAGTTAACAACGTTGCACCACTTACAGACATTTCAGCAGCATTAGCTGAAACAGCAGCAAGAGATCCAGCTAATGCTGTTAATCCTACTTTTTTTAAGTTATCCATAATATTCTCCTTTACGTTTTGATTCATATATGAATGGCCATAAATTATTGTTTTAGCGCTTTATTTAAACAATTTTTGCCTATTTATTGATTTTTTTTCAATACTGTTGCTTTTTTATCACACTCAAAAAATTCAGCTTTTATTTGCTATAATTAAGCCTTATTAAACCTAAACACTATTATATTTATGAAAAAGCTAATTTTATTAAGTTCAATCCTATTGTTTTTCACCTCTTGTGGGATTTATAAACCTACAGATGCCAGAAAAGTACCTGTAAATGCTAATGAAAGAGTTAAAAAAAATATGGAAGAAGGCCGTGGATTTAGAATAAGTGGATTAGGAAAAAAGGGTGGAGATTTTTTATTTTCTACCTCTAATCCTATGTGGAGAGCTTCAATGGAAAAACTGAGTTTTGCACCTTTAAGTGTAGTTGATTATGGCGGTGGAATAATAATTACCGATTGGTTTAGCGATGGTGAAAGTAACGAAGAAATAAAAATTGCTGTTAGATTTCTATCAAATGAAATCAGGTCAGACTCGCTTAAAATTATAATACACAAAAAAAAATGTGAAACATTTAATAATTGTAAAATTAATATGATTGAAAATTCAACTAATAATGAAATTAAATTAGCTATTTTAAAAAAAGCAGCACGATTAGAAAAAGAAGATCTTGTTAAAACAAAAGAAAAAAACTCAGACGTTCATTTACCAAAAAATTTCTAAAATAAATAAACGTTTAAAATGTTAGAAAAGTCTAGATATAATTTTAAAATAATAGAAAAGAAGTGGCAGTCTTTTTGGGAAAAAAATAATTTTTTTAAAGCTGAGAATAATTCAAAAAAAAAAAAATTTTATTGTCTTGAAATGTTTCCTTATCCATCTGGAAAAATTCACATGGGACATGTAAGAAATTACACAATTGGCGATGTTCTAGCTAGATATAAATTTCTTCAAGGATTTAATGTTTTACATCCAATGGGTTGGGATTCATTTGGTATGCCTGCAGAAAATGCAGCTCGACAAAATAATTTAAACCCAAAAACGTGGACTGAAGACAATATCAAAATTATGAAAAGCCAGCTAAAAAAACTTGGATTGTCAATCGACTGGAGTCGTGAAATTTCAACTTGTACGCCTGATTATTACAAACACCAACAAAAAATATTTTTAGATTTATATGATAAAGGACTTGTATATAGAAAAGAAAGTTACGTAAATTGGGATCCAGTTGATGAAACAGTACTTGCAAACGAACAAGTTATAGACGGTAAAGGATGGCGGTCAGGAGCTGTGGTTCAGAGAAAAAAGCTTAGTCAATGGTTTTTTAAAATATCTAATTTTTCAGAACAACTCCTAAATGACCTCAGTGAACTAAATGAGTGGCCAGAAAAAGTAAAAACAATGCAAAGAAATTGGATTGGAAAATCATTTGGTTGCGAAATTAATTTTAAAATTGAAGGCTCAGAAAAAATTAAATTTATTAAGTGTTATACAACTAGACCAGATACATTATTTGGATTTTCTTTTTTAGCTGTTTCTGTCGATCACCCACTTTCAGAACTATATAAAACGGATAATGAATTTAATAAATTTAAAGACGAATGCTCTCAAACAGGAACAACAGAGGAATCTATTGCCCAAGCTGATAAGATTGGATTTAAAACAAATTTGCTAGCTATAAACCCTTTAGATGAAACAATGAAGGTTCCTGTTTATTTTGCTAATTTTGTTCTAATGGACTATGGTTTTGGTGCTGTATTTGGATGTCCGGCTCATGATCAAAGAGATTTCGATTTTGCTAAAAAATATCAATTAAAGATTAAAACTGTCGTTAAACCATCAAATGAAGACGATAATTTTACCGTTTCAAAAGAGGCATATAGTGGACCAGGAGTTTTGATCAATTCTAAATTCCTTGATGGTTTAAATGTTCCAGACGAGTCAATTTCTAAAACAATCAAACTTTTAGAAGAAAAAAAAATTGGAGAAAAAAAAACAAATTACCGACTAAAAGACTGGGGTATCTCACGTCAAAGATACTGGGGATGTCCAATTCCAATAGCTTATGGTGAAAATAATCAAATAATTAAAATACCAGAGGAAAACTTACCCGTTTTATTACCTGAGGATATTGATCTTAATACAAATGGAAATCCACTAGATAAAAATTCAAATTGGAAAAATGTTATTATTAATGGAATGAATTGCAAACGTGAAACAGATACCCTTGATACTTTTGTAGACTCCTCATGGTATTTTTTAAGATTTTGTTCCCCAAATAATAATTATAAAAGCTTTGATGAAACCGAGGTAAAATACTGGATGCCAGTAGACCAATATATTGGGGGTGTGGAACATGCAATATTACACCTTTTATATTCAAGATTTTTTACTAAAGCTATTAATTATAATGATAAAAATATAAGAATTAATGAACCTTTTAAAGGACTTTTCACGCAAGGAATGGTCTGTCACGAAACTTATAAAGACGAAAATAATAATTGGTTAAGTCCAGATGAAATTTTAACCAAAGATGGAAAAAAATTTTTTGTAAAAAATCAACCAAGCAAAAAGGTTATAGTGGGTCCATCTGAATCAATGTCAAAATCAAAAAAAAATACAATTGATCCTGAAAAAATGATAGAAGTTTATGGTGCTGATGCAGTCAGACTTTTTATATTATCTGATAGCCCCCCTGAAAAAGATATTCAATGGTCAGAAACTGGTATGTCTTCTTCTTACAAATTTATTCAAAAATTTTGGGTTATGAATAATGAGGTTTCAGAAATTATAAAATCAAAAAAAGTTAAATTTAATGATGAAATTGAATTTTTTACAAATCGATCAATTGATAAAATTAATTCTGCATTAGAGAAATTTAGATATAATGTTATCATAGCTGTTTTTCATGAAATCTACTCATTCTTCAAAAAGATTTCTGAACAGAAACAGAATTTCGATAATTTAGAAAATAATTATAAAAAAATTCTTACTATAATGACAATAGTAGTTCCTCATTTAGCTAATGAATGTTTAAATATTTTTAGTGTTAAAGATCAATTAAAATGGCCAGTTCTAAATAAGAAATTTATAAAAAAAGATGAAAAAATTATAGTTATACAAATTAATGGGAAAAAAAGAAATACTCTCTCAATAAATGAGGATATTTCAGAACAAAATTTAATCGAAAAAATTAAAAAAATGAAACTTGTAGAAAAATATATTGAAAATAAGGAAATATTAAAAACAATATATGTAAAAGAAAAATTAATAAATTTTATAGTTAGATAATGAACAAAATATTTTTTTTATTTTTTTTTGTACTTATAAGTTGTGGTTATAAACCACTTTATACAAATAAAAATTTAGATAAATTTACCTTTAATAAAATTGAGTTAAAAGGCAACAAGGACATAAATAGAAGAATAATATCTCAATTAAATATTAAACAAAATTCTAGTAATTTTAATTTTGAAAATCTACTTCTAACTAATACTAAAGAAATTGTTGCAATCTCAAAAAATTCCAAAGGACAAATTGAATTATTTAAAATGAATTTAATTGTAGACCTAGAGATAAAAGATCAAAATAAAGTAGTAAAAAAAAAAAATTTTCAAAAAGAATTCTCGTATAAAAATTTAGATAATAAATTTTCTTTATCAGAATATGAAATTGATATTGAAAATAATCTTATCAATGAAATCTTGGAAGACATCACATTATACCTTAATATTTAAATGATAATAAAAAATTTTGAGTTAAGAAAAAAAATCACAGAAAACAGTAAATATTTCCTGCTATATGGAAACAATAGAGGTTTCATAGAGGAAACTTTAAATAAAGTAATTAAACCAGCAAAACAAGGTAATACTTTTAATTATGAAGAAAATGACATATTAAAAAATTTAGATAGTTTTGAAGAAAAAATATTTAGCAAATCTTTTTTTGACAATCAAAAAATTATTATAATAAAAAGAGCTTCGGATAAAATACTTAAGACTTTTGAAAAAATAATTAATGAAGACTTAGAAGATATTGTAATAATATTGATAAGCGATATCTTAGAAAAAAAATCAAAACTACGAACATTTTCTGAGAAAAATAAATATGTAATAACTGTTCCATTTTATGAGGACAATCAACAATCTCTTAGTAATTTAGCGAATAATTTTTTGAAAGAAAAAAAAATTTCACTATCCCAAGAAAATATTAATCTTATAATTAATAGATGTAGAGGTGATCGAATTAATCTTTTTAACGAACTAGATAAAATAGAAAACTTAGCTTTAACTAAAAAGAAAATAAGCATAAACGAAATTTTAAGATTAACAAATTTAAGTGAAAACTTTGATGCATCAGAGTTAGTGGATAGTACATTGGCAAAACAGCAAAAAAAAACTTTAAATATCCTTAATGAAAATAATTTTGCTTCTGAAGATGTAATAATGATTTTAAGAATATTTCTTTATAAACTTAAGAGACTTTTAAAAATTCAAGACAAAATGAAAATAGAAAAAAATTTAGAAAAAATTATTCTTAATTACAGACCACCTATTTTTTGGAAAGAAAAAGATCTTATTAAAGAACAAATTAAATTTTTAAATCAACAAAAGATACATGAACTAATAATCAAAACAAATGAGGTTGAATTATTAGTAAAAAAGAATCCAACATCGTCAATAAATATTTTAACAAATTTTATATTGGAAGAAGCGACAGCAACTAATAATTAAGTTTAATAATATCTATAATTCTATTTAATTGTTCTAGATCATGATATGAAAATGAAATAGAGCCTTTATTTCTTTTTGTATTTTTAATTACAACATTTAATCCAGTTTTATCTGTTAGAGATTGCTCTAAATTTCTCAAATTGGGATCTCTTGGGCTTTTTGTGGAACTTGGTTTTTTTTTAAATATTTTAACTAAGTTCTCCGCTTGTCGAACAGATAATTTTTTTTCTGAAATTTTTTCTGCTAAAAATAAGGCATTATCGAGCCCTACAAGTATTTTTGCATGTCCAGAAGTAATCTTTTTTTCCTCTATCATTTTAAGAACAGCAGACGGTAAATTAAGAAGTCTTAAGGAATTAGTAATATAGCTCCTGCTCTTTCCAATAAACTTTGATACTTTTTCTTGGTCATACGAAAACTCATCAATCAATCTTTTGTAACCTTGAGCTTCCTCAAGTGGGTTTAGGTCATGTCTTTGAACATTTTCAACTATTGCAAACTCCAAAGATTTTAAATCATCTACTTGTGTCAAAACTACTGGTATCTCACTTAATCCAGCTTTTTTGGCTGCTAACCATCTTCGTTCACCAGCAATAATTTCATATTTAGAATTATTATCATTTGATCTCCTGACAATAATTGGTTGAATTATTCCTCTTTCTTTTATTGATTGTGTTAAATCATTTAAATTATCCTCATCAAAATTTTTTCTTGGTTGATATTTATTCGGTATAATTAAGTCTAGTGAGAGTTTATTAGTTTCATTTTCCACTTTAGTCTCACCAATCAGGGATGACAAACCTCTTCCTAAACCCTTTTTAATTTTTGAATTCATTATGCAGCGCTCCCTATTTTACTTTCTTGAATAATGAATTCATCAGTAAAACTATAATAAGATTTACTGCCAGGACAATTTTTATCATATATTAAAACAGGCATGCCGTGTGAGGGAGCCTCTGATAATCTTACATTACGTGGAATCACTGTTTGATACACTTTCTCTTTAAAATAATCTCGTGCCTCTTGTTCCACTTGAGAAGATAATTTATTTCTTCTATCGTACATTGTTAAAAGAATTCCTTGGATTTCCAATTCTGGATTTAAATTAACTTTAATTCTTTCGATGGTTTTCATTAACTGAGTTAAACCCTCTAATGCAAAAAATTCAGTCTGCAAAGGTACTAATAACGAATTTGAAGATACTAAAGCCATTACAGTTAATAAGCTCAATGATGGGGGGCAATCTATGAGTATATAGTCATATAATCCTCTAGAATCATTTAAATACGCGGTTAATTTGTCCTTTAAAATAAAGGCTCTATCACTATCACCCGCGGTCTCAACCTCCAATCCAGACAGATCTACATTGGATGATATTAAATCAAGATTTTGAAACTCTGTTTTTTTAATTACG
>MDTA01097657.1_pt1 | contig 11551 bp, 9 predicted proteins | sample 811151 | NCBI WGS metagenome assembly MDTA01 (sample SAMN05326648, study PRJNA326480) | marine metagenome | isolation source: seawater | place: Indian Ocean: South | collected 2010 | reverse complement strand
TCAGCTGTAACTTTTCCTTGATACAATTGTCGGACAAATTTTAAATCATCTTCAATTTTAATTCCTGTACAATCTGATATGAAAGGTATATCTAGTCTTGCACTAAGTCTTGGTACCCAATCTCTTGTTTGATAAGTATGACCAAAAATAATCATATCTGGTCTGATTTCATTGATAAGATTTTCCATTGCTTTAATAAAGTATATTGGAGAATAATCATTTAAATTAGAATTATTGAATGCATAAACTTTATCTAAATCAAATTTTGTTAATTCACTAGCAATATTATCATTAAAAGTAACAGCGAAGATTTGACCGTTTTTATTTGCTTTTATGTCTTGAGCAGCTTTTAAAGACTCTAGGGAATTACTGTTAATTTTGTTATCGTTGTCTTCAATATATATAAGGATATTCATTTTTTAACCTAGCACTTTCATTTCATTTTTAAAAATATCGATTAATTTTTCAGCAATTTCTGAAGGGCTACCATCTATGTATTCAGTTGACTTGGATTTTTGAGGTACATAAATCTTTTCTAAATTGACTTTAGAATTAATTTCAGAAAAACCCAATTCATCAACAGTAAATTTATCAATAGTTTTCTTTTTCATAGCCATAATTCCTTTGAGTGATGCATATCGTGGAGTGTTGATTCCAGATTGGATGCTCAAGGAGGCTGGTAAATCCAATTTTGACCATTGGAACCACCCATTTTCTAGTTCTCTTTTAACTTTAATTGATTCACTGCCATCAATTTCTGTACCCATTACTAAAGATCCGTGTGACATGTTTAATAATTCCGAAATAATTAGTCCAAGTTGAGCATTTCCATCATCATCAGATTGTAAACCTGACAATACTAAATCAAATTTTTCATCCGATATTTTTTTTGATATGATTTTACCTATTGATAATATATCCAAATTTTCTTTGTCCTTATTACTAATAAATATAGCTCTATCAGCTCCTTTTGCTAAACCATCTTTAACAACTTGAATTGCCGAATCTTTTCCAAATGTGCAAATAACAACTTCTCCATTAGTTTTTTCTTTTATTTGTAAAGCTTCTTCTAGAGCATAAGAATCACTTTCATTTGTTGTAAATGATATAATAGACTCATCAATTGAAAGATTGTCCATTGAGATTTTTATAGATGAATCTTTATCTGGGACTTGTTTCATTAAAACACAGATTTTCATTTTTACTCCTAAACTTATAAAATTCCATTAAAAATATCTATATAATATAAATTATATTTAGGTTTTTATTATAGCGAAGAATGTAACATTAAATTACAAAAAATGAAAATTTTATTAATAGGTTTAGTTTCTATATTATTTTGCAGTTCAATTTCAGAGCCTGATTTTATTCAAAAAAAAGGCAAGAATATTGAATTAGTTTATACATCAGAAATTCCAAAAATTGATGGTGTTTTAGACAAGTTGGTTTGGAGTAAAGCTCAAATCACATCTGATTTTTTGCAAGAAGATCCGTATAACCTGTCATTACCATCAAACGAAACAAGAGTAAGAGTGCTTTATGATTCTGAAAACTTATACGTATTTGCAGAGATGTATGTTGATGACCCAAATCAAATCAGTGCAAAACTAGTAAATAGAGATAATTGGCAAGATGGCTTTGATGGTTTTTCAGACTATTTTTCGTTCGATATTGATAGTAGACATGATCATCAAACTGGTTTCATTTTTACTGTTAATGCTGCTGGTGTACAAGCTGATGCTGTAGTCTTTGACGATTCCGGTTATGATCCTGAGTGGAATGCTGTATGGGAATCCAGTGTTGCAATTTTAAATGATTGTTGGACAGTTGAAATGAAGATACCATTTAGTATTTTAAGATTTTCAAAATCTGATAGTATGAAATGGGGCTTAAATATGTACAGGTACATTCATAGTAAGAATGAATATATAGCTTGGGTTGCCTATCCATATGACATTCCAGGGATATCATCAAAGTATGGTCATTTACATGGTTTTGATAAAAATCTTTCTACAAGACGTTTTGAATTTTTACCTTATATTATCAACGGAAGGACAGTTTATTATGATGTTAACTTAGAACAGCCTGGTAAATTGCCATTAAATCATAAGGAAATTTTAGATTTAGATGTAACAACAAATTATGGTTTCGATGTAAAGTACGGTTTAGGATCTAATGCATCATTAGATTTAACCTATAATCCCGATTATGGTCAAATAGAGGCTGACCCAGCTGAAATCAATTTAACATATTACCAAACAAGGTTAATTGAAAAAAGACCTTTCTTCTTAGAAAATAGTTCAATTTTTGATACACCAATTGAAGTTTTTTATACAAGAAGAATTGGAGGTAACTATGAAAAAATAAATAATGCAGAAAAAATAACCGGAAAAACTATTAATAACTTAACATATGGTTTTATTCATGCAAGTACTTACAAAGATACATTAATTAATAATCAGCAAGTAAAATTTAAAAATAATTACATTGTTTCAAGATTAACTAAAGATCTTTTGATAGGAAATTCATACATAGGTATTATGACCTCACATTTGTTTGACTCAAGTGATGTTGTTTCTATTGATGGTGTTTTTAATTTACTTGATAATAGAATTAGTACTAATGGCCAATTAGTTTTTTCAAAAGATAATAAAAAAATAGGAAAGGGTTTCTTTTATGAATTTAAATATATAGCTCCCAAATTAATTAGTTTATGGTTTGAAATTGACTATTATGATAGAGACTTTGACATTAATGACATCGGATATTTGAGAAGAAATAATTTCATTAATAATAGTTTAGGTTCCAACTTATTTATTGAACACCCATTTAATTTCATTAATAATATTAAGTTTTCTACAATTTACAGATACAATAGCACTTTAGATTATCACAGCCATGTTAATAGTAAATTAGTATTAGATAGTAGATTAGAATTTAATTTATCTATTTTATTTAAAAATTATTATCAAATTGAGTTTGGAGGGAACAAGGCTTTTGAAAGATACGATGATGTTGCAACATATGATTATGAATTGAAAAAAATAGGTCCAATTATAAAATTATCAAAATCAAATGGTTTTAATTTTAGTTTATTTTCTGACAATACAAAACCAGTTATATTTAACTTTTTATATGGTTATGGTGAGGATGCTCTTAATGGTAAAGGTCAAAATTATTCTTTTTCTATTGATTACAAAATATCAAGTAACTTAAACTTTTATGCTAACAAATATTATGGTGAATCTTCCGAAATTTATCGTTGGGTTGAAATTACAGAAGAACAATTAAACGAATTTGAATCAAGGAATCACTACATTTTTTCAAATTCTAATAATCATTTATCATCAACAATATTTAGAATTAATGGTAATGTATCTCAAAAACTAGGCTTTCAACTTTATACAGAGTTTTTTACCAACAAAAACGACTTAAGTAATTACTCAGAATTATTAGAAGATTATTCATTACCTGTTGATACAACCGAATACATTTTAAATAATCCATATGTAAGTGTAGTGGATCCAAATATCGGTTTAGCTGATGATGAATTGCTAGATCCAAATTATTATCTAGGCTTGTATACAAAATTTTCAGAACTAAATACTAATTTTGTAATAACCTGGAATTATAATCCTGGTTCCAATATATATTTAGTCTATTCCTTAAACAAAAATGTTAATGGCAAAATATTTAATAATTACATTGATTTTTTAAGGTATAATGAACCGAAAGAGTGGGAAGAAATTTTATTTGATCAATCCATTTACATTAAGATTGACTATTGGTTCAACATTTAACGTCTTTCTAAAAAAAATTTTATGGCATCCTGAATTGAAATAACTAAAGTATCAATTTCTTCTATTGTATTATAAAAGTAAAAACTTATTCGAATAGTTGAAGGTACTCCTAGTATTTTCATAAGTGGTTGCGCACAATGATGTCCTACTCTTACAGCTATGTTTTTTTGATCTAAAAACTCAGCAAGATCATACGCATTGATACCCTCAATATTAAAACTTATTACGCTTCCCTGATTTTTGGAGTTAGCATAAAGCTTAATCTTATCATTTAATTTGAATTTTTCTTGAGCATATTCAGTTAGGTACTTCTCATAATTATGTATTTTATCAATACCAATATTGGAAATAAAATCAAACGATTTTCCTAATCCGATAACTTGAGCAATATTTGGAGTTCCAGCCTCAAACTTCAAAGGTAACTCGTTGAATGTTACACTAAACAAATTAACTTCATTTATCATTTGTCCGCCAGACATAAATGGTTCCATATCATTCAGTATTTCCTCTTTACCATATAATATCCCCACACCAGTTGGACCTACCATCTTATGACCTGAAAATACAAGAAAATCACAATCAATTTCTTCAACATCAACTTTCAAGTGAGGAACTGTTTGTGCAGCATCAATTAAGGTTAATGCACCTTGTTTTTTTGCTATTTGAGTTATTTCATTAATTGGATTAATTGTCCCTAAAACATTAGATTGATGAATAAGACTAACTAATTTTGTTTTTTTATTAATAAGTTTGTTAATATTAGATAAATCTAATTCTCCAGCTTCATTAACTGGTATATATTTAATCTTACAGCCAGTTTTTTGAGAACATATTTGCCAAGGTACAATGTTAGAATGATGTTCCATTTCAGTTAACAGGATTTCATCATTTTCGTTAAGGTTTTGTAGCCCCCATGAATGTGAAATTAAATTGATTGATTCTGTAGTACCACTGGTAAAAATAATATTTTTGACTGATTTTGCATTTATGAAATCTTTTACTTTTTGTCGAACATTTTCATATTCTTCTGAGGCTTTTAGACCTATTTTATATATAGATCTGTGAACATTTGCAGAGTATGAAGAATAGTAATTTTTTATTTTATCAATAACAATATCTGGTTTTAGAGATGTAGAGGCATTGTCAAAATATATTAAATTACTTTCATTTAGAATCGAAAATTGTTTTCTAATACTTTTAACGTTAAGTGTGTTTTTCATTAAAAAATTTTTACATCATTCCAAGTTGTAACTTGGCAGCTTCTGACATCATACTTTGGTCCCATTGAGGCTCCCATACAATATCAACAACAACATTAGAAATACCTTTTATATTTGCTACTTGTAATCTAGCATCGTTAGATATATGCCCTGCCATTCCGCAACCAGGAGCTGTTAAAGTCATTTTAATACTTACATCATATGAATCATTATCTTTTTTTATAGAACAATCATAAATCAAGCCTAAATCTACAATATTAACTGGAATTTCTGGATCAAAACAGTTTTTTAAAGCATCCCAGACCATTGTTTCAATATTATCATCATTAATCTCAAAATCTGCATTAACATCATCCTGATTATTTTCAATACCTATAGCATCTGAATCATAGCCTTCAATTCTTGCAAGATTGCCTTTTACAAGAACAGTGTAGCTTGTCCCAAGAGATTGTGTTATTCGAACCATTTCTCCTTTTTTAATAGTTATCGCGTCACCTGAGGGAATTAGACTTGCATTGCAATCTCTGGTTAATTCTTTGAGAGTATTATCGTGTGTCACAATATTAAATTGTATTTAATGAATTATTGATAACTTCATTTAATTCAAGTTTTAAATTTTTATTTAAAATTTTTTCAACGAATTCATTGCAAAATCCGTTAAGTAAAATTTGTTTTGCTTTTAATTTATTTAAACCACGACAGTTTAAGTAAAATAATGTTTCATCATCAATTTGGCCTGTAGTTGAACCATGTTTGCAGCTAACATCATCTGTATTTATTTCAAGAATAGGATTTGATTGAACTGAGGCATTTTTGGACAACAGTATATTATTGTTTAATTGCTCCGATGAAGTATTGGAAGCATTTTTATCTACAATAACTCTTGAATCAAATACACCTTTTGATTTTTTTGAATAAATACCTTTATATAGTTCTGAGCTAATTGAATTTGGAGCACAATGCTGAATGACGCTGTGGTTATCAACAAAATTTGAATTATTACTAATACTCAAACCATTCAGGTATGATTCAGAGCCTTCTCCATTTATTTTTAAAAAAATATTATTTCGTGTAAATTTTGAACCGTATGTAAAAGTATTACAGTTAAAATAGCTATTTCTATTTTGTGAAATACCCAATCCAGAAAAATGAATTGATGAGGTAGATTCATTTTGAAATTTAGTATATTCAAGTTTTGAATTGTCACACAATAAAATTTCAGTAATAATATTTGTATAGTTTAGATTATTTTTTGTTTGATATATTTCTGTGAAGTTTAAGTTAGAATTTTCTGAGCAATAAATAAGTATTCTTGGAAATGTATTACTATCATTCAATTCAGAAAAATCCATTTTTACTGGTTGTTCAATTTTATAATTATCTTTAACAAAAATAAAAATTCCCTCGTTAATTGATTTTAGATTTTCAATACCGAAATAATCGTTTTTGTGGTCATATATTTTAGTAAAATGATTTTTTATTATGTCAGGATATTTCACGATAGCATCATTAATATTTAAAATATCCAATCCATCGATATTTAAATATTCAGAAATGAAATTTTTGTAAAAAATACTTAGTTGAGAATTTGCATTGTTATTATCATTGATGTTTTTTAAAAAATCTAAGTTTGTAAATCTCCATCCTTCATCTTTGTGACTAGGCAAATGAAGGTTCGGTATGTTCATTTCAGAAATGATTTTTTTTAGGTCATTAGTTTCTGTTTTGTGATGCATTTCAGTTTAACCAAGAATGTTTGAATAACCTTTTTCCTCAAGATCCAATGCTAGTTCTGGACCTCCGGTCTTAACAATTTTACCTTCAATTAAAACGTGTACAAAGTCTGGTTTTAGATAGTTGAGCATTCTTTGGTAATGTGTTATAACAATAAACGAGTTATTAGGTGTTCGATATTTATTTATACCATCAGCTACAATTTTTAAAGCATCTATATCAAGCCCTGAATCTGTTTCATCAAGTATTGCAAGTTTGGGATCTAAAGTTATCATTTGTAGAATTTCATTTCTTTTTTTTTCACCGCCTGAAAAACCTACATTCACTGCTCTTTTCAAATAACTTTCGTCCATGCCAACTTGTTTTAATTTTATTTTGATTATCTTTAAAAATTCGACTGCATCAAGTTCTTCTTCGTTATTATACTTTCTTTTAGCGTTTAGAGCTGATTTTAAAAAATAAGTATTATTAACACCGGGTAAGGCTATTGGATACTGAAAAGATAAGAAAATGCCCTGCAAAGCCCTATCTTCTGGAGACATTTCATCAATATTCTCTCCACAGAATTCAATTGATCCTGAATTTATGTTATAGGTATCTTTACCTGCAATTACATTAGACAAAGTACTTTTGCCGGAACCATTCTTGCCCATAATAGCGTGAACTTCGCCAGGTTGAACATCAAGGTTTATTCCATTCAATATTGATTTGTCTTCAACACTTACATTTAAATTCTTAATTGTCAACATATTATCCTACACTACCTTCCAAGCTTACCTCTAAAAGTTTACGTGCTTCTACAGCAAACTCCATGGGTAGCTCATTAAAAACATCCTTGCAAAATCCGTTCACAATCATAGATATAGCATCTTCTTCACTGATACCTCTCTGGTTGCAATAAAACATTTGATCTTCTCCAATTTTTGTTGTTGATGCTTCGTGTTCCATTTTAGCCGAGTCGTTTTTAACATCAATGTAGGGAACCGTATGTGCACCACAATCTCCACCAATGAGTAAAGAATCACATTGAGAATAATTTCGTGAATTATCTGCATTTTTTCTCATAGATACGCCGCCTCTATATGTTTGCTGACTTCTGCCAGCGGATATACCCTTAGAAATAATAGTACTTTTTGTATTTTTACCAATATGGATCATTTTGGTTCCGGTATCAGCTTGTTGTAGATTGTTTGTCAAAGCAACTGAATAAAATTCACCAACTGAATTATCACCTTTTAAAACGCATCCAGGATATTTCCAAGTTATGGCTGAGCCAGTTTCAACTTGTGTCCATGAAATTTTAGAATTTTTACCTCTGCAAGCGCCTCTTTTAGTTACAAAATTATAAATTCCACCTTTACCGTCTTTATCTCCTGGGTACCAATTTTGAACTGTTGAATATTTAATTTCAGCATCATCTAAAGTTATAAGTTCAACTACAGCAGCATGAAGTTGATTTTCATCTCTCATTGGTGCAGTGCAGCCTTCTAAATAGCTTACATAACTATTTTCTTCAGCAACAATTAAAGTACGTTCAAATTGACCAGTATTTTGAGCATTAATTCTAAAATATGTTGATAATTCCATTGGACTTTTAACATTTTTAGGTAAGTAAACAAAACTTCCATCACTAAAAACAGCTGAATTTAGAGCGGCAAAATAGTTATCTGTATATGGTACAACTGTTCCTAAATACTTTTTTATGATTTCAGGATATTTTTTAACGGCTTCAGAAAAAGAACAAAAAACCACTCCAGCTTTAGCTAGATCTTCTTTAAAAGTAGTAGCAACTGAAACACTATCAAAAACTGCATCAACAGCAACACCTGAAAGCATTTTTTGCTCTTCAATAGGTATACCAAGCTTATCATATGTTTTAAGCAACTCTGGATCGACTTCATCTAAACTATTCAATTTTTTTTTCTTAGGTGCGGAAAAATAGCTTATAGCCTGATAGTCAATATCAGGATATTTTATCTTTGCCCAATTAGGGTCATTCAATGTTTTCCAATATTTAAATGCTTTTAGTCTCCAATCTAAAAGCCATTGTGGCTCATCTTTCTTTTTTGAAATTGTCTTTATTACATCTTCGTTTAAACCAGGTGGTAGAGTATCCTGTTCGATATCTGTCACAAAGCCATATTCATATTCTTTGTTAATTGAATCATCAATTGTTATTTGATCTTTACTTTTATTTTCCACGGATTTTAATTATTTAATTGTAGTATTGTAACGTTCTTCAACGAGGTCAGTTTTGATCATTCTGATAGCATCCCAAGTTAATGCAGTGCATGCTTTAGCGCAAGCGTTGCATCCTATGCACTCATTGAATCTAACCTGTACAGGTGGAATGGGAATATTGTACTTTTCTTTCGAAACAGGTTCTATGCAATCAACTGGACAGAAAGGTATACAGACTTGACAGCCAGTACAATTATCTTCATCCACAACCGCTACGGTTTTTGGACGAGTTTTTTTATCTCTAATATTTTCAGTAAGTAGTGGTAGTTTTGAATATCTATCAGTACTTGACATATTTACAACTCCTAAAATGACCTATATATTGATACTAAATTTAATATAAGTTTACTTTTAATTTCTAATAATAAAATGAACTATTTGTATTATTCTCACAAGATAATTGTAGAATATTTGATTATTAAGATTAAATTATGTGTAATAGAAAAACACAAAAATGAAAATATATAATACATTAACAAATAAAAGAGAAATATTTCAACCAATAGATGACAAACATGTTAAAGTATATGCTTGCGGTCCCACTGTTTATAATTATGCTCATATTGGGAATGCTAGACCAGCAGTTGTTTGTGATTTGTTAGTTAGAGTTTTAAGAGCACTTTATCCTAAAGTCACATATGTATCAAACATAACAGATGTCGATGACAAAATTATCAAGGCATCGGAAGAATCTGGGCAATCAATAAAAGAGATAACAACGAAATATACAAGAATATATAACGAAGATATGAGATCCTTGGGTGTAATTAAACCCGATTATCAGCCCAAAGCAACTGATCATATTAAACAAATGATTGAATTGGTTGAAAAAATGATAGAAAATGGAACTGCTTATGAATCAGAAAATCATGTTCTTTTTAGTGTTTCAAAATATAAAAATTATGGAAGTTTATCAGGAAGAGATTTTGATGACCAAATTGCTGGAAGTCGAATTGAGGTAGCTTCTTTTAAACAAAATCCATCAGATTTTGTTCTTTGGAAGCCAAGTGATGATAATCAGCCTGGTTGGGATTCTCCTTGGGGTTTTGGCAGACCCGGTTGGCATTTAGAATGTTCTGCCATGTCAGAAGAAAGCCTTGGACTACCATTTGATATACACGGTGGAGGGAATGATCTTATTTTTCCTCATCATGAAAATGAAATTGCTCAATCTTGTGGTGCTCACGGCCATGATGAACCAGAATCTTTTGTCAAATATTGGATACATAATGGAATGCTGGATATGGACGGAATGAAAATGTCTAAATCTCTTGGAAACATATTATACATAAGGGATTTATTAAAAAAATATCCAGGTGAAACATTAAGACTTACTTTATTATCTTGTCATTATAGACAGCCTTTAAATTTTAACGATAAAGCGATTAAGCAGTGTCAAACAATCTTAGATAAACTTTACAGAGTTCTTAGAATTCATAATGATATAGACGTATCAAAATATGATACAAGTATCGCTCCAAAAAAAATTTTAGATGCTTTATCTGATGATCTTAACACTTCAAAAGCAATTGCAGAAATTAATAAAATTGCAACAGATTTAAGTAGGTCAAATGGAGAAAACATTAAAAAGAATAAAGCTTTACTTCTAGCAGCTGGAAATGTTTTTGGAATTTTGCAAAGTTCACCAAATGCTTGGTTAGGTTATGATAAAGTTTCAAATGTTGATGTCAAAACAATAGAAAAATTATTAAAAGAAAGAGAATTAGCTAGAAAAGAAAGAAATTTCTCAAAAGCTGATCAAATACGTTCAGAATTAAAAGAAATGAACATTGAAATTGAGGACACTCCTAAGGGTTCAATATGGAGAAAAATAAGTTAAATGTCTAAAAACAATATTAAGATAACTTTTCCAGATGGTAGGATATCTGAGTATCCTAATGGAACAAGTGGATATGAAATTGCAAACGGAATTTCGCCAGGTCTTGCTAAAGCTTCTTTAGCTGTAGAAATTAATGGGAAAGTTTCTGACTTGAATCTTCCAATTATTATGGATGCATCAATTAAAATAATCAAACGGGAGAATGATGAGACACTTGAATTAATAAGGCATGATTGTGCTCACGTGATGGCAGAGGCCGTTCAAGAACTTTTTCCAGGTACACAAGTAACTATAGGTCCAGCAATAGATAATGGTTTTTACTATGATTTTTCATTTAAAAATCCTTGTTCTGATGAAGATTTAGAAAAAATAGAAAATAAAATGTCTGAAATAATTGATAAAGGCCTTCCATTTGTTCGAGAAGTATGGGAACGTAATGATGCAATAGATTATTTTAATGGTATTGGAGAAAAATATAAAACTGAAATTATTAATGATTTACCACAGGATGAAGAAATAACCATTTACAAGCAAGGAGAATGGTTAGACCTATGTAGAGGACCTCATATGCCAACTACAGCACATATTGGAAAAGCATTCAAATTAATGAAGATTGCTGGAGCATATTGGAGAGGTGATGAAAAAAATGAAATGCTTACAAGAATTTATGGAACAGCTTGGAGAACTGATAAAGAATTAAAAACATATTTAAATAT
>MDTA01056800.1_pt1 | contig 11552 bp, 8 predicted proteins | sample 811151 | NCBI WGS metagenome assembly MDTA01 (sample SAMN05326648, study PRJNA326480) | marine metagenome | isolation source: seawater | place: Indian Ocean: South | collected 2010 | reverse complement strand
TGTACAAATAAAATAAGCATTACTTGAAAAATTCTCTAATAATATTTTTAATACAGAAAAATATTCTCTTAATATATTTATATGTTTTATTACTATTAAGTGTTTATTTGATATTATATTTTTTGTATTTAATATATTTAATATAAATTTTGTTAAAAATGTATAATCTTTTGGTATTGATGGGTTCATTAAATCTATTTCAAAAAAATATAAATTCTCATTATATATTACTGTTTTCTCCCATATACATTCCTTTTTAATTATCTTTTTTATTTTATATTTCTCTTTTATTATTTCATATACTAATAAATCTAATGGTATTCCATATATACTTGATAATAATATATTTGTATCATATTTTATTCCATAATTAAATATATTATTTAATCTTTTATTATTTAATATAATTTCTTTAAAATTATCTTCCAATAATTTATTATATGAGAAATTATTCATAATTTAATAAATATATAAAAATATTTATTAAATATTATATAATATATATTATGTATAATAAAAATCCATATATCATTTTAGGTTTATCTAATAATGCTTCTTATTCTGAAATTAAAAAAGCCTATAAAAATATTGCTCTTAAAAATCATCCTGATAAACTTTATAATCTATCTAAAGATATTCAAGAAAAACATTTAAATATTTTTAGAGATGCTACTGATGCTTATAATTTGTTAATTAATAATATTGATAACAATAATACATTTGATTATTTTAATAATAATGATAATGATGAATTTTCTTTTAATAATTTATGGAATAATGTATTTTATAATAATGATGATATTAAAACTTATCTTAAAAATCTTGCTGTTAATTTTTTAAATAATAATTATAAAAAATATAATAAAAATAACAATAACAATAACAAAAACAATAACAATAACAATAACAATAACAACAATAATAATAATAATAAAAATTATAATAATAATAACAATAATAATAATTCTATTTCATCTATTCAACACAATATTACACTTAATGTATCTTATTCTGAATTATATTTAAATTTAAAAAAAAAATTAAGACTTATATTAAAAGATATAGATGAACCTATTTTTATTGATATATTTTGCAACGATTCTTACCCTTCTATTAATAAAATTTATTTAGATGACTTTAATAATGAACATAATATATTTATTAAATTAAATTTAGAATATAATAATTTATTTTCACATATTACTTATAAAAATAATAATATTATTGATATTATTTATAATATTGATCTTAATATTTATCATTATTTTAATGGTTTTAATACAAAAATTTTATATATTGATAATAATATTATAGATATATTTATTCCACCATTTAATAAAAAATTTTTTAAAATTTTTAATAAAGGTATTAATGGTGTAACTTTAATTTTAAAATTAAATTATTCAGATTATAATATTGATATTGATAAATGGAATAGTATTGATAATAATAAAAAAATATTATTTATTGATATACTTAATATTATTTTAAAAAAATAAATTTTATACATTTTTAACAAATTTTTCTTTAACTCATATACCTCCTGTTGAACCACCAAAAGTACTACTATTTTGGTCGTATAAATAATCATATAAATTTTTATCTCCTTTACTATTATTATAACAACTTGGTAAATCAGGTTCTGTATTAGAATTAAAAGAATCAAATTTATTTATTTCGTAAAGATCCCATCCAGGTGCATTTACATGACTAAATTCAGATAAACCTGCAAGTGAATTACCTGCATCTTCATTACATTTACCAGTATCTATATTATTTTGTGATACATTATCATATACATATTTAATTTTTTCTCCATCTGGACCTGCTTCTTTTAATTCATTTCGCCATTGGTTTTTATTAAAATCATAGTTAATTTTATCACCACTATTAATTGATTGGATATAACCACTTCCTTGCGCTGCTCCAACTCCAATATCTAAACTATTTTCTTTTGTTAAATTAGTATATTTATGTACTTGACCATATACTAAATCATTTGTAGATGCTCCATCAACTCTATATGATTTTTCTTTACTATCTATATCTTCATTATCTATTCTTATTGTGGTTTTAAAATTATGAGGGTCTTCTTCTGATGATTCGATACTAATTTTATCACCTAAACTATGTAAATATCTACTAGAATTAAATGTAGAAAATTTATTTTCACCTGGTTTAAATTCTTTTAATTTATTAGTATCATCGGGATAATGTATATGTTGTATTTTTTTATGATAGGTTTTTAAATTTCCTTCAGCATCTTTTTCAAATTCTGTTGGTCCTTCAATATGTATATGTTCATGATTTTTGATTTTATTAATTTTTTCTTCAATTTTTTCAGGTGGTGATGTAAGATTATATCCAGTATGTTCAATTAATCCATCTATTTTAGTTTTAGTATCAGTATCAATTGGTGGTTTACATATTGCGATACCTGTTCTTGGATCACAAGAATTATTTACTTCTTGAAATCCATCTGGACATTCACAATTTTTTTGACATTCATATGTATTTGTTTTATTATATTGATTTAATGTTCCAGACCAATTATCTCTACATAAATATCCTTTACCATTATTATCACCTTGATTATATAGTATATAACCTTTACATTTATCATCAGTTTCACAATTAGTTTTTAATTTATCTTCAATTAATAATTCACCTTTAACACCAGGATAACAATAAGAATTGGAATTTTCTTTAAAATTAGAACATCTAGGTGAATTATAAAAAGTTTCAATAATTTTTTTTTTTATTAGTAAAATTTTCTATTTTATTTATTTTTTGAGAACATTTAAAAAGTTCTTTTTTTTTTGCAGTATTATTTAATATAAATATAATAGATAATACAAAAATACTAAAAAATAATAAAGCTATAATAACAGTTTCAACATCCATAATATATATTATATATTATATTTTTCTTTCTATTTCATATAAATATTTAATTTTATTAAATATATAATAAATGAGAAAAAATAAACTTTTTATATTAAAATTATAATATATAATATATAATTGATATCATTTTACGCATAAAATTAAAAATTATATAAGGATTTTATTATATTATAAATTATAAAAATAATGAAAAAGACAGCCACTAAAAAAGCACCTGTATCTACTACTCCAGCTCCAACAGAAAAAGCTACTCCAGTTAAAGGAAAAAAAGCGACAGTTGAAAAAACAGTTGTAGAACCACCCGTAGTTAAAACCGAAGAAATTGATAAAATTTCAGACAATACAACAGAAGAAAAACCTCTAGGTGATATTTTAATTAATGAATTAACTGATAAAATTTCATCAGTTAAAAATGAAATGAAATCAATTCAACAAACACTAAAACTTTTAGTAAAAGAATATGATAAACAAAAAAAAGTAATTGCTAAAGTACAAAAGAAAAGGGATAATGCTAAAAAATCACCATCTGGTTTTGCTAAACCTTGTTTAATTTCACCGGAATTATGTAAATTTGTAGGAATTCCAGAAGGTTCTGAAAGATCAAGAACAGATATTACAAGACATATTAATGCATATGTAAAAGAAAAAAATCTAAATAATCCTGAAAATAGAAGAGAATTTTTCCCAGATGATAAACTTCGTGCAATTCTAAATGTAAATGATAAAGAAAAAGTAACATATTTTATTCTTCAACGACTAATTGCTCATCATTTCCCATTAAGTATTAATAAACAAAATGCTTTAGCTGCTGCTGCTGCTCAACAACAAGCAATTTCTAAATAAATAAGTTTTTTTTATATAAAATAATAATAAATATTATTAAATATATTGAATGGATAAATTTATAAGTAAAGAAAATATAAATTTATTATTACTTGGTTCAAAAAATATGTTAAATACAAAATTAAATATTAATAATATTAATGAAAAAGAATTATATGATGTTATTAATAATATTATAAATAGTATAAAAAAAAAATTTATTAATAATAATTATGAATTAAAACAATTAAATTCAATATGTTTAACTAATATTAAAATTTTTTATACAAACAAAATTGAGAATAATGATAATATAGAAAAAAAAAATAATGAAAATAAAAATGAAAATGAAAATGAAAATGAAAATGAAAATGAAAATAAAATTGATATAGATATATTAGATTTAAAAGTTCAAGAATTAGAAAAAAAAAGAAATTATGAACCCGAATATGATAATAAAATTTTAAATTTTGATAATAATGTAATAGAAAATGATAATGAAAAAAAAACGAATACTATTATAAATTATAATAATACATCAATTAATATAGATTATAAATCTTTTATAATAAGTTCTATAAATAGAAAATGGTTTAATAATAATTATATTAATAATTTTAATTATAATATAAATGATATTAATATAAAAAATTTCAAATTTAAACCACAAAGTATATCATTACCTTATCATATAAGTTATTTATCTCCAACTATTAATATAAAAATAAATGATAAATATACATATAATTTTGTATGTTTTTTTAAAAATAGATTATGGGATAATTGGAAAACAGAAGATACAAATTATTTTGAATTAAATTCAAATATAATAAATATTAAATTATTAGATTTAAATAATAATTTATTAGATATAGGTGATGATAAAATATCAATAGAAAAAGTATTATTTATTAATGATAAAAATTTAAAAAAATATAAAATTTGGTCTAAAAAAGATTATATTTATAATTATAAAAATGTTTTTAATATTAATAATACAATATTTATAAGAACAAATAAGGGAATTATATATAAAAAAAAAATAATTAATATTATTAATGATGATAATTATAATATAATAGAAATATATGATGATAATAATGAATTAACTATAAATGATTTTGAAAATTCATATTATATAAATTTAAAAAATCAATATTCATTTATAATTAAATATTATACTAAATAATCAAATAATGATGTAAATATAAATATTATCAAAGTAATAGTATCAAGTTTATGTTTATATTCAATTTTTTCTAATTCTGATAATATTTTATTTGAACTATTTCTTATATTTGAATCAGAATTATAAATATAATAATAAATTATAATACTTAATATAATTACTAATGATATATGACTAAAAACAGCAAAACTATTTATATGAAAATTAAGAAAGTTAAATAATATTCTCATTTTATAATCATCTAAATTTATCCATATTATAAATATAAATAATATTGAAAGATATATTATATTATATGCTATTAACATATAACCCAATGTGTAAACTAAATTATTATTTATTAAAAAATCTACTATTAATAAAGAAATTTGTCTAATTGCAAATATTAAAACAATAAATATAATTTTATCATTTAAAGAAATTTCTAATACTTTATCGGGATTTAAATCATTTGATTTAACTTCATTATAAAATTCATCTTCTATTACATTTCTTATTTTATTTTTATTTTTAATATCATTTTCATATTTATTAAATATTTTATTAAAAATATTATCAATTGAATATAAATTATATTTTACATTATTACCATCTTCCGTATTAATATTAATTTCTTCTGTTTTATATTTATTCGAAATATTTTTTTGAACTTCTAATATTTTTTTATATATTTTATCATATATATCATATTTATAGTTTTTCCATATTTTATCAATATCTTCTTTTTTTATTATTTTATTTTTTAATTCACTATTATTAAAAAATTCTTCATATTTATTTTTTATTATTTTATTTAATTCTTCTATGAAATCTTTATAGTCTTCACTTTTTTTTATTTTTATTTCTATATCATCATTATATCCTTGATTAAAAAAATTTGTATTACTATCATAATCACCTCCTTCTTTAAAATTTTCATTATTATCATCATTATCATTATCAAAATTTAATTCATTATTTTCTTTATCTTTAAATTTTTCTTCTTCTCTTTCTTGATCTTCTCTTTCTTCTTCTTGTCTTTTTTCCTCTTCTTTTTCTCTAAATTCTTTTCTTTTTTGTTCAATAAATTCTTTTTTTTTATTTTTATATTCATTTTCTGTTGATTTTATAAAATTATTATATTTTTCTAATTCTTCATTTATTTCTTCTAATGATTCTTCTATTTTTTTGAAATTATTTTCAAATTCTTTTAAATTATCTATTGAATTATCAAATTCTTCTATATATTTTATACTATCAGTTTCATTATTTAATATATTTTTATTATTTTGTAAAATATTTAAAAAATCTTCTGTATTTTTTCTTATATTATTTATATTATTATAGATATTATCACTCTCTCCAAAAAATGTATTATTTTTAAAATATTTTTTTACTACATTATTTATTATCAATTTTAATTGTTCTATATTTTCTTTTTTTTTCTCAAATATATCTGAACTTATTTTTGGTATATTTAATAAATTTTTTAATTGTTTTTCTATATATTCTATTGATTTTTTAAAATTTACTTTATTTGTTTCTGATATAGATATTAAATCTTCTTCATATAATTTTGTTAATGATATTGAATATTTTGATAAATTTCCTTTTAATTTTAATATAGTATTTTGAACTTCTGATACTTGTTGAATTTCATCATCATAAGTTTTTCCTATTAAGTTTTCTATATTTTTATTTTTTTTTGTTTTTTTATTTTTCTTTTTAATATCATCTTTTTCTATTTCTTCTTCACTTTCTTCTTCACTTTCTTCATCTGATTTATTTTTTTTATCATCAGATTTTTCATCATTTATATTATATTTTTTATTAAAATCATTTAAACTAAATTCTTTAGAAATATTTTCAACTTTACCACCAAATTGTGCTCTTTCATTTATTTTTTTTAAAATATCATCTTTATCATTAAATTCTTTTTCTAATTTTTTTTTTAATTCTTTATCTCTATCATCTTTATCTCTATCATCTTTATCATCATCAAAATCATCATCACTATCATCATCATTATCATCATCATCATCATCTTTATCATTAAATTCTTTTTCTAATTTTTTTTTTAATTCTTTATCTCTATCATCTCTATCATCTCTATCATCTATATCATCTTCATCATAATCTTTATTTTTATCTATATCATCATCATCATTTTTAGTAATATCAAAATCATTTATATTTTCTTTATCATCAGTCATATTATCTTTAAATTTATCATCATCATCACTATCACTATCGGTAAAATCAGAAATATTTGAATCACTATTATCTTTATCATCAAAAGAAGAAGATTGTTTATTATAAAAATTTTGATTATTTGATATCCTTTTAATATCATCACTAATAGAATTTATTTTATCTTCTAATTCTTTTATTTTTTCGTCATTTTGATTAAATATTAAATCATTATTACTATTATCATCATTATTTTCATTTAATTCAGAAGTATTAACATCAATATTATCATCATAATTTGAAATAGGAACAGTAGAAATATATTTAAATAATTGATTTTTAATATATTTTAAATGTTCTAAAGTTTTTTCATCAGATTCAGAAGTTTTAATAAGAGAAATATAAGTATTTATTAAATCTTCAAAATCTTTTTTATTTTCGTTTATTTTTTTTTTAATAAATTCTATATTAGAACGGAATCTTCTATAAATAAGTTTATTATATTTAGGATCATTACTTGATAATTTTTTTAAATCAAGTTTTAATATATTTAATTCTTTTTGTAATTTTTCTTTATCATCTGAAGATATATTATAATCTCCAATTAATTTATTTTCAATTTGTTCTTTTTTAGAATCTAAACTAATAAAAATGATATTTTTTAATATTTCATTAATAAGATATTCTCTTATCGGGTCTTCATAAACCATTTTATAATTATACTCTAAATAAATTAAATATTAGTTTTTCTAATAATTAATTGCTATAATTGATGTAAATATCCAAATAACTAATGTATAATTACTTAATAAATTAATAGCTTCTTTTTTTTTTGTATAATCATAATCAATATTATTATTATCATTTTCAGATGATTGTAGACTAAATGGAATAATTGTAAATATTAATAAAAATATACAGTGTATAAATAATCTACCGTTTCTTTTAATACTTGCACCTGGAATTATATAAAAATAGTATAATGAATTTGCTAAAAATGAAAAACCTGTATTACCATATAATATAGAATTTGTAGTATAATTATAACTAATATTAACAAGAGAACATATTATAAATAATATAATAATATAAATAATAGAATATAAAAATATTGCATTACTAAAATTATTAATATAATTAGTATTAATAGCCCAATTTACAATACTTAATGATATTAAACGAATAATAAATGTAATTACAATAAATAATATTTTATCTTCTTTATTAATATCTAATGTTTTAGTTGGATTAATAGTTGTATCTACTTCATTTAAGATATCTCTATATTTTGATAATTTTGTATCATCATTTATAGTATTATTTGATACTATATTTTCTATTTTTTTTGAAAAATTTTGTAAATAATCATTATCACCACCACCTGTTATTTCATTTTTTTCTTTATTATTTGTAAAACTATTTAACATATTTTCTAATATTTCATCTTTTTCATTTTTATCAGTATCTAAATCATCTGTTTTACTTTTTAATATTTTTAAAACTAAATTATTTAATTCCTCTAATTTTTTTTTTTTTAAACTGGTATATTCTGGATTTTCTGTATCAATAAAACTTAATTTTTCATGTAATTTAACTATTTTTTTAAATTTTTTTTCAACAGAATCTTTTTTTGTTTCAATATTTTTTAAAAGAAACATAAATTTTTTTAATCCTTCTGGATTATCTAATGCATTTATAAATTTTTTATAATATATAAATCTTCTTGGACTCATTTTTTCTAAAACTTTATCATCTATCAAATTTATCATTTGACTTAAAAAATTTGGTTTTCTATTTATATTATTTGCATCATTTGGTACTAAATCTTTTGTATTACTCCAATTAATATTAGACATTATTAGAAAATATACTTCTATTTATGTTATAATATAAAAAAAAACTAAAAATATTTTCCTGTTATAAATAAACTATATATTATTGATAATATTAATAATAATGTTATGAGTACTATCATAAATGTTTTATAATTTTTTTCCATTAATATATATATAACTTTTAATATAAATAATATTATTATTATCCATGTTATAATTAATAATATCATAATAATAATAATATTATTATTATTATAGGCTTCGTCTTTAGAATCTAATTTACTTAACGAATTATTTAAATCTAATGTTTTTTTATTATTATCTTCAGAACTTATTCTTTTAATATTATTTTTAATATCATATGAATCAGTACCTTTAATTGGATAATATACAACTGGTAAATTTTTTAAAGGTAATAAATTAATTTTACCATTATTTGTTTTATATTTTTCTGCTTCTTCACTATCTCCTATTAAATAATTTATATTTTCACCCATACTTATTTATATTATATTTTATTCTTTTACTATTATCTAATATATTTTATTAATATTATAGATATTATATATGTAATTATTAAAATAAATAAATTATAATTTACAACTCTTATATTATTATTTATTATATTATTATTTATTTTTTCATCATTATTTTTTAGATTATTTATTATATTTATATTATTATTCTTATATTTGTTATTTATTATATTAAAATTATTTTTTATCATATCAATATCTTCTTTTATTTCTTCATTTTCAATATAAATATTATTATTATTTTCATTTATTTTTTCATAATATTTAACTATTTTATTATCAAAATTTTCTTTACTTTTTTCAAATTGATTTATATATCTAATTAATACATTTTTTTGATTAATTTCAACTTCATTTTTTTTCATAACATGAATTAGATTATAAATATCAATTTTATCATCTTTATTTATTTCTTTTGCTAAAATATATATATTATATATTAATAAAGTAATATAATTATTTATTAAATCTTTTTCTACTTTATTATTTTCTAATTCTATTATTTTTTTTTGTATATTATCTTTGATTATTTTATATTCTTCATTTTTATTTAAAATTTTATATCTTATATAATTTGCTATTTCTTCTTCTGTTCTTTCTTTATTTATATTTATTACTGATAAATGTTTTAATAAATTTTTAAATATTTTTTTATTTCCATTTTCAAATATTTTTAATAAATTACTAATTAATTTTTCAATATTAATATAATCTAATTTATTACATATTTCTTGATTATTTATTTCATCTTTTTTATAGAAAATTACTTCATTATTATTGTCGTATAATTCATTATTTATTATTTTTACTAAATCTTCTTGTTTTTGGATATTTTTTTTTATATAATTGGAATTATTTTTTAATATATTATTCATATTATTTTGCATATTATTTAAATTAAATTTATAATTATAATTTACATTTTCTACTAAATTTTTATGAAATAGTTTATTATATTCATATGTGTTATTTATTAAAAATAATATTATAAATAATGATAAAAATGGTATTATTATATACTTATATATATTATTAGATAAATAATTATTATCTTTTATTTCATATTGTGATATTATATAATATATTATACTTATTACTATTAAAAATATTATTAATACAAATATTATTCCACTAATATTATCTCTAAATTTACTGTTTTTTTCATTTATATTTATTGTTTCATATTCATCTTTTATATTATTATTATTATTATTTGCTTTTTTATTTTTCAGAATTTTATTATTTAAATCTTTTATTATTGTTTCAATAGAATCGGTTATAGTTTCTATATAATTATCTTCACATATTTCATTTAATTTTTCATAATTTATTTTATTATTATTATTTTCTTTTATATTTTTAATTATTTTTATTATTATGTCATCTATAATTTCAGTAGTATCTATATTTTTATTTTTATCACAATAAGAATTAATATTTTTTTTAATTGTTTCATATTCTCTTGTTTTTTTAATATCATTTATATTTAATTCTATATTAATATAATATTCATCAACATCTTCAAAATTTTTTTCTTTTATATTTGATATTTGTATATTTGATATATATGAATCATGTTTATTTATACCTAATATATTATTTATATATGAACTTATATTTATTTTTTCTAAATTCTTATTATTTGTATTATCATTTTTAATTATATTTCCTAAATATAATTCTATTATATTACCAATATATAATATTATTGATATATATATAAATGAATATATTATAAAAAATATTAATTCTTTATTTTCATTAATATTTACATAATTATTATCAATTATAAAATCTGGTAATTTTAATTTATATTTAATACTTATTATCTTTAATAATATTAAAAATATTATTGTTATTGATACTATTATTTGTATATAATATGATATATCTACTCTATTAGAATCTAAATAATTTAAACTATAACCTATTTTAAATATATTTATATCTATATTATTATGTCTTAATTTATAATAAATTGTTAATATTGGATATAATATTATTAGAATACATAATAATAATATTATAAATAAATATATTTTTGTAATAATTGTATAATTTTTATCAAAATTAATATTAGAATATATTGAATAT
>MDTA01033284.1_pt1 | contig 11555 bp, 10 predicted proteins | sample 811151 | NCBI WGS metagenome assembly MDTA01 (sample SAMN05326648, study PRJNA326480) | marine metagenome | isolation source: seawater | place: Indian Ocean: South | collected 2010 | reverse complement strand
TCAATCATTTATATCTCTTGGAACTTCTGGAGTTTTTTTTACTCCAACTGAAAATTTTTTGAGCAATACTAGTGATGCAGTTCATTCATTTTGTCATTGTTTACCAAATAAATGGCACCTAATGTCTGTTATGTTGAGTGCAAGTAATTGTTTAGATTGGATTTGTTCTGTTACCAATACTTCAATTTCTGAAACTCTTAATAATGTAAAGAATTTTTATAATGATAAAAATTCTATAAAAAATTCTTCTTATTTTTTACCTTATTTGTCTGGAGAAAGAACCCCTCATAATGATCCACATATAAGGGGGTCATTCCACTCAATAAAAACAACAACTAATTCAACAGATTTACAGTATGCAGTAATTGAGGGAGTCAGTTTTGGTATACTAGATGGTATTAATTCAATCTTAAAGATAAATAATAATTTTGAAAATATATTTATGGTTGGAGGAGGGTCAAGAAGTTCGTTTTGGATTGAATTACTTGCTTCACTTTTAAATAGAAAATTAAGTGTTTGTGATCAGAGTGAATATGGTGCTGCACTTGGTGTTGCAAGATTAGCTATGTATCAGGATGATAAAATAGATAATAAAGATAATATAGTTAGTCAAATAAAAGTAAGTAAAACTTATAATCCTAATGAAGATAGCATTGATCTTTTATTAAAAAGATATTCAATATGGAAAGATATATATAGTAGCAATAAAAAAAATGCTCAAAAATTAAATATTTAATTTATTACATTTTTAATAAATTTTTTCTTTTAATTTCAGAAACCCAAAACGCATAAGTTTTTTTTAAAGAATATTTATTAGTAGACTTAATCTTTGATAAAGATAATTTATTTTTTTTCTTAATATCAAATAATATACTTGCGCCTAATCCAGTTCCTATTTCTTCATTATTTTTGAATATTTTTTGATTATCTCTAATTGATGAAATAATATTCATAATATGTTTATTCTTAATAATTGGGCCGTCTAGTATGATTGTATTCTTTGAATTTATCCTATCTAATACAAAATTTAAGACGAAACTTATGTAGATACATATCAACGAATATTTTTCATCACTTGATAAAGCTAGTATTTTTCTTAAACTATAATTTTTAATTTTAAATGGTCCACCAGAGGCAAAGCTGGGAAATATTAAATTATCTAATATATTTGATTGTGAAATCTTGAATTTTTTAGAAGAAATTTTTAATTTTTTAATTAATATATCATACTCTCGCCCTCCCATAAATCGCATTGTAGGGACACTTTTACCAAATGCATTAATTCCACAAAGCATATCATAATTAGGTTCTAATATTTTAACACTCGCTTGCTGGTTAAGAGTAATATACCAAGTACCCGTTGAGACTAATGTAAAATTTTTTATATTAGATTTTAAAAAATAGAGATAAGAAGCATTGCTATCATGAATTCCGTTCAAAATATTAATTTTTTTATTATTTATTTCATACTGACCAATAACATCCCATGCTTTTTTTAAAGCTGGAAATTTTTTTTCAACTGAAAGTTTTTTTACTAATTGAGAATAGTAGTTTTTCTTAAAATCCCAAAGAAAGCTATGGCATCCTATGTAGGTAATTTCACTAGCATAGGTTTTTGATAGTTTCCAAGAAATATATTGAGGGTAAGAAAGTATATATTTTGTCTTTTTTAAAATATTAGGAAATTTTTTATATAAATAAAATAACTGAACTCCTGTATTCAAACCTCCTTCAAGTAACGGAGTAAATGATGAAGTAAATTTTGGTTGAATTTTTAAAAAATCTTTTTTGTATTTATCAAAATTAAACTCATAATCTGTACATGCTAATATTTCTTTATTATTGAAATCTATAAATGCTAAACTACAACCATGCGTAGTACACACAAAATTTTCAAAAATATAATATTTAGATTCGTTATTTATTTTTTTAATCAGCCAATCAACGACTTTATCTGCCTCTAATGTTCTAATAATATTTCTATAATATTTAATTGTTTGCTTAGTTTTATATTCTTTGATAATTTTTTTGTTTCTAAGGAATAATAATTTTACATTTGTTTTGCCAATATCTAATACAATATTTAATTTTTTATGTAATTTAGACATCACCTAGTAAATGAAGTAATATTTCCTCCATCTACATTAAGAATATTACCAGTTGATTTTTTTGAATTTGAACTCGCAAAAAAATATACACCCTCAGCTATATCTTCAGGCAAAATATTAACTTTAAGCAGACTCCTATTTTTATAAAACTCCTCAATTTTATTTATAGAAATTTTATTTCCATCCGCTCTTTGCTTTTTCCAATCGCCACTCCATATTTTTGAATTCTGTATAACTGCATCAGGATTTACTACGTTCGATCTAATTTTATATGCAGCACCTTCCAATGCTATAGATCTTGATAAATGAAGAAGAGAACTTTTAGCTACGCTATAAGCTGAAGCGCCCTTTGATGCATTCAAACTATTTTTACTTGATATAAATATAATAGAACCACCTTTGTTTTGTGTAATCATATTTTGATAAACTTCTCTACTTATTAAAAAACAACCTTTAGATAGGACGTCCATATTTTTATCCCATAATTTAGAAGAAGTATTTTCAAACATAGCTGCCGATGCAAATCCAGCATTAGCAACTAAAATGTCAATTCCGCCAAATAATTCAATACTATTACTTACTGCCAATTTAACATCCTTTTCCTTAGTAACATCCATCACAATTGATTTTACTGCATCAGCACCAAATGTATGTGAAAATGACAAATGTGTTTGTTCAAGTGATTTTTTATCTATATCTGTTAAGATAACGCAACAACCTTGTTCAAGAAATTTTCTTGCTGTTGCAGAGCCAATGCCACCTGCAGCACCTGTTATTAGAGCTACTTTTCCAGCAAGTTCTTTTTCAGGAGGCATTCTTCGTAATTTTGCCTCTTCTAATTCCCAATATTCAATCCTAAAAGCTTCTTTTTCAGTTAACCCAGTATATTTACTAATACCTTCAGCACCTTTCATTACATTAATTGCATTACAAAAAAACTCACTCGAAACTCTTGCTGTAGGTTTATTTTTTGCAAACGACATCATTCCATACTCTGGAATTAAAATGATTACAGGGTATGGATCTCTTAAATTTGGTGAATTTTTATTTTTATTTCTATTATAATATTTAGTGTATGAATCTTTATACTTTAATAGATGTTTTTTAATAATATCATTAATTTTATTCTTATTTTTATATAGATTTGTAAGAGATGGGAGTATCAAAGGTAATCTTTTTGTTCTTAGAAAATGATCTGGGCATGATGTTCCGATTGAAGCTACTTTGTTTAAATTTTTTGAATTAACAAATTCTAAAGTAGTATTAGATTTATCTAGATGCAGTAATTTTGAACTATCAATTGATAAGTTTCCTCTGATCACTGAAATAAGTTTTTTTTCAAATTCTGGGTATGATTTTTTTTGGAATATAGATTTTCCAAAAGGATTTTTTTTAATTGACTGATTAAGATAAACTTGTGCTTTTTTTATAATATTAATTGAGTTTTTATAACAATCTTCACTATTGTTTCCCCAAGTAAAGAGACCATGATGACCAAGAATTATACCAATTATATTTTTATTATTTTTAATTAGGTTTTCCATTTTTAAACCTAAATCAAATCCTGGTCTTTGCCAATCAAGCCAACCTAATTTATTGTTGTATACTTTTTTTATAATTTCCTTCCCATTTTTCATTGTTGCTAATGCAATTACTGAGTCAGGATGAGTATGATCAACTTCAGGAAATGGTACATATGCATGTAATGGTGTATCTATGCTTGCAGCCCTTGGATTATTATTAAAAGTACACATCGGATAATAATTAACCATTTCGTCCTCATGATTAAAACCACGATAAATTTTTTTGAGATTATTTAGTTTGTCCATATATAAACTTGCAAAACCATTTTCTTTTATAGATCCTAGATCACCACCAGATCCTTTAACGTACAATATTGTTTCATTTTTTTTAGTGATCGGATCTTTTAAGATTATTTTTGAGGATGTATTCCCTCCACCAAAATTTGTAATTTTTAAATCACTACCTAACAAATTTGATCGAGTTATTAATTGATTTAATCTATCAAGTTTATTGTATTTTAAATTCCATTTATTTTTTATTGGCTTTTGATATCTCATATAGAAAGATATAACATAATATATGTTAAGATCTAAAATAATAATTTAATTTTTTTTATTTACCTTGACTTGTAAAGAGCTTTATTGAAATGTGTAATTATAAATTAAAGGAGGAATAAAATATGAAAAAATTATTATTAATTTTATCATCAGTTTTCTTGTTATCTTTTAATGCTAGTGCAGCAGATATGCGTATAGCTCTAGTAGTTAAAGGCTTAGGTATCGGTTTCTTTGAAGCTGCTGCAGAAGGTGGCGAGGAAGCAGCAAAAGAAATTGGAGGAATAGAAGTTATTTATACTGGTCCTGCAACTACAACTGCTGAAGCTCAAATAGAAGTAATTAACTCTTTAATTGCACAAAAAGTTGATGCAATTGCAATTTCTGCGAATGATAGAGATGCACTTGTTCCAATAGGCAAAAAAGCTATGCAAAGAGGAATTACTGTAATTTCATGGGATAGTGGAATTGGTGAAGATGGGCGAGTTATGAATTTAGATCCATCAAATACGGCACTAATTGGATCATCTAATATTAAATGGATGAAAAATTCTATGGGAGATGAAGGTGAGTTTGCAATTCTCAGCGCTACAAGTCAAGCAACAAACCAAAATGCTTGGATTGAAGAAATGAAAAAAGAATTTGCAAAACCTGAATACTCTAAAATGAAATGGGTAGATACAGTTTATGGTGATGATTTATTTGACAAAAGTTATCAAGAAGCACTTGGGCTTTTTAAAAAATATCCTAACCTAAAAGGTATCATTGCTCCAACATCAGTTGGTATTGTGGCAGCTGCTAAAGCTGTTGAAGATCAAGGTTTAGTTGGAAAAGTTTTTGTAACTGGACTTGGCCTACCAAGCGAAATGCAAGCTCATGTAAAAAGTGGTGCAGCTAAACAGTTTGGGATTTGGAATCCAATTGATTTAGGATATTCTGCTGTTTATTTATCACATCAAATTGCAAGTGGTGCATATAAAGGTCAGGAAGGTGAATGTATCCCAACTGGAAGAATGGGTGAAATATGTATTGGTGCAGGAAATTCTGCAGCGATGGCAGATCCATTTATCTTTGATGCTTCGAACATCGATAAATTTGCAAAAATATTCTAATGTAACTCAGTAAACATACGACCATCATGATGGTCGTATGTTATTTTATGAAACTTAAACTTCAACAAATATCAAAATTCTTTCCAGGTATAAAAGCTCTACAAAAAGTTGATTTTAATCTTAAAGAAAATAGTATTCATGCTTTGTTAGGAGAAAATGGTGCTGGTAAATCTACACTAGTTAAAATTCTTTGTGGAGTTTATCAACCAGATGAAGGATCAATTTTTCTAGATAATAAATTACAATCTATATCAGATCCTTCAGTATCATTAAAATTAGGAATCTCTGCAATACATCAAGAGTCAGTCATGTTTGATGAGTTGAGTGTTATGGAGAATATATTCATTGGTAACCATATTTTAAAATCAAACAAAATGATTGACTGGAAAGCCATGGAGATAAAGACAAAAGAACTTTTAAATAACCTTGAAGCTGATATTTCGCCTGAAGAAAAAATCAAAGATTTAAGTATTGCTCAGAGACATATTGTCCAAATTTCTCGCTCATTGGTTCATGATGCCGATATAGTTATTATGGATGAGCCAACAGCCTCATTATCCCAAAAAGAAATAGAAGAACTATATTCCATTATTACAAATTTAAAAAAACAAAACAAATCAATCATATTTATTTCTCATAAACTAGATGAAGTCTTAGAAATCTGTGATGAATTTACAGTTCTAAGAGATGGCGAGCTAATAAAAAATGATTCAATTAAAAATACTAATAAAGACAAATTAGTTACTTATATGGCTGGAAGGGAAATAAACCAGATTTTTCCAAAAAAGCATGTATCAATTGAAGAGGAAATTTTAAGTGTTAAAAATTTATATAAAAAAACACAATTCAAAAACATTGATTTTAATTTAAGAAAAAAAGAGATTTTAGGTTTTTATGGATTGGTTGGTTCTGGCAGAACTGAGGTAATGAAAACAATATTTGGTATAAATAAATTTGATGAGGGCTCTCTCAAGTTTAAAAATAAAATTGTAAAAATTGCTAAACCAAAAGATGCAATAAAAAATGGAATAGTTTATCTTTCAGAAGAAAGACAAAATCTTGGGATGACAGGTTTAATGTCTGTTAAAGATAATATTAACATGGCAATAATGGATAAAAATTCAAAGTATCTTATTATTGATAAATTGAAGGATTTAAAAAATGCATCTTCGCTTCAGGATAAACTTAACATTAAAGTATCTTACTGGAGTCAATTAGCTCAAAGTTTATCAGGTGGTAATCAGCAAAAAACTGTCATAGCTAAATGGTTATCAACCAAGCCTGAAATTATCATTTTAGATGAACCTACAAAAGGTATTGATGTCAGATCAAAATCAGCTGTCCATGAATTTATGGGAGAATTAGTTGAGTCAGGTATGTCTATTATAATGATTTCTTCTGAACTACCAGAAATCTTGGGTATGTGTGATAGAGTGGTGGTTATGTATAAAGGTCTTATAAAAAATATTTTAGATGTACCAAAAACTTCTGCTGAAGAAATAGTAAAACTTGCAAGTGGCGAATAGAATGATCAAATTAATAAAGAATAGAGACTTTATACTTTTTAGTATCATAACTTTTGGAGTAATTTTAGTAGGCATTGCTAATCCATATTTTATTAAACCTTCAAGTCTTTCAGATGTATTAACGGATACGTCAATCCTAATTATTCTCGCTCTCAGTCAAATGATCGTAATACTTATTCGAGCAATCGATTTATCAGTTGCCTCAAATCTTGCATTATCAGGCATGCTGATTTCTCTTTTGTCAACGGTTTATCCTGAACTTCCTGTAATATTTTTTATAATTCTATCTTGCATAATTGGAACCTTTCTTGGTGTTTTAAACGGTGTCTCAATCGCTATATTGAAAGTACCATTTATTGTAACAACACTTGGAACACTTAGCATTTATAGAGGTTTAATTTATTTTGTCAGTGACGGAAAACAAGTTTACTCTCACGAATTTTCAGAGAGTTTTTTGGCATTAATTCATTACAAATTTCTTTCTTTATCCTTTTTGTTTTGGGTTGCTGTAATTGTTTTTATTGTAATGTATGTCTTACTTAATCATACACGCTTTGGAAGAAACTTATATTCACTTGGAGGAAATCCTGATGCTGCAAAATATATAGGAATTAATGAAAACAAATATATTATTTTAGCTTATTCTATTTCAGGTTTCTTTGCAGGATTATGCGGTTATTTGTGGGTTGCAAGATATTCGGTTGCTTCTACACAAATTGCAATAGGATTTGAGCTAACTGTTATATCTGCGTGCGTAGTTGGTGGTATAAGTGTTATGGGTGGGGTTGGAACAGTAGTTGGTTGTACGCTTGGTGCTCTACTTATTGGATTAATAAGGAATGCGCTTCCAGCAGTTGATATTTCTCAGTTTTGGCAATTGGCAATTTCTGGTGCAATAATTTTGATCGCAATAATAATTAATACAAAAACTGAACAACGAAAAGATAAAACGATAATGGTAGAATAATGAAAAATCTGATTCCTGAAAATCCACCATTTAAATTATTTAATATTCTTTATAAAAAAGAATTCATTTTATTATTAGTTCTTCTTTCAATCATCATTATAAATTCTAACGTTTCACCATATTTTTTAGATTTATATAACTTAATTGACAGCACCTTTTTATTTAGTGAAAAAGCGATCATTGCTTTAAGTATGACTTTTGTAATTATAGCAAGGCAGATTGATCTTTCTGTAGCTTCTATTATTGCGGTTTCTTCTTGTGTCCTTGGATACACAACCAGTATTGAGATGGATACATATCTTGTTATAACTTTTACTCTTTTAAGTGGCATAGTATGTGGAGCGTTTAATGGATACATAATTACTCGTTTCGCTATACCTTCTATTATCGTCACTATTGGTACAATGTCATTATTTAGAGGTTTAGCTTACTCTTTCTTAGAGGATCAATATTATAATAAATTTCCTGATTTTGTTGTCTCACTAGGAAGTGATTATCTTTTTGGATACATTCCCTATGCATTTTTAACTTTTATAATTCTATCAATTGTATTTGGCTTTATTTTGCACAAAACAATTATTGGCAAGAGAATTTATTCTATTGGAAATAATCCAGAGTCAGCTCAATATACTGGTATTGAGGTTGATAAATATACATTTGCACTTTTTACTTTAAATGGCCTTTTTTCTGCTATTGCTGCAATATTTCTATCAGGAAGATTATCCAGTGTCAGACCTAATATAGCTTTTGGTTGGGAGCTTGAAATAATTACTATGGTTGTACTTGGAGGTGTATATATTTATGGAGGATCAGGTTCAATAATAGGTGTTGTAGTATCAATCTTTATATTAGGAATGTTATCTTTTGGTCTTGGGTTACTTAATGTTCCAGGTGTAGGCATAATTATTTTTACTGGTCTTTTATTAATATTAAGTATTGGCTTTCCATCATTTATTAAATATTTTAGAAGTAAGAATGAGTGATTTAGGAAAAAAAATATGGGTATTTCCAGATGCATTTCTTCCACTAAGGGGAGAGCCATACAAAACTACAAATAGTGGAGACCAATATGGTCACGAATCTTTGTGCATTGTTAATAATGCCAATATTTCAGCAAACTTAAAAATTGATTTTTTATATGAAAATGATGAACCTATAGAAAATTTTCAAACTAAAATAGGAGCTAAACGAAGTTTACATCTGCGTTTAGATCAAATTGAAATAAATGGTAAAAAATTACCAAGAGAAAAACCTTACTCTATAATTTTGAAGAGTGATATTAATGTTGTTGCTCAATTATCTAGACTTGATACAACATCAAATTATAATTCATTTATGACTTCATTAGGATGGGGAGCAAATGTTTAAAGCTGTAGATAAAGATTTAATATATAATCATAATTTAAAATTAGAATCAGATTTAAAGATTGATTATGAACATCTTAGTAAACAATTATTAAGAAATAAAAAAGATATTCAGGAAATTAAAAATTTAATAAAAAAATTTCAGGTTGCAGTTCCAACATGGGGAGTAGGGACTGGTGGTACAAGATTTGCTAGGTTTCCTGGAATAGGTGAGCCACAGAATATTTATGAAAAGATTGAAGACTGTGCAGTTATTAATGATTTAGTTGGAATTACACAAAAAGTTTCACCACACTTTCCTTGGGACAATGTAAACGATTTTAAGGAACTAAAAGAGTTTTCTGACTCTTTTGGGATAGGCTTTGATGTTGTAAATTCAAATACTTTTCAGGACCAAGGAAATGATGAATTAAGTTTCAAGTTTGGAAGCTTAACTAATGCGAACCAGTCAATTCGCGACAAAGCTGTGCAAGTAAATATAGAAGCAATAAAAGCTGGTATTACTCTTGAATCTAAAGGTTTGACTGTTTGGGTTGGAGATGGAGGTAATTTTCCAGGACAAATAAGTTTTTCGAAATCATTAGAAAGATATATTGACTCAATGAAGAAGGTATATGGCAATCTTCCAGATGACTGGAAAGTATACTTGGAACACAAACCCTATGAACCAGCGTTTTATTCAACTGTTGTTAGTGATTGGGGAACTAGCTATATTTGTGCAAAAGAGCTTGGTGAAAAAGCTTTATGTCTAGTTGACTTAGGACATCACCTACCAAATACAAATATTGAAATGATAGTATCTAGATTAATTGATTTAAATAAACTTGGAGGTTTTCATTTTAATGATAGTAAATTTGGTGATGATGATCTTGATGCAGGATCAATAAATCCATTTGAATTATTTTTGATTTTCAATGAACTTACTCAAGCTAATAGAAATGGAAAATTGAAAAATATTTCCTATATGATGGATCAATCACATAATGTAACTGACCCAATAGAAAGTTTAATACTTAGTTCTAATGAAATAGTCTCTTGCTATGCAAAATCATTATTAGTAGATTTTGATAATTTAAGTGATTTGCAGGATAAAAATGACATAATTGGAGCTATGCAGATATTAAAAAAAGCTTTTAATACAGACGTAAGTTCAATTGTATCAATGGCTAGGCTTGAAAATTCTAATGCTATTGATCCAATTAGTGTATATCGATCTTTAAATTATAAAGAAAATAAATCCAAAGTTAGAGTATCCTCTAAGGGTAGCTCATCTGGTATAGTATAAGTTATTCCTTAAATAAAAATATATTAGTATTTAGTTTAACATTGTCTTTTAATATTGTTGTATTTCGCCAATTGCCTGTTCCAATGTTAAAACTATTTCTAGAAAATATCAATTCACTTTGAATTTGTACTACTTCCTCTGCTAATTGAATTATATTAATTGTTAGAGGTATCATTTGATTTTTTCCTTTGATACTTAATTCAACTTCTATTTCAATTTTATCTTCATCAGTATAAGAAAATTTTTTGGTATCTAAAACAGCCTTAGGAAAATTTTTATCATCGAAAAATATATCACTTAATACTAAATCTTTATACTTAGAATAGTTTATTTCTATATCTTCTATTAGTACTGAGAATATAGCCTTATTATTTTTCTTTGTATTTGTATCTATTTCAACATAACCATCAATTGAATTAAATGTGCCTTTAACATTTTTGGCAAAAAGTACAGGTAATTCAAATTCAATTATTGAGAGAGTTTTATCTACTACCCATCGCTCGGAAGCAAATGAGAAATTTGAAATAGTAAAAAATATAAAAAAGAAAAAAACAATTTTAATTTTCTTCAATATAGCGTCTTGCCAAATAATCCGCTTTTTCATTATGTATGTTTCCATCATGACCTTTTACCCACTTCCAATTAATATTGTGCTTTTTCATTAATTCATCAAGACTGATCCATAATTCTTTATTTTTGACGGGTTTTTTTGCTGTGGTTTTCCATCCATTTTTTTTCCAATTTATAATCCATGATTCAATACCATCCTTTACATATTTGCTATCGGTATAAATAATTAAATCTTTTCTTATTTCAAAATATTCTAGTGCTTTTATTGCCGCTGTAAGTTCCATTTTATTATTTGTTGTGTGTTTATCTCCACCATTTAATAATATTTCTTTATTATTTTCTAATATTACAACTCCCCATCCACCTATACCTGGGTTACCAGAACATGCACCGTCTGTATAAATATTAATCATTATTCAAAAATATCATTTTGTTGATGCCAGCTTAAAATATTCAAATATTCGAATGGATCTTTTTTAATAACTACTGCATTAGGCGGATGAAAAATATAATCGTGCACTCTAGTACATAATATTCTAACAGC
>MDTA01105675.1_pt1 | contig 11556 bp, 11 predicted proteins | sample 811151 | NCBI WGS metagenome assembly MDTA01 (sample SAMN05326648, study PRJNA326480) | marine metagenome | isolation source: seawater | place: Indian Ocean: South | collected 2010 | reverse complement strand
CCCAGATTTTCTAATGTAGTTATATGTAACCTAAAAGTTGCCATTGATTGTACTTTTTCATTATATTCACTTGCGATGTTTGAATATTCTTCATAAGCCTCATTTATAGTCGTATTTATACCATCTAATTTTGTTAGTTCTCTACCTACTGCTAATGCCGTTAGTAATTCTCCTGATTTTAAATCATGAAAAACATCAGATCTAAGTTCAGGGTAAACTTCTGTTTTCGCTGCTCTAATTAGGTCTGCAGAAATCCCCCCTACACCATTTACATTTGCCATCATGCCTGCCCTTAACATAATTTCTATACCATGTCTTGCATTTCTAGTTCTACTTGATATTTCAATTATCAAATCAAGCTCACCATCAGGCAATACTCCTGCATATAGTCCCAAGTCTCTTCTATAACTTAATATCTTTTTCAGTTGTTTTTCATCATAACCCTCTAAATTAAGTTGATCCTGAATTCTACCAGATAATGGAGCAGATAACATTAATAGCCAATCAGATCGTCTACACAATACTATATTTGATAATCTTCCAATTTCAGGGTTAAATAATTCATTCATATGAATGAAAGCCAGTACATCTTGACCTGACAACATTGCTGCTTCATCAATTACCAATACCAATCGCATATCTTCCTTTTCTAATCTAAGTGCTAGCATTTCCATTAATTCCTCATCACTGAAACCTCTCCCTTGAATATTAAATTTCTCCAATGCAATTCTCCTTAAAATAGAAGTTTTTGTTCTAAACGAATGGCAGTTTACATAAAACGTATCTAAATTTATACCTGAACTTATAGCTGCATTTTTTAAATCTCTAATTGTTTTTTTAGCAAGTGTTGTTTTACCAACGCCTGGTTGTCCTGTCAATGCTAAATTAACCGATACTGATCTATGGGGATCTAATAAAATACTTAAATTTGCAACTAATTGGTCCACTTCTTTATCTCTACATGGTAATTCATCAGGAATAAATTCAGGTAATAATGTATGTCTATCTCTAAATACATCATTTATACTTTTTCTACTCTCAAAAATGTTTGGTACCATCTAAATTTATCTCCCCTATAATCTAAAACTTAATTTTTCATATATAAAATAATCCTTCAATAAAAATCATTTCGAGTGATATAAAATTATATAAAAAAAAAGTATTTTCTTTCCCTAATATCAAACATTCTTAAGATCGAATGTTTACGTATGATTCGTGAATGATAAAATAAATGATATTGAAGAATTAATGAATAAGCATATTCATGGAGATGTTCCAGATACAAAACAGGCAATCGTACAAGAAATTAAGTATGTATCTCAATTTATAATTTTTTACAATCTCATCTGTTTTTTAATTATTAATTTAGTTTCGATATTAATTTTATTTATTCAAGGTCAATCTATAACATCTAATTCCATAAAAGTAATTGCAGAACCTATTTCGGGTTATTTATTTATTTTATTTGCTTTTATTTTTGCAATGTCATATTTTGCAGGTATGTCGGCATACCAAGGATCTATGAATGTAAGGCTTGGACTAATTCAAAAGGTTTGGATAATAATTCAACATTTAAAGATATGCAACGTTTGATGACGGGTGGTTCTTTAATTAAAGGTACATTTATGGGTATTACTACAACTTTTCTCTACTTTAATTATGTCTTCAATATTTTATTTTAGTAATTTATAGATTGAAGCATAACAAAAGTATAAATAAAAACATATGAAACTATACATATTGAAATTGTATACTTCTACAATTATTGTCCTCATGTGATATTATGGATGTTACTATAATTGCATTAACCGGTCTTCCTTCCTCAGGAAAAGGAGAATTTTCAATAATATCCAAATCATATGGTTACGAAGAAGTCATAATGGGTGATATTATACGTAATGAAATAGTATCACGGAATTTAGAAGTAAATCGATTAAATTCTAATAAAATAATGATTGACCTCCGAAATACATTTGGTAAAGACGTTATCGCTAAACGCACATTAGATATAATTATCACAAAAATAGAAAATGGTCATTCTAGAATACTAATAGATGGAATAAGATCTATGGATGAGATAAATCTTTTTAAAAATAAATTTCCAGATTTAATAATAGTTGCAATTCATGCAAATCCGAAAATTAGATATGAACGATCTATTTCTAGAAAACGTATCGATGATGCACATTCAAAATTAAGTTTCAATAAAAGAGATCAAATAGAATTAAGTGTAGGTATCGGAGATGTCATCGCACTGTCTGATTATTTAATTATGTCTCCAAATACTGTTCAAGAAGCTCATGTCGCTTTTTCTAAAGTATTAGACGAAATCAAAAACAAGAAGGTGTTGTGATGAACTCAAATGATATCTCACCTGATCCAAGCCCACCCACATACCTTGAAATTATCGTTGAGGCCAAATGTAATCCTACAGAAACCAAAAATACTATACAAAAAATATTGAATAAATTTTTAGACGGTCCAATAATCGAAGACCACAGATCAGATGGTTTTTTTCTTGTAAAAAGAGCTTCAAATATCTCATCCTTGCAATTAATAGGTGATTGGATAAGAGAACAAAAATTATTAGATACTGTACGCTCAAGATTATTTCGGTCTATTCTTAATAATATCACCGCAATATATTTTAATAAACAAGCTGCAATGATGAATAAATTATCCTTAATAGATTTTGATGATAAACCTCCAAATGGACCAATATCCTTTCAATTAGTATCTGATAATCTAAATTATGTCATAGATATTCTTTCTCCTAAGACATTCAAAGGAAAGGAAATATCTTAATTTTTATCTTTATGGTATAAGTAAGGCAGCTTTATTTCCAATCCCTCATACGCAAGATATGTTTGTTCAAATATATTCTTCGCAATTTTATGTTCCCGTTCAAAATCTACAATCCTTGATGAAAAATGAGTTACCAATAATTTTTTAGGTTTAATCTTTGATGCTAACGATGCAGCTTGTGATATCGTTGAATGTTGTCTTTCAATTGCAATATCTTCTAATTCATTTGGATATGTTCCTTCATGAATAAATAAATCACAATCTCCTATTTTATCAACTAATAATTCATTATACATCGTATCCCCCGAATAAAATATTCTTCTCCCTCTTCTCTTATTATCAATTACATCTGATGGCATTATGACCTTTCCATTCACCATTATTTTTTCACCAAGTTGTAATTTACTTATCTCAGGACCTGGTTCTAATCCTAGTTTCTCCATCTTTTCCAAATTAATTTTTCCTTTTACATCATTTTCTTTTATGAATAGACTCATTGCATTTCCATCATGTAAAGCCTTTATAGTTTCTAATGTATATCCATTTCCCATGAATTCATCATTTGTCTTTAACTCTGTATAAACTACATTAAATGTGGTAGAAACAAAATTAGCTTCTAATAATTTTGCAATTGTATTTTTAACTCCGTATGGTCCGATAATATGGATATCTTCTTTTCGATCTAATAGCTCTAATGATGCAATTAACCCAGGTACTCCCAAAAAATGATCTGAATGCAAATGTGAAATCCAAATCACAAATTCCTTTCGTATCGAAATTTGAAATTTTCTCAAGTTAAATTGAGTTCCCTCTCCACAGTCTAATAAAATAAGACCATTTTGATGTCGAACAGCAATACTTGAATGGTACCTTCCATTCGGAGGTATCGCACCACCAGATCCCAAACAAGTTATAGTTATTTCTGCACCACTCATATCTGCTCACTCAAAATACGTATCACTCTAGTTAAAGATCTATGTATATATTCATCAACTTCTTCAACAATTTTATAATTCTTTGGTATATCTACCTTCGTGCGCTTAGGAAATGCAAAAATTACTTTCTTATATTTTTGATCAATCAACCACTTATCTACAATCTTTTCTTTAACATTTGCTTTCGTCGAAGTTTGTATGAAATATGGTGGGTCAGTTACTACTTGTTTAATTGCATTTTTTCTTAAAGGAGCTTTTAATGCATCACACACTATCAACGAAATATTATTTTTGTTATTGTATTTGTTGTTTATTAATGACTCTCTAATGATTTTGTATGATATCTCAAACCCCACACATTGATATCCCGAATTTTCAATTTCTCTCAAGATTCCCCCATGTCCTGAGAAAGGATCTAAAATTATATCATTGTCATTTTCTAATAAGTTCACTAATAATTTAACAAAATAGGGTTTCATCGCTCCACCTCCTCCAAATGGTAGATTTTTAGGTGCCATAGTTAATTGTTTCATACTATTATTCATTTCATAATACCCCCAACCAAGATATGATTTCCTACCCACAAGTATGATCATATATTTTATTTGAGGATTTTTTAAATCAACTTTCATATGTTTATACTTATTTTTTATTAGTTCTCCATATCTCATTTTCAATTGTGAAGTTGATATTTCATTTTCTTTCTCAAAAATTGTTTCAGTTTCAACAGCAAAACTCTGTACCTCAAAATCTAAATTATTGATTTTAACATTATTAAATATCTCATCTATTGGAATAGTTATAGGTTCACATAAAATCCATTTAACAGATACAGACTTCTTAAAAATCTCATTTAGTTGATTTTTATTTCCAGCAAATAAAAATAATACTTCATTTAACTTTATCAGATTTTTACTTCCTAAAAGAGTTCTTATTTCAATTTCAGACAAATTTCTATATTCATTAGATATTCGTAATAACCACTCTGACATTTAAATTACCTTCATTAAATCCTTGACAGCAGAAAACGTTGGTAATATTGAATTCGTTGAGTCTGAAGTTGCAATTAAACCATTTCCAATTTCCCTTAAATGATCTATCGCCTCATCGCTTAATGAATGTGTTATCATATAATGTATTTTTTCAACTCCTTTAATTTTTAGAAGGTTACTTGCCTCAATCAAAGTTTGTCCAGTACTAATTATGTCGTCAACTAAAATAACTTCTTTTTTAATTATTTTAGTACTACCCATTGATATCGTAACTGCTCCATCATCTGGTGATCTTATTTTTTTTAGTGTAGAATATGATGTTTCTATTTTTTCTGCCAAACTCTTGGCTTTTTCTAAGGCGCCCTCATCTGGTGCTATTATCTGTATATCGTTAAAATTTAAATTATACTTTTTCAGATAATTTGCTATTGAATTAGAAGGATATATGTTTGTTACCTTGAGACTAGCTTTCTTCAAAGCTTTTTCATTATGAACATCTAATGTGATTAAGTGCTGAACTCCAACGCCAATAAATAAATTCAAAACAGTTTCAATTGAAATTGAATCCCCATCCTTAGTTTCTCGATCCGCTCTTGCATAACATAGATAGGGGACAAACACTTGAATTTTTTCAGCACCCAACCTTTTTACATTACTTATTAAATTTAATAATATGAATAAATTAGTATCTTGTGGATAATAGCAAGATTGAACTATCAATACCTCTTTGTCAACTTTACTTTTTAAAGAAAAAAATGACTCGCCATCTGGAAATGTAGTGAACTCCGGTACCACTAATTCACAATTTAATTCTGCAGCTATTTTCTCAGAAATTTTAATTCCTGTTGGCCCTGTTATAATCTGCACATCTATATTCAAATTCTTATTATCCAAATATATTTAGGTCAACTATTATTATCTTTTTCATTTTTTCCATTTAATTTGCCATCTGTATTCACTTGTTATACTTAATAATCTAATTTTTATCAATAAAGTTACTTCTACCTATACACACGTATTTTTTAATGTTCAAGTTATTATAATTACATAGGAAAAATATATTCCTAATATGTAGTAGGTGCAATAAAAATGTCAGAACCAAATGATAACATGATTTTAGATATAGAATTCAATCATACTGGAGAAATATCAATACCAAATAAAATTGTAGATCAAGTAATTGGGCAAGATGAAGCAACAAATATAATGAAAAAAGCCGCCGCTCAAAGAAGACATGTGATGTTAATTGGAGAACCCGGTACAGGAAAGAGCTTATTAGGTGCTGCTTTAGCAGAAATGTTACCTCAAAATGAGTTAGAGGATATATTGGTAGTCGCAAATCCTGAAAATACTAATAATCCCAAAATAGTCACTTTACCATCTGGCGAAGGTCGAACAAAGGTAGATGCAGCTATAGAGCAATCAAAAAAAGGAGAAAATGTTAGATCATTATTATCTATTATTATACCTTTGTTGATAATTGTTTTAGGCAGTATATTCTCTCCTGAAGGAGATGCTCGAGTTCCTACCATTTTAGGAAGTATATTCGTGGGTATCATTGCATTTATGATATTAAATAATGTTAGATCCCGAAGCGAAATACTAGTACCAAAAGTTATTGTTGATAACTCCGAAGAAAATACTGCACCTTTTGTTGATGGAACCGGGAGCCATAGTGGTGCATTATTAGGTGATGTAAGGCATGATCCGTTTCAATCTGGTGGGTTAGGCACACCTGCCCATGAAAGAGTAGAAGTTGGATTAATACATAGAGCAAACAAGGGTGTCTTGTATATTGATGAAATTGGTACTTTTCACATCAAGACTCAACAACAACTACTTACTGCACTACAAGAACGACAATTTCAAATTACAGGTCAATCAGAATTATCTTCTGGAGCTATGGTCAGAACAGATCCTGTTCCTTGTAATTTTGTATTAGTCGCCGCAGGAAATGAAGAAACTATTCGAAATTTACATCCTGCTTTACGATCAAGAATTAGAGGTGGAGGTTATGAAATTGTAATGCAACAAACTATGCCCGATAATTTATCAAATAGACGTAAATTAGCTCGTTTCGTAGCTCAAGAAGTTTCAAAAGATCATAAAATTCCTCACTTTACTAAAGATGCAGTTGAAGTCGTTATAATTGAGGCAAGACGCAGATCAGGCCGTAAAAATTCATTAACATTAATGTTAAGAGAGCTCGGTGGTTTAATACGCGCTGCAGGTGATTTGGCAATAGAGCGTAACTTAGAATATGTCGGTCCACAAGAAGTTTTGGATGCAAGATCATTAGCTATAACTCTTGAAAATCAATTATCCAATCAAATGATCTCACGTATGAAAGACTATGAAATGTTAATCGCAGATGAAAAAATTGTAGGCAGAGTTAACGGTTTATCGGTAATTGGGAATTCTTCTGGGAAAGTAATGCCAATCGAGGCAGAAATTACCCCAACTCATAGATCTGGTGCAGGTAATATAGTAGCAACAGGTCAACTAAGAGTAATTGCCCGAGAATCAGTTCAAAATGTCTCTGCTCTAATAAAAAAATACATGGGTAAAGATATCTCTAATTTAGATATTCATATTCAATTTGTTGGATCTTATGGGGGTGTAGAGGGAGACTCTGCGTCCATAACAATTGCAACCGCAGTCGTTTCCGCCATAGAAAATGCTCCTGTTAGAATGGATACTGCCATGACCGGTTCTTTGAGTGTACGAGGTAATGTTTTACCAATCGGAGGTGCAACTTATAAAACTGAAGCAGCCATAAGATTAGGAGTCAATCGTGTAATAATTCCATTTCAAAATATAGATGATTTACATATCGACAAAGAATTAATGGACAAGGTAGAGATTATTCCTGTAAAATCCTTCGCTGATGTTTTGAGAGCCGCATTAGTACCTGAATTTTCTCATGTAGCAGATAAATTCGATGAAGTCCTAAATACTTCTAATCAAAAATTAGTACAAAAGCAAAAAAGGAAACAATCTAATCAAAAAGGAACTCCTTCAATTTAGGTTTATATCATGTCTACTTCTGGAAATTATATCCGTTACTACATGTTTAGGGGATTAATAAATAATTATGATGATGAATATGAAAAAATGGAATTATCTGAGATTGACTCAAATGCCTATAACTGTATTTCCGAGATAAATAAAATTGAACCAAATAGAGATCCAAATTTAAGTGTAGATTATTTTGGCATTAGTGGTGACTTAGAAATGATTTTTAATTTTAAAAGCACTTGGATGGATCGAGAATCTGATATCGGCGATTATATAGATAAAGTTCAAACAGAAGTCGAAAATTTGCTTAATATTATTATATCCGAAATAGAATATATAGGTTTAAAATAAAATATTAGCTTACGGAATTTCTATAGTTCCAACAATTCTTTCAATTTCACTAATTTCTTTAGGGACTTTTTTTGTAAGGTTTTCATTTCCATCCACTGTCACTAAAATATCATCTTCAATTCTTATTCCAATTCCTCTATATCCTATTGGTATATCATCTTCATTAGGAATGTAAATTCCAGGTTCAATTGTGATATATGAATTCTCAGTTAATTCATAATCTCTACCTAACATTGATGTGTCGTGTACATCTAATCCTAAAAAGTGCCCTATACCATGCATAAAATATCTCTTATATTTCTCTTCATCTATGATCGTTGAAAGATCTCCTTCAACAAGTCCAAGTTTTAATAATCCCTTTGATATTTCTTCAACTGCTAATTTTTGTAAAATATTTATTGTAACACCTGGTTTAACTGCTTCTATACATCTTTTTTGGCAATTTAGAACGATTTCATATATTTCTTTTTGCTCATCAGTAAATTTGCCATTTATTGGCCATGTTCTAGTTATATCACTAGCGTAACCTAAGTACTCCGCTCCCGCATCAATTAATAATAGATCATTATTTTTTAAGTAATCATTATTTTTTATATAATGTAATATTGTTGCATTTTCTCCCGCACCCACTATACTTGGATATGCTGGTCTTACAGCACCATATTTGGCATATTGATACTCAATCACTGCTTCCACATCAGACTCTTTCATGCCTACCTTTGTTACTTTCATACCCAATATCATTGCGTTTGAGGAAATCTCCGCTGATTTTCTAATGATATTTAACTCATATTCTGATTTAATTAATCTAATTTTATGTAAATCATAAGTTAAATCTGTTATATTTATCGGATCTTGGCCTTGTCTTTCTTTGGATTTTGATACATTCGATATTATTGATAGGACTAAATTTTCGAATTTTACATTTTCACCTTTGGGAAATGATACATGCTTATATTCTTTTACAATTTCTTTAAATTTCTCCTCAAATTCTTCTATTTGAAATGCCTCATCTGCTCCAAATATTTTGATTGCTCCCTCAACCCCATATCTTCTACCATTCCATATTTCGAAATTTTTGTCTTTTTTGGGTACAAATAAACTGTATTTTTTTTCTTTACTCCCCTCAAATAATGCTACCGAATTTGGTTCCTCAAAGCCTGTAAAATATAAAAAATCAGATTGTTGCCTAAACTCATAATGCACATCATTACTCATAGTTTTATAATCATATGCAGGTAATATCGCAACTCCATCACCTATGGTCTCAAACAATTTCTCTCTGCGTCTGTGATATTCATTTTTATCCATAATTAATCATATTAAGATTTATTTATTAAAATATTGAGTATGCATTTCGAACATTTTCATTTACTATCATAAAAGTGATACAACAGGGTTATTCACATCTACCAAGTTATTTTGTAAGCCTACTAAATCATGTTCCATAAGTCTCACGATTAAATTTAATGCAACTTGTGATGAGATACCAATCTGCATAGATAATTTCCTCAGATTTATTGTTTTATATTTTTGTAAAACATTATAAATCTCAAAACTTTCTGGTCCTAATGACGCGAATATTCTTAGTAATGCCAAATTTGATTTTAAGGAAATATCTTTTTCATCAATCTTTTTCATGTTTAACATAGTTTCTTTTAATTGTAAATTTTCTTTTCTTAGCGTATTATTTTTTTCTTTTAAATTTTGATTATGATCTTCTAAATCCCTAATTCTTTTCTTTAATTTTTCATAATTCACTTCTTTACTCATTTATGCTCTCGTCCGTGGATATTCGAAATTAAATCAATTTCAAAAAATCTTCTTACTAAATTTTATTTTAATAATTAATCAATATTTGTTATTATGAATAATCAATCTAATTATTATTTCTAAATTGAGATCAATTATATTTTATTGATTGACATCTTAAATAGTTATTATAATTAAATTTAGATATTACTAAATTTCAATTTGAATATATATGGAACCATCAAAAAAAATTTTGTTACTTATCGTTGATGGTTTTGGTTATGAAATAAATGAAAGAGGAAATGCAGTAAAATTAGCAAAATTAAAATTTTGGGAAAAATTATGTTCACAATATCCTAACACTTTGTTAAATGCTTCCGGAGTGCATGTGGGGTTACCTAAAGGTATTATGGGTAATAGTGAAGTTGGTCATCTCACTATAGGTACAGGAAGAGTATCCTATCAATCATTAGAAAAATTAAATAAATTATTTAATAATAATGACTTCTCATCTAGTACAATTTATCAAGATATTAATACCCATTTATCTAATTATTCAGGTAACATTCATTTAATCGGTCTATTAGGTGAGGGTAATGTTCATAGCTCACAAAATCATTTATACTCCTTGATTGACACTCTACACTCTATTAGTAAAAATATATTCATACATGGATTCACAGATGGTCGGGATACCTCACCAAATAGCGCTATAGAATATGTTGGAACCTTAATTGAATATATTAAAAAATATCAAAATGCTCATCTTTCATCATTAGTTGGTAGATATTATGCTATGGATCGTGACAATAAATGGGATCGTACAAAAATCGCTTATGACTGCTTAATCCATGGTATAGGAGAGTCCTCAAATGATTTCATTTAAACTATCTCCAATAGATATGATAATAATGAAACTGATGAATTTTTAAAACCTATTATAGGAAAAGATTATTCCAAAATCAATTCCGGTGATATAGTTTTATTCTTCAATTTTAGACCAGATCGTGCACGACAACTTACTCAAGCAATAAATTATAATGTTGAATTTAAAACCAAAAAAATTAAAAAATTATTATTTATTACTATGTCTCAATATAACGAAAATTGGAGCTTACCTACAATTATTAAAAAAGCAGAAATTAAGAATTCAATCGCAGAGGTTCTTAATAAACATAAATTTCCTCAACTACATATTGCTGAAACCGAAAAATATGCGCATGTTACTTATTTTTTAAATGGAGGATTGGAAGATCCATTTGAGTTAGAAGACCGTATATTAGTTGAGAGTCCTAAAATTCCAACATATGATTTAAAACCCTCAATGTCAACTGAACAAATTGTCTTATCACTAAAAACTCAATTAAACGTTAAATCATACCCATTCATTGTCATCAACATTGCATGTCCTGATATGGTTGGTCATACAGGTAGTATTGAAGCTACTATTAAAGCATTAAAGGCCACAGATGACGCATTCTCAGAAATATATAAATTAACAAAAATGTATGGTTACACATTATTAATAACATCAGATCATGGGAACTCAGAAAAAATGCTTGATGGTGATACTCCTCATACTGCTCACACCACAAATAAAGTCCCTTTTTTAATAACCGATAATATGGTTCAAATTTATCATGATAAAGGGTTGTCAAACATTGCCCCTGCTATCTTAAATTATTTAGGTTTGCCAGTACCTT
>MDTA01062606.1_pt1 | contig 11557 bp, 11 predicted proteins | sample 811151 | NCBI WGS metagenome assembly MDTA01 (sample SAMN05326648, study PRJNA326480) | marine metagenome | isolation source: seawater | place: Indian Ocean: South | collected 2010 | reverse complement strand
TTAAAACCTAACGGATTTTTTTTCGATATAAAAGGTAAGTTTAGAAATAATTCACTGACAAATTATTGGTCATTATAATTTATTTGATCATTCTGAATAACCATTTAATTTTTTTTTCTGGGACTATATTTTCAGTAATTAAAATATGATTATTTTTTTGGGTTAATTTTTTTGCTCCAAAGTACCTCCCCTCATTAATTTCAATTTTAGGTTCTGAACAAATAAACTCCCAACCTAGATTATTCTTTAGTTTAAGAATAACCTTCTTTTTACTCGCAGTAGCACTTAGCTTGACATCTGGATGTATATGAAATCTTAAAAAAAGTTTTTTTGGTATAAGATTATGTTTTTTAATAGATTTAGAAAAGTAGTCTTGTCCTCTTATTATGAGATTTTTTGTATCAATATGAATTTTCCTATTATGCACTAACCCAAATAAATCTTTGTACCCTGAATGGGCAGTATTGATCCAAAAATTGTGTCCGTCAATTAATTTTTCCGACCACACATTTGCAATTCTTGTGGTCGTATTTTTTTCAAAAAATATATCTGAAGAATTAATGTCATCAATACTAATTGTACTATGTGCTGCCGTGGATCTAAGAGCTTCACTTAATTTTTTATTATTAATAAATGGAGAACCACAATTAACAACAATTTTCTCAGAACCATGAGAAAATTCAAATGAAAGGGAACTAGCATGCGTTTTTTCGCTTGTTGGTTTACCACAGTCCATTAAAAAATTAAGACGATTATCACTTATTCTTTGAAACCCTGAAAATTTTAAAGATTCTGGAATTTTTATTTTTGAATTTGATCTTTTTATAACCTCATTAATTTCATCTGGATCAATAAATTTGTAAGAATTGAAAATAGCAAGTTCGCCGTTTGCAATTTTAAAAAACTTTAAAACTGATGACATTTTGTAGATATTCTCATTTAAAAATTTGGGAATGACGATTTTAGATAGACCAAGAAAATTTTTAATATCTACTAGAGATTGTAAAAAAATAAATTGTTTACTCGGAGAGCGAAGATAGTGCATTCCATCTTCCAAAATATCACTTTCAATTACTTTACTCAGTAAATTTATTCCCAATTGAAGTTTCCCCGATAAATTTTTGAAGCTAAGTGACGCTAAGATTATTGCTTTTGCAATAAAAATTTTTTTATCGCCATAATCCTTTTTTTTTAAAAGTTTTTAAAAGATGAATTGATTGTTTATTTAACAATTTAGTAAAGTTTTTTTGAAATATCTCATCAGCCGTATTGTAAAAAAAGGACATGTTGCTCATCAAATAGGAAATTCTTTTTGAAAGAATATCAGTTCTCCAAGCAAAAGAGTCCCACTTACTTCCAAATCTCATCCATTCGCGAATATTATCTCGCAGAAAAATTCTTGCTTTATTTGTTCCTAGCGCCTTTACATCTTTTATCCACTCAAAAGTAAGTAGTTCTTCATTCCAGCTTTTACTAGCTTCATTTTTTTTCCATACCTTCTTGTTAAAAACAAGACCTTCTCCATAAAAACTTAAAAACCCATCAACAATTTTTTTTCCATGATCAGGATCGCCTATCCATAAATTTTCAGGAATAAAACTTATTTCTGAAGATGACTTTCTTTCAAGCAAAAAATTATAAATTGGATTATTGTAAAACATATATAAATACTAATTAAATAAGGAAAAAAATTAAATCAAATTAGATTTCTTCATTAAACAAGCCATAAAAAAGCCGTCAACCCCTCCTTGATTTTTAAAAGAATAAGGTGTAACCAAAAAAGTATTAGACTTTAAAAGTTTTCCAAATTCACTTACATCTGCAAAAATATTTATTGCAGAAAAATATTTTTGTTTTTTTAAAAAGGAAATAATTTGATTTTCTCCTTCTTGATTTAGTAGTGAACAAACACAATAAAAAATATATCCACCATCTTTAACAAGTTCTGAAGCTTTTAATAACATTTTTTTTTGTTTTTTTATCAGCGAGGAAATATCTTTTTCAATAACTAGCATTTCTGGTTTTTTTTGCATTAATCCAGACCCAGAACAAGGAGCGTCAATTAAAATACAATCAAACTTTTCTTTGATATTAAGATTAAAAAAATCTTTGTTAATAACTTCTGTATTTAGGTTAAGTCTTTTTAAATTGTCATTAAAAGTAACGAGTCTTTTTTTTGAAATTTCAATGGACTTAACTTTATATCCAAAATCAATTAACTGAAACGATTTACCTCCAGGTGCTGCACCAACATCTAAGACAGATTCTTTTTTTTTTAAAATTTTATTAATTAAATAAACAGGTAATGATGAAGAAAGACCTTGAACCCACCATTTCCCTTCTTTATAAAATGGAAGTTTTTCTACATTGGACACATTTTTAATTCTTATTACATTTTCAAAAACCTCCTTACCACTTAAAAGTTCTTCCCAATCATATTTTTTAAAGATTTTTTTTTTTATATTTATATCTGTGTAAGGTTCTTTAAATATTTGGTCAGCAATTTCAATGAGAGTTTTTTTGCCTAAAAAATTTTCTAAATCTTTTTTAATCCAATACGGTATGTTAATAATCGTTGAACTGTCTTGTAAAATTTTTTTTTTATTCTTACACACATTTCGTAAAACAGCATTTGTAAATTTTTCAGATTTATATTTTTTTGATATTTCTACAGCATTGTGAACAACTGAATACTCAGGGAATTCCAAAAAGACTATTTGTGCAACAGAGATTTTGAGTAAATATCCTATAAAAAAATTTTTTTTTAATGGTTTTTTTATGAATTTTGATAGTACAGCATCAATCTGTCCATTTCTTCTCAGTGAAGTTAAAACAACTAAACTAACTAAAGACTTATCTCTTTGGTCAAGTCTAAAATACTCCTTGTTTGATAGTAAAGCTTTATCAAATGTTTTTCCGTAAAAAATGTCGGAGAGTATTTTCGAAGAAATTTCTCTTGAATCAATCAATTATTTGTGGCTTTCTTAATTATTAATATTAAATAAGGTATTATGAGTAAGAAGTTAATATCAGACAAGTCTAAATTAAAACCAAAAAAAAAACCTAAAGAAATTGGTGGAACCGAGGGGCCTGAACCCACAAGATACGGTGACTGGGAAAAGAATGGTATTTGCCACGACTTTTAGTTTCTAAGATCTGTTTTTAATTAATTCATTCACAACATCAGGCTCGTTTAATGTTGAGGTATCACCAATTGAATCCTCCTCATTGCATGCTACTTTTCTAAGTATTCTTCTCATAATTTTACCTGATCTAGTTTTTGGAAGGTTTGGAGCCCATTGAACTACATCTGGTGAGGCAATAGGACCGATCACAGATCTTACCCAATTAACTAATTCCTTTTTTAAATCATCTGTATAATTTTCACCTGTCATTAAGGTAACATAGGCATATATTCCTTGCCCTTTTATATCGTGTGGATATCCAACAACTGCCGCTTCTGACACTTTTTTGTGTAAGACTAAAGCACTTTCAACTTCTGCAGTCCCTAGTCTATGTCCAGAAACATTGATTACGTCGTCTACCCTTCCTGTTATCCAATAATATCCATCTTTATCTCTCTTACACCCGTCACCGGTAAAATATTTTCCTTTAAATGAGGAAAAATAAGTTTCTACAAATCTCTTGTGATTTCTATAAACAGTTCTCATCATGCCCGGCCAAGAGGTTGAAATACATAAATTTCCCTCACATTCTCCTAACAATTCATTACCATCATTATCGACTATGATAGGTTTAACACCAAAGAAAGGTAGAGTTGCTGAACCAGGCTTAAGTGGAGTAGTACCAGCAATGGGAGCAATTAATATTCCTCCAGTTTCCGTTTGCCACCAAGTATCGATTACAGGACATTCTCTCCTGCCAATAACTTCATAGTACCACTTCCATGCTTCGGGATTAATAGGTTCTCCAACAGTTCCTAAAATTTTCAGAGAAGAAAGATCAGCCTTCTTTACAAAAGAATCACCTAATCCCATTAATGCTCTAATAGCAGTAGGTGCTGTATAAAAAATATTAACCTTAAATTTTTCGATAATCTGCCAAAAGCGTGAAGCATCAGGATAAGTAGGTATACCCTCAAACATTAGTGTTGTGGAACCGTTACATAAAGGACCATAAATAATATATGAATGACCAGTAACCCATCCAACATCAGCAGTGCACCAATAAATATCATCTTTCTTAACATCAAAAATTGTTTTATGACTAATAGATGCGTGTAATAAATATCCAGCAGATGTATGAAGAACACCTTTTGGTTTTCCTGTTGAGCCAGATGTGTATAAAATAAAAAGTGGATCTTCTGAGTTTTGTTCAGTTATGTCACATTCAGAACTTTGGTTTGAAACTAAATCTTTGTAAGAAATTTCTTTTTCCTGAGGATCAAAAACTTTATTTGTTCGATTTACTACAATTACATTTTTTACTATATCTAGACCCTCAATTGCTTGATGAACATTTGATAATAGGGGTATGATTTTACTCCCTCTTAAGCCTTCATTAGCAGTTATTATTGTAGATGACCCGCAGTCAATAATTCTATCTCTCAATGAATCAGGTGCAAATCCCCCAAAAACAACTGAGTGAATTGCTCCTATACGTGCACAAGCAAGCATTGCGTAAGCAGCCTCTGGAATCATAGGTAAATAAATTGTAACTCTGTCACCCTTTTTTACTCCCAAAGATTTTAAACCATTAGCAAATTTACAAACTGCTTTATGAAGCTGGTTGTAAGTTATTTTTTTACTTTCGTTGGGTGTGTCAGATTCCCAAATAATAGCTACTTTTTCTCCTCTCTCCTTCAAATGCCTGTCAATGCAATTATAAGAAACATTTAAAGAACCATCACTAAACCATTTAATGTAAACATCATCAGTAAAGGAACCTTCCTTTACTCTTGAAAACTCTTTAATCCAATTTAAAGAGGAGGCTTTTTTTTTCCAAAATTTTTCTGGATCTTCTATTGAATTTTTATATTCTTCCAGATATTTCTTCAGGGAAAAGGAGGGGTTTGTAACTTTATTTTCTATAAAACTCATTATTTTCTCGCCTGATCAATATATCAGTTTGTATTTAAAAAACATTAATTTTTTAAAACACTCTTTTAAATTCTTCAATCAAAACACTCTCAAAAAGATTTGCCTTTTTGTATGGATCCTTTTTTAAAAAGTCATTAAGTTTTATTTTATTTTCAAATTTTATAACTAAAACGCTACCTTTGGGTTTTCCATTTTTATTTAAAATAGGTCCAGCTAAAATTAATTTATTTTTTAAAGTTTTAAGATAATCGAGGTGAATATTTCTATTGGCAAGTCGCTTATTTAAAGAATTTTTTTTATCTTTACATATAACTAAAAATGTATTCATTTTTCAAACTGTAATGGTCTTGATAGTAGGTGTGATATAATTTTATCCACACTTTGTCCAGATAATATTTTTTTTACGGAGTTGCAAATCGGTAATTCAACATCATATTTTTTTCCCAAACAACAAATACTTTCACATGAATCCATTCCTTCAATAACTTTACCTTTAAATCCTTTTTTATTTTTGGCAAGTAAATACCCTAGCTTGGTGTTTCTTGATTTTAAAGATGTGCATGTTAGAGTTAAATCACCAATACCTGAAAGTCCATAGAATGTGTGTCTTTTTGCTCCCATTTTAATACCAAGCTCTATTATTTCTGATAACCCCCTTGTAATGATAGATGCATTAGCATTAAGTCCTAATCCACTTCCAATAATAAACCCTGAAGCGATTGCAATTACATTTTTCATTGCTCCACCAATTTGAGTTCCCACTACATCATTATTGAAATATGTTCTAAATTTGTGTTGTATTATTATTTCAGATATATGTTTAGTAAATTTTAAATTTTCTGATGAAAGAACCGTAGCTGTTGGTAGTCCCTTCATTACCTCAAAAGAAAAATTCGGTCCTGACAATATTGCATAATCAGTTTTTGGAAAAAATTCTGTTAAAACCTCGCTCATTAACATATTTGTATTTTTTTCTACTCCTTTACTACATATGACAAATTTCGAGTTAATTTTTTTTGGCATTTCTTTAAGAACACTTCGCATAGTCTGAGAGGGATTTGCCAGAAATATAATATCACTGTTCATTAAAGATTTAAAAGAATTAACAATTAACAATTTTCTATTTTTATAGAATTTTTTTTTTGCTTTGTTAATGTCTCTTGCTTTAATTGTAATTGCAGAATTAATTAGTATTTTCGATAATGCTAATGCCCAACTTCCCGAGCCAATTATTCCAACATTTATCATAAATCTTCTAAACTCCATCTAGGCATGGGATTACTATTTAAGGAATCTGAATTTCTTTTGTTCTTTAATCTTTCAATTCCAGCCCATGCAATCATTATTGCATTATCAACACATAATTTCTTTTCAGGAACAATAAACTCAACAGAATTTTTTTTACATAAAAAATTTAATTTTTCTCGAATAAATTTATTTGATGCAACTCCACCTGCTAATACAAATGAGGTAATATTTTTTTTCTTTTTAAATAAATTAATCGCCTTTTCAGATTTCATTAATAATATTTCTGTAATACATTCCTGAAATTCCTTCGCAAGTCTACATTTCAAACTTTTATTCAATGGTTTTTCAGCTATCTTTCTTATAGATGTTTTTAGCCCAGAAAAAGAAAAATTAAAATTATTAGAATTTATCAGCGGTTTAGGTAACTTAAAAAAATTTGAACTTTTTTCTTTAGACGCTAATTTTTCAATTATTGGTCCACCTGGATATCCATATCCCAATAATTTAGCGGTTTTATCAAATGCTTCTCCAAGTGCATCATCTAAGGTTTCACCAATTATTTCAAACCTATTATAATCTTTTGCCATTAAAATTTGTGTATGTCCTCCTGATAAAAGTAGGCATATGAATGGAAAATTTATTTTTTTTTTCATTCTTGAGACAAGAATGTGACCTTGTAAATGATTGACTGCTAAAAAAGGTTTATTATTTGCTAAAGATAAGGCTTTTGCGTAATTTGAACCAATCAATAAACCACCGAGTAGACCAGGTCCAGTTGTAGCAGCATAAGCATCAATTTTTTTTAAATTAATATTTGCATCTTTAATAGTTTTTTTTACCAAAGGATTTAGGGTGTTTTCATGTTCCCTTGATGCTAGTTCTGGAACAATACCGCCAAACTTATTGTGTTTCTTTATTTGAGATAATGTATTTTCAGCAAGTATATGTCCGAACTCATCATTTTTTTTTTGCTGAACTATTGCGACAGACGTTTCGTCACAACTTGTTTCTATACCCAATACAATCATATTTATACATTAGAGTATTTATAAAAAATATTCTATGCTACTAAAATAAATAGATTAGTTATTATGTTTTATCCATCTAAAAAGATAGTTGTTGGGTCTAGAGAAAGCCCATTAGCTAAAAAACAGGTAGAAATTTTTTTAAAAGCACTAAAGGTCAAATTTGGTGAATCAAGTTTAAAGTTCATTGAAAAAAAATTTCTCAAAACTTCAGGAGATAAATTTCTAAATAGAAAAATTTCTGAGCTTGGTAACAAAGGCTTATTTACAAAAGAAATAGATGAAGCTCAATTAAAATCAGAGATTGATATTGCTGTTCATTCCTTAAAAGATTTACCCACTGAATTACCAAAGGGATTATATATAGGAGGTGTTCTCAAAAGGGAAAGCCCTAATGATGTAATTTTTTCTTTGAAAGGATACAATATCAAAAATGCCACTAAGAAAATTTTGGTGGGAACCTCATCTATTAGAAGAAAAATTCAGTTAATACATTTAAATTCAAAAATTGATGTTAAAGAAATTAGGGGCAATGTAGGAACTAGAATTAATAAAGTAAGTGATGGTCACTTTGATGGTATAATATTAGCAAAGGCTGGTTTAAAAAGACTAAATATAAATAGTAATTTTAAATCTATAGATGTGAGAAATATTGTCCCTGCAGTTGGTCAAGGAGTAATTGCTCTTGTAATTAAAAGAAATAAATATTCAGAAAAGATTGTTAAAGAAATTAATCATCAAAAGACATTTATTGAATCTGATTGTGAAAGGTGTTTTCTAAAAGCACTGGATGGATCCTGTAAAACACCAATAGGCGCATTAGCAAGATTAGTAAAAAAAAATAAGAAAAATTTTATTTTTTTTCGATATATGGCTTCATCCTTTGATGAAAAGGTAATAATAAAAAACAAAATTTTTTTTGATCTAGAAAATTATAAAAGTATGAGCTTTGATTTAGGCAAAAAAATTAAGAAAATAATTAATGCTTAAAGTTTTAATTACAAGACCAATTTTAGATGCTGTAGAAACAGAAAAAATTTTAAAAAAATTTTGCATTCGAAGTTTATGTTTACCTCTAATTGAAATAAAAAAAATCTCTCATGAACCGGTTCTTTTTTCAGATTATGATGTATTTATTTTTACAAGTAAAAATGCAGTAAGAAACCTTAAAATTGATGTAAAACAATTAAATATCAATAAACCAATCTTTGCTGTGGGAAATCAAACAAAACAACTTCTTTTAATACACGGATTTAAAAATGTAAGAAGTACCGATGGTGACCTAGAAAATTTAAAAGAAGGAATAAAAAAGTATTTAAAAAATGGCATGAATATTTTGCATCCAACTTCATTAAAAAAAAATAAAGAATTAGAAAATTTTTTTTTTAAATACAAATGCAAATATTTCAATTTGAAATGTTATAATACATTAAAAGTCAATAAAAAAAAAAGTTTGTTTAAAAGATTTATGATCTCAGAAAATGGTAAAATAATCACGCTATATTCAAGATTAACAGCAAGGTCATTTATAGAAGAAGTAAAAAAGCTTGATTTAATAAAGTTTTGTAAAGACAAAATGTTTGTTGTTATTAGTGAAAATGTTAAAAAAGAATTAGACTCTTTAGGTAAATTAAATATTGAGGTTGCAAAAAAACCTGATGAAAATGAGATGATTAATTTAGTTGTAAAGAAAATTAGAGGTTAAGATTGACTGAAGAAAAAAAAAAGAATCCTCAAAAAGGAGATTTTATTGATCTTGAAAAAACGGATTTCAAAAAAAAAAGTAACCTTTTTGGTTCTTCAATAAAATATATTTTATTGGGATTTATTTTTTTCGGATTAGGGTTGTTTGTAAGTCAAAAATATACAATACCTCTAGATCTAGATTTAAGTAACGGCTTATCACAAAAACAAAGTAACGATCCTTTTCCAGAATTAAAATCAAATATTGATTCACTTAAAAATGACATTGAGGAAGTGTCAAAAAAAATTAGAGAGTCAAACTTATCATATGAAAATTTAGAAATAAAAAATCGAAAGTTAATTTTAAAACTTGATGAAATATCAGAGAAAGTTTCAACTGTTGATGAATTTGATTATACAGAAAGTTTTAGTAATGAGTTAAATCAATATAAGTTATTAAAAAATTTTATAATTTTAAAAAATAAATTTAATAATAGACAAGCTCTTGAAAATGAAATTTCTATAATATCAACTTTCTTTGAGGACAATTTTGAAGTTATATCAATACTAAATTTTTTTAGTAAAACTAATTTACCCAATATTGTGAAAAAAGACTATTTACTTGGTGAAATTAATGAAAAAATTAAAAAATATGATTTACAATTAGAAGATTTTTTTGAAGAGGTTAAAAATGAAGAAAATTCAGAAAGAAAAAATATATTTGAGTCGAAAGAAAAATTTTTTAGTTACATAAATGATATTTTTAGTTCAACATTTAAAATAACAAAATATGAAGATAAAAATTTTGAAGAAAATATTAGAGAAAGAGGTAATTATAAAAAAGTTCTAGCTCTTTCTAAAGAGTATTTAATAATTGGTAATGTTACTAAAGCTTTACAAATCATAGAGGAATCAGGTATTGATTTGAATGATTATGAGGAATGGTTAGAAAAGGGAAATAAATTAGTTGAGGCAAAAAATAAAATAGAAGAACTGGAAGAGTTAATTTTAAAAAGATTAGTCAGTTATAATGATTAGAATTTTAAAATACTTTTTTATAACTTTTATACTGTCATACACTGTAGTCTGGGTAAGTGATCATCCTGGTACAATAAAAATTTTTTGGTCAGAGTACTTAATCGAAACAAATATAATTGGACTATTTTTCTTCATTTTAGTAATTTTTTTAGTGTTCTTCTTTATTTTAAGAACTTTTTCAAATGTTAAAAATTTACCAAGTTTTATCTCCGGTAGAAGGCGCGAAAAAAATTTTCTTCTAGGCAATCATACTTTGGACGAGATAGCAATTGATTTATTCAAAGGGGATTTAAATAATCTGGAAAAAAACTCGAGGAAAATAAAAAAATATTTTGATAATAAACTTTTTTCAACTTTTATGCTTATTAATAGCGCACTATTGAAAAATGATTTAAATCAGGCAAAAAAATATTTACAGATCTTAGAAAATTTTCCAAAGGCAGACTATATTTATAAAAGAGTAAAAGTTTTAATTGCTTTGAAAGAAAATGATATTAAAAACGCAGAAAGTTATTTATTAAAATATTCAAGTGATTATAAGGGAGATGAATGGTTTTCAGAAAAACTGGCAATAATTCATTCACATAGAAGTGAGTGGAAATTGGCCTTTAATTATTTGAATATAGATAGCACTAAAAAAAATAGTAATTTGAAACTAATGCTTGCGAACCTTAAAATCCTTTCTGGAGAAAATGCAATAGATGCAATGAAAATTTCTGATGATTCAATTTTTGTTATTCAAGAGGCAATCAAATTATTAATTAGTAAGAATGAAATTAAAAAAGCAGGTAATATAATAAAAAAAAACTGGGCTAAATTTCAATGCGTAGAAATAATTGAAATTTTTATGAAATTTAAAATTAAAAATCTGTCTGATTCTTTAAATAGATATAAAATCATATCTCGATCGATTAAAAAAGGTAATGAATATAGCAATGAAACAAAACTTGCGCTTGCTTACTCTGCGTTTCATGCTCAGGTATGGGGAGAAAGCCAAACTTATTTAGATTCCATTAAACTAGAAGAGTGGGATCAAAGGGTTGCTGAACTTTATAAGAAGATTGATGAGAAAAGTCCAAAAATCACAATGCCTCAAAACAAAAATAAAATTTTATCTGAACCCAAATGGTTTTGTTCTAATTGTAATTTAAAATATGATAAGTGGCAATTCATCTGTGATCAATGTAATTCAGTGAATAAAATAAATTGGCCAAAAAAGGGTGGTATAAGCAAAGCTGATTCTTCTTTTTTGCTAAAGAATCCTTTTAGACATTTTCCACATATGAAGAGATAATATAGAAAGATGAGGAGAATAAATTTTAATAAAGTTTATTTGTTTCTTTTCAACTAAGCATATTTTTTTTTTTACCTTTTCAATTACTAAGTCATTCTCAGGAAAAACGTTGAGTCTCAACAAAAAGAAAATTAGAATCATATCACATGTCCAGTTTCCAATTCCTTTTAAACTAGTTAGTTGTTTTTTTATTTCATCTTCGTTTTTAG
>MDTA01029137.1_pt1 | contig 11558 bp, 8 predicted proteins | sample 811151 | NCBI WGS metagenome assembly MDTA01 (sample SAMN05326648, study PRJNA326480) | marine metagenome | isolation source: seawater | place: Indian Ocean: South | collected 2010 | reverse complement strand
GATGCAAAAACAGTTTGGAAAACCAATACAACTGATATCACTCAAGAATTCAGGCAGCTCAATAGATCATTCAATGCATGGGAAGAATCCTTGTCCAACACAGGAGAACAGGGTGCCCTGGCAGAGGAAGGGCTTGAGGTTATGCTTGAAGCTGCAGGCCTTATCAAAGGTGTGAGTTTTGATACTCAAATTACAGAGCAGACAGATGATGGCGGTACCTTAAGGCCAGATTTCTATGTATATACGCCTGATAATGGGGTCATTATCATCGACTCAAAAGCACCCATGACTCACTATAAAAATGCAATCAAAGCAGAAAGTGAAATAGAGAAGAATGAAGCTCTTAAAAAGCATGCAAACAGCATGCTCACTTATGCACAAGATTTAGGCAAGAAAGATTATGCACAAGTTACTGGAAGGAAAACACCTGATTTGGTGATTATGTATGTGCCAAATATAGCTGTTTATCTTGCAGCCTTGGAGGTCAGGCCTAATCTAATTCAAGAAGCTTGGAGCAAAAAAGTTCAAATATGCCCTCCTGAGGCAGTTTATCCAGTGCTTAAAAGTATTATGTTGTCATGGCAGCAAAAGAAACTCTATGACAATGCTGAAGAGATACAAAAGCAAACAAGAGTCATTCATGACCGACTTAGAGTCTTTCAAGGACATCTTGATAAGATAGGAAAATCATTAGGCAATGCATCAAAAGATTACAACCGAAGTATTTCATCTTGGGATAATCGATTAACGCCGGCATTTAGAAAATTGGAAGAAATGAGTGCTGTAGAGGAATCTAGAAAGCTTGAAAAGCTTGAAGAAATAAATGATATGCCATTAGAAAAAAAACCATTAGACTGAATTTAGAGAAAATAGGAGTAGAAATGAGATTTGAAAAACTTCCCATCGAGGACATAACTCTAGACCCACAAAACCCAAGGGTAAATGAGCTTATGATGAACAGAAATGACCCCAATCAAGAAGAGATACAATCAGCTTTAGCTGAAAGGGATCAGAAATTTATTGAGCTTAAAACCTCGATCACAAATTTTGGAGGAATATTTAATTCAATAATTGTCGCTGAGCAAGACAAAGATGACTATCTTGTTATTGAGGGGAATACCAGAGTACACATTTATAAAGAGTTCAGCCAAGAAGAGGATATGAGAGAACTTAATGAAGACGGATGGAAAAAAATACCAGCAGTTATTTATAATTGCAAATCGGAAAAAGACAAAAAGCTTTTAGAGCAAATTCGTCTCCAAGCCCACATTTTAGGACCTCGTGAATGGAAACCGATTAATAAAGCAAGATACATAGCCCACCTTAGGGACAATGATATTCTGAGCTGGGATGAAATTAAGGATATTATTGGAGGGAATACAGGTGAGCTCAAGCATGCTTATACTGCATATCAAGTATATATAAGAACATACAGGCCATATGTGCAGTCCACCGGAGACTCAGATGATGAGAAGATGCGATCAAAGTTTTCAGGCCTTGTAGAATTTAGTAAAAATAATATTGATCATTTGCTAAAAGAAGATTTTGGTGATGAATCAGAAAAAGTCTTTTCTGAGTGGCTCTATCATGGAAATAAATGGGGTCAGCTGAATGAGATCAGAAAACTGAAAAATATTTTTAGTGACAATGATAAGAAAAAAATATTTTTAGGAGATGGAGGCACTGTCAAAGAGGCTTTAAAAGTTCACGAAGGTGGGAATAACATCCCCCCTGATACAGCCGAGCTTTGTGATCTGCTTTATGACAAGGTTCATATAATTGATAATGAAGAATGGGAGCGCATTAAATCAGAAGAGGATAGAACTGTTCAGTCCATTTCTCACCTTCAGGCTGAACTCGCAAGAATTCTGGATTTAGATTAAGCCCTAATTAATGGCCGCGTCTGAGCAACATAATTGTTTGGTTGGACAGATAAAATTCTGGGTAGAGAATCATGCTCCTTACAATGAATTTTATAATTGCTATGACTTACCCCATGAAGAGAGGCCAGGTTGGCTTAGCACTGTATCTGAGCCTGGCATAAGTAGTATTCCAGATTATATTGGATATTCAGATGACAATAATTTTTGTGCACTGGGAGAAGCAAAAACCGAATATGCTGGCCAGACAATATTTGACTTGAGAGCAGACAAGCAACTAAAAGCCTATATTGATCACTTGAAATATTATAAAGAATCTCTTTTACTCATAGCGGTGCCTAGGCATCATATCTTGAATGCAAGATTCAAAATGAAAAAGGTCAAGAGAGAATTTGAATACAAGGGAGACATTATTTATTTTGATGAGGATGGATTGATTTAATGAGAGAAAAGATATGAATTCCAAGAGTCGTTTCATCAGGCAAGAGCCTGTTCTTTCATTGAATTACGACGCATATCCTTATCAAGAACAAGCATTTGATGCGGTCAAAGAGCTTGACTATGCAGGTATTTTTCATGAACAAGGTCTTGGTAAGACAAAAATTGCCATGGATCTCATATGTTACTGGCTCTCTAAAGAACGCATTGATTCTGTTTTAGTTATTACAAAAAAAACCCTGGTCCCAAATTGGAATCGTGAGGTAAGACTTCATACACAGATAAAACCTGAAATATTCACCTCTAACCATCGTAAGAATTATTATCGATTCAATTCTGTTGCCTACCTTTATCTTGCTCATTATCAGGTACTTGTATCTGACCAAAAGAGTTTTGAGCGATTTTTTAAATCACGCCGTGTTGCAGTAATACTTGATGAATCAGCTGCAATTAAAAATAGTCAATCCAAGATCGCAAAATGCTTCCACGAACTGGCAAGCCTAATCCCAATAAGAATAATCATGTCTGGAACACCCTATGCAAATAAACCTGAGGATATATGGTCACAAATCTATTTTCTTGACTTTGGTGAAAGCCTGGGAACAAATTATAGAATCTTCAAAGAGCGATATGAATTTCCAAGACAGCCATATCTCGCTAATCGATTTGCAAATAATCTAGGGCTCTTAAATCAAAAAATTTCTGACTTTACAGTTAGAGAAACCAAAGAAACTGCAGGCATTGAGCTTCCAAATAAACAATATAAAACATTATGGACTGATTTTAGCAGTCACCAAAAAGAGATTTATGATCAGGCAAAACGAAAAATGTATTTGGATGTGGTTAAGGATGGGAAGATTTCCCATGAGGATCTCGAGTGGGTACTTATAAGGATGAACCGTCTTATACAAATAACTTCTAATCCAGGCCTTGTGAATGAGAATTATTCTGAAGAACCTGGAAAAATGTTACTTCTTAAGCAGACACTTAAAGAAATATTCCAAGATGAAGAAGCAAAAGCAATTGTTTGGACACACTTTGTTGATAATGCTGAATTAATTAACAATGAGTTAAGCGATCATCATCCTTCTGTTGTTCATGGAAGTCAGAGCGACAAAGAAAATAATCTAGCAATAGGCAGATTTATTGAAGACAGCGCTACAAAGATCTTAATTGCGACACCTCAGAAAGCAGGGGAAGGGTTAACGCTTACTGTTGCAAATCATGCAATATTTTTTGATCGCTCATTTAGTTTACAGCATTATCTTCAGGCTCAAGATAGAATTCATAGGATTTCGCAAAAAAGAAATTGCCAGATATACAATCTTTATATTGAAAATTCCATCGACGAATATATCGATAAGCTTGTAAGAGCGAAACACATTGCTAGCCAACTTGCTTCAGGAGATATAGAAAAAGATGATTTCATTCAGGAGGGTGAATTTGATCTTGCAAAAACATTGGAAGAAATATTAACTTAATAAATTGATAAGAAACTACTGAATAGTTATCTCAAGGAAAGGGCATATGGCTTTGTGGAAAAATAAAAAAGATCTTAAGAAAAGGGTTGTTTTTGCAAATGGTCAGAAACATCAATTTCACGAAGGTTTGGCAAAAATTAATCAGATTTATTTATGGCAAGAGAATCCTCGTCTAGAGGGCGATTGTGTTCACCTAGAAGATGACGAAGAGGGAACGATTCAACATAAGCTTGAGCTAAAACTTTTTCATAATGATGAAATTAGAAGATTGATGCATAAGATCAGAGAAGATGGCGGAGTAAATGAACCAATTTACTTATACCGACCTCCAGAAAGACCAGGCATGACAGTAGTATTTGATGGGAATTGTCGTTTTGCCTCAGTGAGGAAATTGCATACTGATGATCCGAATAATTCTCGTTGGAAAACAATTCCTGCAATATTAATAGAAGGCGTGGACTACTCAACAGCAGTGGAAATTTCAATTCGTCAAAATGTTGATGGGCAGATCGATTGGTCACCATATGCGCTTGCATGTTCTCTCAGCGATATGAAAGCGAAAAAAATGGAGGAGGGTCTTGATGAGGACGAAGCAATAAAAGCTGCGTCAGAAATTGTAAAAAGCGCTCATGGGCTTCAAAAAGTAAAGAAGCTCTTGCATGCGAGAGAATTTATCAAGGAATATATGCCCAGAGATAAAAATAAGTTTAGTGCAGTATTAGAGGGTTACATCACTCCTATTAGTTCACCGAAAAATAGAAAAATAATAGAAGAAGGTCATTTCAAGGAAAATGAGATAGATCAAATGGTTTTGAGGTGTATAAAGAAAGAAAAGAATTTTGACTCCAAGGTTTTCAGAGATAAATTGAAGAAAGTATGGAATGGTGCACTAAGTGAAAATAGTTTAAAGCGTGAACACTTTGAAGACTTGGTAGCTGGAAGAATTTCCCTTCAAAGAGCATCTGAAGTTATAGCCCAAACTGTTGAAGGAGAGCTTGAGAGAAAGAAGCTAAATGAGTTTTTGGAATTTATAGATTCTAGCCCGCAAAGCAGAAAACATATTATGAGGACTTTGGCTGAGAATCAAGAACTTGAGGAAACTGTAATTAAAATTAGAGAAGAACTAAAGTCTCTAATCGATGCTGCAGAGCTCTATAGTGATGTAAGAGATGATAATTAGTGTAGGTTATTTTTACTCTCAATCTTTTTTATTATTTTTTCAATCAATAAGCTTGCATTTCGTTTATCGCTGTAATTCTCAATAATTAAGTCGAAAACTTCTCTGTATGCATTAAGCTTCACCTTGCTAACACCCTTAATACTAAAGAGATGGTTTTCTACTCTATCATTAATATCTGATATTCTGTTTTCAGCTTTTTTTAGGTCACGCTTAGTTTGATTGAAATCATTTTCCAAGCTAGCAGTCAGAAGAGGATTATTTAGTTGATTGTGAAGTAAGCCCAGATATTTCTTTGATTCAGAGATCAATAATTTTACTTGAGATAGATATTCTCTATTCGTTTCTTTGGCTAAATAATTTTTTTTAACGATATCAATCAATTCATTTGATTTATTAAGTCGGATTCCAATATTTTTTAATGTATTTCTGAAATATGAATTTACCCTGCATCTTGCGGCTATATTGTTTGCAATTATTGAAATTTGGCTATGAACATTTTCGGCATGAATATTTTCTTCAAATTGGTCTCTTCTTCCATTGGGCTTGACCCTATTATCAATAATGTGAAGTTCTCCAATACACCAATTACTAAATCTAGTTTCAGTAAAAGAGTTACTGAAGATAGAGTCCTCTCCTATCATAATATTGCCAACTCTCGCCCTTATGCCATTGATATTTTGGCTTCTAGGGATTGCACCCATATATGATGAATGTAATAACCAGCCAACTGCTGCGGTTTCTCCATCATTTCCATTTAGTTCTATAAATTCGACACTTTGAACTGAGTCTTGAAGCTCTTGTCTCAATGAAAAACAGTCAGAATAGGGCTTAAGGATTTGCTTGCTAGAATAGCTTTCTTCTTCTGACTCATTGCCATTATTTAAATTGGGAGTATTGAGAAAAATATTATATTTATATTGCTTTCTTAAGTATTTAGAGAGATTCATCTCTATTTCTTCTTTAAAAGAAAAATTAGGCATAAATGGGACTGGTGCAACCTGGCTCAGATATTCATATATCTTTTCTTCATTCATCAGAAGGTCCCATTTCATTCTCACAGGTTTTTGAATTTCCACTTCAAAAAAATGTGGCTGCTCTACGGTCTTTTTTCTTTTTTCAAATGATACAACCTGGTCCAGAAGCTTTGAAAGGTCTAAATCATTGTCTTCTTTGAGAAGCTTTCTCATTAGTTTGCAATTCCATTTTGCTTCCATCACGTTTTTATCATTTTTTGATGACGACCTAAAGACTATGCTCTGAGCGTATGCCAATCCAGATAATCTGCCTACACCTCGCATTCCTCTGGCATCTGTATTTCTTTTTTTACTATCACCAACGGAAAGCATTGTTTTAATAAAATTCTTATTTGGGATGCCTATTCCATTATCAGATATCAAAACTTTTCTCTCTTTATGATTTATTTGTATGCTGATAGCCGTATCGTCAATATTTTCAATTAATTTAGAGTCTAGCGCTTCATCAATTGCATCTACTGAGTTTTGGATATATTCACGATAGACCACCAGAGGATTGACATACATCCCTGTAGTGAGAAGCTCTAGGATATCTTTTCCTATGTATGGTGTCTCATCATCTCGACGAGTAATGCTACTTTTTTTCTCTTTTCCTAGATCAAAAGTAAGTGTATTTGACTCAGTTGTTTGCATGTATTGATTGGTCAGGGTCAAGGATAGGTGACATCAGGCTATCAACAAGAGCAGCATCCTCTACGAGAGTTTCTTCTGTAAAGGCCTTTCTCACTTCCTCGATATCTTTGTTTTCCTTAACCATTACATTAAGTTCTTTCATTTCTTCTGTCCGCATTTTTCTGTAGAAAGAAAGAATATCTCTAATCTTGCTATTCTTATATTTCTCGATTTCTTTATTAAAACTATTTATATCCATTGCCGAAGTTATGGTATTTCCATCATCATCCAGAGTCGGATATAGCTTTTCGGATAAATAATTTCTCAATTCTTCTTGTTCTGTTGAAGAAAGCTTTGAGCGTAATTTTTTATACTCCTCTAGTTCTGACTTCCCGCCACCATTCTCATACCAATTTCTATAGAATATGAAGCGATGCGGCATATCTAGAATTTCGAAAAAATCTTCAACACTATTACCAAATGCATGCCTGAAGAATTGAGGCGACCCAGAAACAATTCCATGTGTGGCTTGAAGAACAATTTGCATTGATCTGAGATAATAGGCATTCCATTTTGGACCAACATGTCTCCTATGCGGAAGATTTGTTGGTTGATATCTCATCGGAAAAGAGAATATATCAATATCCAGCTCCTCTTTTAGTCTTACATTAAGGTTCATTCTCTCAAAGAGATCTTCAGGGGAGTCCATAAAATTATAAAGCATATAGTTAGAGATTTTTTCAATTCCAAATTCAGATGCCATTCTTACTGATTTATCATAGTGTTTCTTAACACCAAGATGATCAAATGCGATTCTAAGTGGATCTATGCAGAGTCTTCCAATTGACTTAAGATAATTATCGCTTTTAACTAGAATACGTGCATCAACACCCTGATTGAAATCAACTCTTCTCTTTATATCCTTTCCATTTCTATTGATTGTTGCTCCTTTTTCAAAACCAAGATCGATTGCTTGAGCGATGATGTCATTGAATTTGCTTGACGCAACTACATTATTATCCATCATAATGAGGTCTTTCTTTTCACCATGGTGTTTAATGATATCCTCTATCATCATGCTAATATCAGGCATATCAAACATGTCCCCCTCTAATTTGGGTACACCACAGAATTTACATTTTCTTATACAGCCTCTGGTTCCATATAGAAAGTAAGCATCATGAACGGGGTATTGGTAGTCAATTTGATCCAGAATATTATAGTCAGGAACTAAATTTTCTATTGGCTGCCCAGAAATATCATCAGCATAGAATTCTTCTTCGAAATCATCTAATTCAAGAGACTCAGAAGGATTTTTATTGAGTAAGCCTTTTATGAAACGTATCCCTCTCCATTCAGTTTGTTTGAGAAAGTGAGAGTGCATTAGAGATGCCGCTATTCCGCCTACAAAGATTTTATTTGTTTGCCCATCTACAAGCCTAATTGCATAGTTTATTGTTTTTTTTATATTTTCAAATTCAAAGGTGAATAATGTTGTAATAAAAACTCGATCCCATTTTTGTTTTTCTAGTTTTGAGTCCTCGCCTTTAACAAAAACAACATTATCATTTTTAAGTTTATGAAAAGTCGCGATCTTCATAAGCCCCAATGGAGGATATTTATTGCTATATCCAGGCTCTAGTAGAAGTATATTTTTATTTGCCACTTTTGAATTTTTTATTTAAGAGAATTGTAAATTATTTTTTTTTAGCTAGGCTAGATTATAACACTTGTTTAAAAATCCAATGGACAAAAAACATGAATAAAAGATTGGATACATGGCAGATCATCTTGAGAATACTGGCAACCGTTATGGCCATTGATGAGAATATTGATCCACGTGAGCATAAGGAAATATTTTACTCTTTAGAGAAGTGGATTAAGCCTGGATATGAAAAGCATGAGAAAGTTTTGGTTTTTGCTGAAGAAATTCGTCTTGCAAGGAATGAAATGGGTGATTCAATAGACGAAAGAGTAAGTTATGTTCAGAGTTTGTGTAGAAATCACAAAACAATAATTTTAAGCAAAGGTGTTGCTGCTAATATTGCACTCTTCACAAAAAGAGTAATCAAAGCTGATGAAAAGTATTTGAAAAGCGAAAAGATTATTGCTGAGGCAATCGCTAAGGAATTAGCTGATATAAAAGAAAAACACGATTTTATACATGGCAAAAAACTCGATAAGTTATTTGAATAAAGTAGATGTCATTCTAGCCAATGAATAAAATCATGACCTTCTTGATATATCTTATGCAGTTTTTTACCAATATAGGATTCTTTATCTTCTATGTGAATCACAATCGAATCTATTCCTCTAGTAAGTGCTATTAGTAACCATTTCCCACTATAATCCCTGCACCATTCTTCTTTAGTTTGATATGAAGATTGAAATAGTTCTTGTTGGGAGATGTTTTTTTCAAAGATTTCCGATGACTCTTTCATCTTCTCATCCCAAAAATGATCAAAATTATGAAGAAATACAGACCAACCCTCAAGTCCCCTAGAAGATTCATAATTTAAAACTCTCATCACACGAGTACTGGCTGGCTTATTTCTTCTAGTAACTTCACCAGTAGCATCCCAGGCCTCATAACCATATTCTTCAAATTTTCTTGCTGTTTTTGAGTACCTTTTTTCATGGATATTTTCATTGGTCATGAAGTCATCTATTTTGACTGTGTCACTTGAAGGTACACAATGTAATTGGTCAATATTTGCCCCAGAGCCTTTTCTTCTTTCATTGAAAAATTGTTCAAAATTTTCTTTTTTTGAAAAATAATCACCTGCAATAATGAAGACCTCTCCACCATGAGCTTCCTTAACCTTTTCAAGATTGAGGTAATCATCATTTAGGATTTCGTCTTCTGAGAACATCTTAATGAAAGAAACAATGTTAACTTTCATTCTACGAGCACTCTTAAGCACTCTTTGATCTTGATGCTCATTATCTGTTAAAGTTCTCCAATCAAAACTTTCGCCCCTTACTTCCTGATTGGTTCCATGAGCTACTGAAAGGTTATTTACACCAAAAATAGACTGTAAAATATATGCTTCCTCTTTAAGCCAGTCTTGTCCTTCATCTATGAAAACATAATCAAAAACTGATTCATCATTAAATTTTTCGGATAATCTTAAATCTACCTCTTTCTTAATTTCTTGTTTGGTGAGTGACTTCTCTTTTAGGTGTTGCGAGAGTTCTTTTATATGTTTCTCATAATTTGCTATAAAAAATGGACTATTTTCTTTATTGATAAACCCATAAGAAATAAGCAGCATTCTCATGAATTGATGGACAGAAAGAAATCTGAGATTGCCACCCTGCTCATTCATTTTAGAAATTCCCATTAAGGCGATTATTCGTTCTAAGTTTGAAATTAGTGCCCTGTTATAGGTCAGCAATAAAACTCTCTCGTTTCTTTCTGAGTATATTTTATGTGCAAGCTGCAAAAGACGAATAGTTTTTCCTGTACCACCAACCCCTTTTAATATAAATAATTTTTTACCAATCTTATCTTTCCAACCCCAACGATCAGGAATAGGAGATGAGATTCGAGCCATTTGTTTTTGATCTAGAGGAGTGAAATCATACTCAGGTAAATATGACGTTTTATAATAATAATCTGCATCTTTTGAGGGGAACGAGTAATAAACTATTCTATTTTTTTCTTTATCCTGTCGATATTTTCCAAAACGAAAGAATTTAGCGGCAATACCATTCATGATCCATTTCCAGCTTTTGTCATTTCCGTATACGTCATAAATATTTTTTTCAAATCGACTCGACAGAAGATAGATAAAATTATCAACAAAAGGATCATCTTTATTCTTGTGAAGATGGTCCGCTCTAAAAGTGTCTTGTAAAGCCCATTTTTGATTATTATTTTGCTTGGTTATATTTTTAGGAATCGGGTTGTTAGGATATCGAAACATCAAATTATTCCCATCAAGATACAAATGTTTTTGGTCAATATCTTTTACTTCAACTACAGCCAAAAAATTATCTAGCCAGACTTCTTCTGCGGTGATGGAGTGGTCATCATTAACTTTTTTAGTTACTGAAAAGGGCAATGCAATTTTTCTGGGGTGCTTAAAATCAGCTATTATTACAATATCTGCCTCTCTAGCTTTACCCTGGCTGAATTGTGGAGAAACAACTAATTTTATTCTATCCTGATTATTTTCAATCTCAGGCCATAGTTGAAGAATTTTTTCCTTAAGTGACTCAGCAGCTAAAAGTTCTGTATTGCTAGCTCTTTTTTCTATATCACCTGTTATCGAAATCATTTTTTAATTGTAGAGCAAATAAAACCTTCTTTTGGATGAATACTACCATTGACTAATTTTCTTATAATTGTCTCAATATCTTTTTGACCAATATAGTGTGTAATTTCAATCCAGTCATCGCTAAATATTTGGAATTCTTGAAGACTCATACCAATTCTTTTTTGCACCTCTCCAGCTCCCCATTCTTCAGTCCTCTTCTGAGCTTGAGTTGGAGCGAAGAAGAAAGTGGGTTTTGCACCAGGAAATTGACTCATGTCTCCCTCTAGATTATCGAGATGTGTAGCACCGACCTTGCACGAATATTTCACATGATCGCCAAAGTGTTCGTGCAGATCCTTCATCGCATCATAATGACCAGCCATGTCCACAATCATGATCTTCTGAGCATTATTCATGATCTTAACTTCATCGTAAGTTAAGACCTCGTCGTAGCAATCCAAACTATTGGTGAAGGATCTATTTTTTTCAGATGTGATCCCAATCGTTCTCTTAAGCCCTCTTTGTTTTGCTACAAAAGCCAGAGCAATGCTTGTCTTTGATGAGGCACAAGTGATGACGTATGCATCGGCACCAAAATGATCATTATCAAACATGAAATCATCCACCAACCATGAGGTAAGAAATAGGCCCCTTAATAAAAGATCATGATC
>MDTA01009661.1_pt1 | contig 11558 bp, 11 predicted proteins | sample 811151 | NCBI WGS metagenome assembly MDTA01 (sample SAMN05326648, study PRJNA326480) | marine metagenome | isolation source: seawater | place: Indian Ocean: South | collected 2010 | reverse complement strand
TTGAAAAAAGATATTTTTAAAAGAAATAGATATATTAAGTTTCAGAAATGAACCAAGAAGATCGTATAAAAAGGTTAAGGAAAAAACTACATATCTATAATAACGCATACTACAACGAAGACGAGAGTTTGATTTCTGACTTTGAATTTGATATGCTTCTGAAAGAATTAGAGGAGTTAGAAAAAAAATACCCTCAGTTTTATGACGAAAATTCACCAACCGTTAGAATAGGAGGAGAGGTTACTAAAAAATTTCAGAGTTTTAATCACAACTATCCAATGTATTCTTTAGCAAATACTTATTCGAAAGATGAAATTAAAGAATGGATTAGAAGAATTGAAAAAAAATACGGTCAGAATATAAATGACTTTAATTGTGAATTAAAATTTGATGGTGCATCTATAAATCTATATTATGAAAAAGGCAAATTAGTGAGAGCGCTAACTAGAGGAGATGGTATTAAAGGGGACGATGTAACATCAAATATCAAAACAATCAAAAATATACCTTTGATTTTAAATGGGGCATATCCAGAAAAGTTTGAAATTAGAGGAGAAGTGATTTTACCAATAGATAGTTTTAATTATCTTAACAGTAAAAGAAAAGAGGAAGGACTTCCTCTATTTAGAAATCCTAGAAATACTGCTTCAGGTTCATTAAAACTTCAAGATAGCAGAGAGGTTGCAGTGCGAAGACTAAAGTGTTTTTTTTATTCAGTTGTTGGTGAAAATTCATTTTTATTTCATTCTGAGTTATTAAAAAAATCAAGACAATGGGGATTTTTTATTCCTGAAAGCATGAAAAGAGTAAATTCAGTAGATGAAATATTTCATTTTATCGATTTTTGGGAAAATAAGAAGACGGAATTACCCTATGAAATAGATGGTATTGTAATTAAAGTAAATTCCATTAAAGTTCAAAATGAGTTAGGTTTTACATCAAAAGTGCCAAGATGGGCTATTTCATATAAATATAAAGCAGAAAGACAAAGCACAAGACTTCTATCCGTAACATATCAAGTTGGAAGAACTGGGGCCGTAACACCAGTAGCAAATTTTGAGCCTATTAATCTTTCGGGCACTATTGTTAAAAGAGCAACCTTGCATAATTCAGATCAGATAGAAAAACTTTCTCTTAGAATAGGTGACTATGTATATGTTGAAAAAGGTGGAGAAATAATTCCAAAAATTATTGGAATTGATCAACTTAGAAGAGGGAATATTGATAATTTAATAAAATTTATTACTTATTGTCCTGATTGTGGTTCGAAACTAAAAAAAGTACAAGGTGAGGCTCAACATTATTGTAAAAATGAAAATGAATGTAAAACTCAGATAATAGGAAAAATTCAGCACTTTGTATCTCGAAAAGCCATGAATATTGAAGGTTTTGGAAGTGAAAGAGTAGTCTTACTTTTTAATAATGGCGTCATTAATAATATCGCTGAAATATACAAAATAGAAATCGAAGACTTAGTTAGTTTGGAAGGTATGGCAGAAAAATCTGCAATAAATTTAATAAAATCCATAAAGCAGTCTAAAAAACAGCCTTTTCAAAAAGTTCTTTTTTCAATTGGAATTAGGCATGTCGGAGAAACAGTCGCTTCAAAATTAGCCAATCACTTTGGCTCTGTTGAGAATCTAATTAACTCTAGTTATGATGATTTAATCTCGGTCGAGGAAATAGGAGAAAAAATTATTAATAGTATAATTAATTATTTTAATAATTCTCAAAACTTATTAATTATAGAAAAACTTTTAAAAGAGGGTCTTAATTTCAAGACTGTTGAAAATAATAAAAAATCTAATATTTTAAATGGTAAAAATATCGTGATATCTGGCACATTTGAAAATTTGTCAAGAGAAAAAATCAAACAATTGATTTTAGAAAATGGAGGGAATCTATCATCTGCTGTTAACTCTAAGACAAAAATTATAATCGGAGGACAGTCAATCGGACCATCAAAAAAAAAGAAGGCTGAAATTTTAAAAATACCAATTATTAGTGAAAAAGACTTTTTAGAAATGTTAGACACATAACATACTAAATGAGTTTTGAAATAATTTGTAATTTATCTTTACTTGCAGTTTAGGTTTTGTAAATTTACTATTGGTGATTAGAAAACTATTTCATTCAATTAAATATAAAAACGATTTTAATAGAAGGATTTCTAACAATATTGTTACATCTGATTTTAAAATAAAAAGTGTTAGAGTCGTTATGGATAAAAAGCTTCCTGTTGACGAAAATTATTTTAGAAATCTTTTATGTGAAATAACTGACTCAAAAATTTATTTCACTTTTATTAAATTTTCAAATACAAAAGAAAATATATCAAATGAAAAACATTGTTATGGAATTCACCATATAAGTTTATTTGGGAATTTTCGAGATAAACTTGCTAAAGCATGTAAAAGAAGAGTTGATTTACAAATTAATTTTTTTGATAATGACAATTTATATTTAAAATGGATAGCTATTAAAGGTGATTATAAATTAAGCTTTGGGTTTAGTAAAACCGATATTAGAATTAATGATGTCATTTTTGACTTTCTGCCCATACAAACAGATATTTTTAAAAATGAATTCCGAAAATATATTAGAATATTAGAAACTATTTAGATTGAATTTTTTAAAAGGTACAGGAGTTGCAATAATTACCCCATTTAAAAAAAGTGGAGAAATCGATTTTGATGCATATAAACTATTGATAGAGTATTATGTAAAAAATAATATTAGTTATTTAGTAATTCTTGGAACTACTGGAGAATCTCACACTATTACTTTAAAGGAAAAAAATAAAATTCTGGAAAATGTAGTTGAATTTAATAGAGGAAGGTTGCCTCTAATTGTTGGTATTGGAGGGAATGACACCCAAAGTCTAGTCAATCAAATTTTGAACTATAACTTGAAAAATTTCAGTGCTATTTTAACAGTTTGTCCTTATTATAATAAACCATCACAAGCTGGGTTATATGAGCATTTTTATCATGTATCTAAAGCTTCAACTATTCCAATTATTTTATATGATGTTCCATCTAGGACAGGTACATCAATTTCAAACACAACCGTCTTAAAATTATTAAAAAATTGTAAAAATATCATTGGGATAAAAGATGCCACCGGTGATATAAAACGAGGGGTAGATTTAATAAATAAAACTTCAAAAAGTTTTCATGTAATTTCTGGTGACGACTTTACTGCACTTGATTTAGTTTTAAGTGGTGGCTCAGGTGTTATTAGTGTTGTTGCAGGTGCTTTCCCAAAGGAATTTTCTAAAATTATATCCTTGGCAAAACAAAATAAAACACAAGAGGCGAAAGAAAAATTTAAAAAAATTAAAAATATTATTGATCTTTTATTCAAAGAGGGGAATCCTTCGGGAATAAAAGCTTTACTCTCATTAATGGGTTTTTGTAAAAATATTTTAAGACTACCCCTAACCCCAGTAGATAAAAACTTATACGACGATATCAAGGATAAATTTAAAATTTTCGAGAAAAATTTATTGTAAAAATTTAGATATCGGTTAGTGTTTTTAATTTCTTATCATATTTAGTTAAATTTGTGGATGTTTTTTTATAATCAAAGAATTAAATATTTATTATTAAGTTTCATTTTGTTTTCTTGTAATAGTTACCAAAAGATGCTTAACAGTAAGGAAACTGCTCCTAAGTTAAAAGCGGCACAAAATTACTATGATAATGGGGAATACAGAAGAGCTAACCGCTTATACGAGCAAATCATCCCCTCGTACAGAGGAAAACCACAGGCCCAGAGATTGATTTATTTTTTTGCTAATTCACACTACCAACTAGGTAATTATTTTTTAGCTGCCTACCAATTTGAAAGTTTTGTAAAATCTTTTCCTAGAAGCGAAAAATTAGATGAAGCAAACTTTATGATTGCAAAATGTTACTATATGCTATCTCCAACTTATAGTCTAGATCAGGAAAATACCAACGAGGCAATGGAAAAGTTACAAATTTTTATTGATAATTATCCCAAGTCAGATTATCTATCAGAAGCAAATAGCTATATTAAAGAACTACAAGTAAAACTTGAAGAAAAAGACTTTGAAATATCAAAACAATATTATACCATAAGAGATTATAAAGCAGCAATAAGTTCTTTAGATAATTTTATTTCAAATTTTCCTGGTACCCCGTTTAGGGAAAATGCATTATATTATAAGTTTTTATCTCAGTACGAAATTGCTACTAATAGTGTACCTAATAAAAAACTTGAAAGACTTAAAGGTGCCATTGAAACTCATAATGCAATTCTTAGATATTATCCTGAAACACTTTTCATGGATGATATTTCTAAAAAGCTTGATGAAATAGAAAAACAGATAAAAATAATTAATAAAACTAACACATAAATTTTTTAAAATGACTAAATACAGAGAATCAAAAGCCCCAGTAACAACTTCTACTTATAATAGAGGTGAAATTGAAAAAGGAGTTGACAATATTTATGAAGCAATATCAATAATATCAAAAAGATCTGCTCAAATAAACATTGATATTAGAAAGGAATTACATGAAAAGTTGGAGGAATTTGCTACCCATAACGACAGCTTAGAAGAAATTTTCGAAAACAAAGAGCAGATAGAAGTCTCCAAATTTTATGAGAGTCTTCCAAAGCCTCATGCTTTAGCCATTGAGGAATGGTTTAAAAACAAAGTTTATCATAGGAATACTGACGAAGACGTTTAATGTACACGCTTGGAGGTAAAAAGGTACTCCTAGGTATTTCTGGAAGTATTGCAGCTTATAAATCTCCTCAGTTGGTTAGATTGCTAATTAAAAAAGGAGCGGAGGTAAAGGTAGTGTTAACTCCAAGCGCAATGGATTTCGTTACTCCAACAACACTTTCAACTTTATCGAAGAATCCAGTTAATACATCTTTTACGGAAATTAAGGATGAAAATGATAACCCCGAATGGAATAATCATGTTGAATTGTCTTTGTGGGCTGATTTTATAATTATAGCACCAGCAACCTCAAATACCATATCTTCAATGGCATCTGCGCGATGTGATAACCTATTACTAGCCTGTTATTTGTCAGCTAAATGTCCGGTTTTTGTTGCTCCATCTATGGATTTAGACATGTACAAGCACCCAGGTAATCAAGAAAATTTAAATAAATTAAAAAGTTTTGGAAATATAATTTTAGAATCTGAAAGTGGTGACTTAGCGAGTGGTTTAAAAGGTAAGGGAAGGATGATGGAACCTAAAAATATAATTAAATATATAATTAAAGACTTAAAAAATGAGCTCCCATTAAAAGGAAAAAAAATATTGATATCTGCGGGTCCTACCTACGAAAAAATAGACCCAGTCAGATTTATTGGTAATTTTTCATCGGGTAAAATGGGCTTTTCATTAGCTGAAGCTGCTACAAATCTTGGCGCAAATGTAACTTTAATATCTGGTCCGACATCATTAAAAATTTTTAATAGCTCTATTAATTTGATAAATGTTGTCACAGCTGATGAAATGTATAATGCAATCTTAAAGTATTTCTTTAGTGTAGACATATTTGTATCTGCTGCAGCTGTAGCTGACTTTATTCCAAATGAGTACCATCATTTAAAAATTAAAAAAAGTCAAAAATTAAGTCAAATTACTATTAAGGAAAACATTGATATACTCTATAATTTGGGAAAAATTAAAACAAATCAGTTTATGTTAGGTTTTGCACTTGAGACAAATGATGGAAATGACAATGCTTACAATAAGCTAATTAACAAAAATTTAGATGCAATTTTTTTAAATATTTTAGATGATAAACAAAATGTTTTTAATTCTGATTATAATCATGGAAAATACATAACTAGAAAAAAATCTGTATCATTCGAATTAACAACAAAATTAGATTTATCGTATAAAATATTTGAACAAATAATAAGAGATTCGTGAGAAAATTTGTAGTCCTACTTTTACTATCAAACTTAAAATTATTTAGTCAAACTGTTAATTGTAATTTTGTACTCAATTCAGACTTTGTAGATCAAACGAATCAACAAGTTTTTTCTACATTGGAAAAGTCTGTTAATGAATTTATAAATAGTAACCTTTGGAATAATAAATCTTTAGAGCTACATCAAAGAGTTAAGTTTAATTTAGTTCTGAATTTAAATTCATATGTTGGGTCAAATTTCACCGGCACATTACAAGTTCAAGTAGAGAGACCCGTTTATGAGTCAACATATTTAAGTCCAATTTTTAATTTTTTGGATAAAGACATTTCTTTTCAATATGACGAATATCAACCATTATTCTACAATCCCGTTAGTTTTGAATCCAATTTAATTTCAATTCTCAGTTTTTACGTGTATTTAGCAATAGGAATGGAAGCTGATACATTTAAGGTTAACAGTGGCACTATTTATTTTAAAGAAGCTCAAAAAATTGTTTCACTCGCACAACAGAAAAACATTAAGGGTTGGAATCAAAGTGATGGAACAAGAAACAGGTTTTGGTTAGTTGACACATTATTATCAAATACTTTTAGAGAATATAGGACTGTTCAATATGAGTATCATAGAGAAGGAATGGACTTTATGACAACTGATTTAAATAAGGCAAAAAATGGAGTATTATTTTCTTTAGAAAAATTTTTACCCTTGTATAAACGTAGACCAAATGCTTTTTTAATTCAGACTTTTTTTGATGCAAAATCAGACGAAATTGTTGACATTTTTTCTCAAGGTCCTGAAATTGAATTAAAAAAGACTTTAAAAACACTAAATAAAATTGCTCCATATTTTGGCCCAAAATGGAAAAAGATTAGATAAAAAAAATTTAAAAAGTAATTGCAAACATTGATTTAATTTTAACGATATTTAAAAAAATAAAATGACTTGTTAAAGGAGCTGACTATTTCAAACTATGCTTTAATTGATTATTTGAAGGTTGACTTAACCCAAGGATTTACTTCAATAACTGGAGAAACCGGCGCCGGAAAATCAATTCTCTTAGGAGGTTTGTCTTTAGCCTTAGGGAAAAGAGCTGACCTAAATTTAGTGAAAGATAAAACAAAAAAATGTTTCGTTGATTTACTATTTTCAATAACAAATCTTAATTTAAAAAATCTCTTTGATTCATTAGATATAGATTACGATTCATTGACAACAGTAAGAAGAGAAATTATTCCTTCTGGAAAGTCAAGAGCATTTATAAATGATACTCCAGTTAATTTGGAAACATTGCAAAAAATTTCATATGAACTTATTGATATTCATTCACAATTTCAAAACCATTTCATTATTAAAGAAGAATATCAAATCGACATTTTAGATTTGTTGGCAAAAAATCAAAATTTAATTGAAAAATATAATTTAAACTTTTTTTCCTTTAAAGAACTTAAAAATAAAATAGATAAGCTTGAGGCATCTAGGGTTAATATGAATCAAGAGAAAGATTATAATACCCATCTCTTAAATGAAATTAAAGCTATTGATGTTAGCGAATCTGTAGATTCAATAGAGCAAAAATTTAATCAATTAAGTAATTCAGAAGAAATAAATACAACTTTTAATCAGATTTTAAATATTCTCCAACACGAAGAAAATGGAATCAATGTAAAATTAAACCAAGTAAGATTTTTAATCAAAAAAATATCTAATATTTCTATTGAATACAAAAGAATTTTTGAAAGAATTGAGAGTGTTATTATTGAATTAGATGATATAACTAAGGATATCAAGAATGAAAATGATATTATTGAATATAACCCTGAAATGAAAGAAATTTTAAGTCAAAAACTAGAAAAAATTTATTCTCTATTCAGAAAGCATGAGGTAAATAAATTAGATGACTTAATGTTAATTAAAGAAAAAATAGAAAGAAAGGTTTCAGATACCGAAAATCTTGATATTACCATAAATGAGAACAAAAAAAAGTTAGTAGAAAAAAAATTAGTACTAAATAAACTATCAGAAAAAATTCGACAAAGAAGAAATAAAGTAATACCCGTTCTAAAGAGCCAAATGGAAAATTTACTTAAAGACATGGGAATGTTAAATACAATTTTTAAAATCGAACTTAAAGATTCTGATATTTTTTTAAAAAATGGAAAGGACAAGTTATTATTTAATTTTTCTGCAAATAAAGGCACTCCACTTGGCCCTTTGAATAAAACAGCGTCTGGAGGTGAATTGTCAAGAATTATGCTCGCACTTAAATCTATTTTATCAAATTATAAAAACCTACCGACAATTATTTTTGATGAAATTGATACTGGAGTTTCAGGAGAAATAGCAAACAGTATTGGAAGAATTATGAAAAACATGGCAATAAATATGCAGGTGATTTCAATTACACACTTACCGCAGGTCGCTGCAAAAGCAAATAATCATTTCAAAGTTTTTAAAACAATAAGAAACCAAAAAACATCAACAGAACTTAAAAATTTAAATTTCAACGAGAGGGTTTCAGAAATTGCTGAAATGCTATCTGGCGACGAATCTACTTCAAGCGCTAGTGATTTGGCGAAGGAATTACTTAATTAACTTATATTTGTAAAAATAATTATGTCGCATAATCTATTAAAAAATAAAAAGGGTTTAATATTTGGTGCTTTAGATAATAAATCAATAGCATGGAAAGTAGCTGAACTTGTAAAAGCTGAAGGTGGTGAAATAATATTGACAAATGCTCCTGTTGCTCTGAGGATGGGGGAAATTAATAAATTAGGCGATGAATTAGATTCACCAGTAATTTCGGCTGACGCAACAAACATTTCTGAGCTAGAAACCTTGGTTCAAGGTGCACTTGAGCATTTTAAAGGTAAATTTGATTTCGTATTACATTCAATTGGGATGTCTCTGAATGTAAGAAAAAAAAGACATTATACTAATCAAAATCATGAATGGACTAAAAAAGGTTGGGATATTTCCGCACTTTCATTTCATAAGCTGTTACAAGTTTTGTATGAAAAAGATGCATTAAATCAGTGGGGTAGCATTGTTGCATTGACCTATATTGCTGCTCAGAGAACATTTCCGAATTATAATGATATGGCAGATAACAAAGCTTATCTAGAGTCAATTGCAAGAAGTTTTGGTTATTTTTTTGGGAAAAATAAAAAAGTAAGGATAAATACAATATCTCAGTCTCCTACTAGAACAACCGCAGGTCAAGGAGTTGAGGGCTTAGAGAATTTTTTAAATTTTTCCGAAAAGACCTCTCCTCTAGGAAATGCATCAGCATTTGAGTGTGCTCAATATGTAGTATCACTTTTTTCTGATTACACAAGAAAAGTCACAATGCAAAATTTATTTCATGACGGAGGATTTTCCACAACTGGAGTTGGACAGGAAATAATAGAGGACTTTTAGTTTAAGTGTTGCAAGAAGAACCATATCTTAATTCCTTTCAGAAAGCTCTTTCATATAAGGGAAGAATCAAAATGTTTATCTCGTTCGTGGCCTTATCATTTGTAATTTGGTTTTTTAGAAAATTTTCTAAAGAATACCAAGAAGAAATCAAAATGAAAATTGAACTGATAGATATCCCTAAATCACATATAATTTCGTCAGTTTCAGATTCAATTTTAAATCTCAATTTAAATGCTACAGGGTTCCAATTTCTTTACTACTATTTTTTAGATAATACAGTGAAAATAAGTTTTCAAAAAGCTGTTTATAGAAACAATACAGGATCTTTAGAAATAGCATCTGAATTCAATAAATTACAAGATCAATTATTAGGTGACCCGGAAATTTTAAGTTTTTTTCCAAGTAAAATTGAAATAAATTATCAGTCAGAATTTTCTAAAAAGGTTCCGATAGTATTTCCAAAATTTAATCTAGATATTGGTTATTCGATAACAAATCTCAATTTGTATCCTGATAGTATCATAGTGACTGGACCAAAGAATGTGCTAGAAGATATCAATCATGTTGATTTAGACTATAAAAATGAATCAACTTTAAAGTCAAATTTTTTTGACAAAATTCCAATTAACCAGGGAGAAAATGAATTGAACTATAATGTAAAAGAAGTGGATGTTGAGGTCACAATAGATCTTTTTTCAGAAAAAAATTTAAACATTCCAATTTCAGTATCAAATCTCCCAAAATCTAAGGTTTTAAAATTATTTCCTTCTCAAGTCGAACTAGTATTTTCATCATCTATAAATAACTTAAAAAAAATAAAACCTTCTGATTTCAGAGTAGGATTCAATTATGATAGTGTTGACAAAGAAAAAAATACTGCAAAAATTAAATTATTGAAATCTCCACTAAGCGCTAAGAATGTGAGACTGAATCCTCAAGATATTTTTTTTTTAATTAGAGAATAGAATGTCTAAAGTAATTGCTTTAACGGGTGGGATAGGTAGTGGAAAAACATTTGTTGCTTCTATTTTTCAAAAGTTAGCTGGTATTCCTTGTTTTTGCTCAGACCTTGAAGCAAAAAAAATCATGAATGAAAATGATTATATAAAGAAAGAAATAATTTCATTATTAGGACCTGAATCATTTGTAAATAACAAATTGAACTCCCAATTTATTAGAAATAAAATTTTTAACTCTCAAAAAAAATTGAAATTAATAAATGATTTAGTTCATAAGCAAGTTAGAATTAATTTTAAAAAATGGCTTAGAGTGCAAAATTCAAAATACGTACTTAAAGAAACGGCCATTTTGTTCGAACACAATTATCATTTAGATGTTGGTTTATCAATACTCGTAACAGCTCCAATAGAAACTAGAATAGAAAGAATAATTAAAAGAGATAATGTCTCTCGGAAAAAAATTGAGAAAATAATTGAAAATCAATGGGATGATAAGAAAAAAATGCATCTTAGTGACTACTTTATTGAAAACATAAGTAAGGTAAAAACTATTAAAAAAGTTCAGGATTTAATTGAAGTTTTTTCTGTCATTTAAATTAAATCCTTCATTAACATTGTTTTAGCAAAATAAATACAATTTAATTATGAAATTTGCAATTTAGAATTTAAATGAAGAAAAGTTATTTCTTTTTTTTAGTTTGTTTTATGATAATATGTGTTACTGGAATTATATTAGTTCAGTGGTACTTCATAAACACCACAATTCAAAACAGGGATCAAGAATTTTCTTTAGCTGTTAAGCAGTCATTAAATTCGGTTGCCAATGATGTTCAAGAAAATGAGTTAAGACACTACATACAAACTTTTGAAAAATTAAAAGACTCAATTGGAAAACCAGATAGTGCCCAATTAAGAAATTTTTTCCTTTTCTACGATAGTGACGATGAATCAAACCTTTCTTCATTGTTTACATTTGGACTTGTAGAGGAAAAATTTAATATAGCTATACCAAATGAAGAAATTGGTGAGATTGAAGTTTCAAATGTAAATGATATTAAAGGATTTGAAACGACTAGAATTTTTAAACAAGCTTTCGACCGTGAAAATCAAAGAAAAATCTCAAGTGCAACCTTTCAAAAAATGGAAAGAATAAGTGCAATTGATCAAGCCACTTATTCTTCAATATTCTCTAAAATGGCAAATTCTTTTCCTATACATAAAAGAATTAATTCATTTGAAATTGCTTCT
>MDTA01005192.1_pt1 | contig 11558 bp, 12 predicted proteins | sample 811151 | NCBI WGS metagenome assembly MDTA01 (sample SAMN05326648, study PRJNA326480) | marine metagenome | isolation source: seawater | place: Indian Ocean: South | collected 2010 | reverse complement strand
TCGAGCTCGATCATGATTGTCGATTTTGACGACCAAGATTGGCCAATTACCGACTTCGTCAGCGGGTATTCCTGTTAGCGGCCATGATTCAAAGTTGATGGCTACTGAGGTCGTTGCAACACCGAGGGTGTTAGCCGACGAAGGTTCGTTACTCTCAGCTTCGGAGTCGTCGCCTTGTTCCAAAGTGAGACTTACGGAGGGAGGGACTGCCGTTGTTGTCGTTCGAGCACTCGGCGGAGTCGCCGCGCAACTCAATGCAATTCCGGTGGCAAGTAAGAGAACACAGAATCGCATCGGGTATTTCAACACCTCGCTGACAATAGTCACCTATGAAGGCATCCGAATGCCGTGTAGCGTTCAGCTGGTGAGTGGACATGTGCATATTCGTCGAAACGGCCACATTGGCCTAATCGTTCTGGACCATCCGGAGCGACATAACGCAATTAGTACGGAGATGTGGCAGGGCTTACTTAACGCAGCTACAGAACTAGCTGAAGACACTGAAATACGAGCAGTCTTATTACAAGGCGAAGGTGAGCGAGCTTTTGCTGCGGGGGCAGATATCAGTGAGTTCAACGACAAAAGAACAGACAGCTCAGCGAATCAAGAATATGACAACGTGTCGGATCGGGCCTATAACGCCTTACTGACAATGCCGAAACCGTTAGTTGCAATGATTCACGGTTACTGCATAGGAGGCGGACTCGCGGTTGCCCTCACCGCTGATCTTCGCATTGCTGCGGACGATGCGAGCTTCACAATTCCTGCAGCTCGCCTGGGGCTGGGTTACCGGGCCTCAGGGCTAGGGCGATTAGTTGACCTAGTCGGACCCTCAGCGACCAAACGAATTTTGTTTCTGGCGGATCGTTTCGGAGCCGACGAAGCGCTAACCATGGGGCTAGTAAACCGCGTCGTTCCAAAATCAGAGTTGAGTCAAGCCACAGATGATTGGCTAAACAAGATTTGTGACAACGCGCCGCTAACAATCCGAGCCGCCAAAGCAGCCACCGATGAATGGACCAAGCCTTCTGATCTTCAGAATTTCGATGAAATAAACGAACTGGTTAATGCTTGTTTCGATAGCACTGACTACCAAGAAGGCGTGGCCGCCTTTATGGCGAAACGTAAGCCCCGTTTCACAGGTCGCTAATTTTGTCGGGCGTCCCGGCGTCGCCGTTGAGATCTCTGATATTCATCAATTTCGTCTGTTAAATCCGATAGCTCCTCACACAGAGCCAGGTATGAGGCGAGGCGGCTCGAGTCGATACGACCATCGACAGTGGCCTGCTTCACTGCGCAACTTGGTTCGTTTCGATGGGAGCAATCAGCAAATCTGCATGCAGTTGCAACCGCAGCAATTTCGTGAAATACGGTCTCCAAACCCAATTCTTCCCATATCTGAACCTCTCTCAAACCTGGGGTGTCAATGAGTACCCCTCCCTGAGCCAGCAACAACTCTCTTCGTACTGTGGTGTGTCGACCTGAGCCTTCGCTAGTCACCGCACCGGTTGCGAGGACCACATCACCCACCATTTGATTCACTAATGTCGATTTCCCTACGCCAGATGATCCAGTTACAGCAACTGTTGAACCCTGGTTCAACAGTTCAACGAGCTGGTCATGAGGGTTCTCATTTTTCGCGCTCACAAGATAAATAGGACAGCGAATGCCTCGTTGCTCGAGTCTGTCACGAACTTCCCCCGCGCCTCCCAAATCACTCTTGTTGACAACAATGATCGGTGAGGCATTCCCACCTTCAGCAGTAACCAAATAGCGCTCTATTAAATGCTCGTCTATCTCTTGATCAACAGAGACAACTAACGCAAGGACGTCGATGTTGGCGCCCACAACTTGAGGGACGGGCGCCGATCCCGGAGCACGCCGGAGCACTCTGGAACGCCGAGGTAATACCTCAATGATGCCCACTCGGCGATTGTCGATAGGTTCAAGGGAGTGGACTACCCAATCTCCGACGGCTGGGTAGTCGGTTGGGTCATCTGCAATTTGTCGTGATGCTGTTTCCAAGATGGCTTCATGGGCACCGAACGGACCCAAAATTTCATACGCGCCTCGGTGTTCAACGACAACTCGACTGACGCCTTGTGTATCGGTCAGTTGCGGGTAAGCGATACCTTGCCGGGACCAACCCAGGAGTTCTAACGATGTCGCTGACTCATTCATCGGAAATCCACACTTCCGACCAACGCCCGACACCAGCAACTTGTCCATATATGACCTCGCCATTTGGCAGTGCCCACGAGCCGAGGCCTTTAGTGTCGGAATGCCCTATGAGGGCAGACTGTGAATGGGACAAGTAGATCATCGGCATGTGTTCAACCAGCGCCAGCATCAACTGTTCCACAGCAGCTTGACGCACTGTTTCTATTGAGCTGGAGTGAAGAAGGTCGACAAAAGCTGTGATGGACTCGTCATGAAGGTTGCTCACATTTAACGGCGAGGTGCGAACGGGTCCGAAAATCGACGCGAACATCATGGCCGGGTCAGACTCACCACCTACTCGCCAGCACGTAGCGTCGAAATCGCCGCTGAATCCGGGGCGGTCCGTTACGGAACCTAGAACTCGTTGGATCAAGCCACTACGTGTCACGGTGTCTAGCTCGACCTCTACCAGGCCTGTCGCTTCCCATTGTCTCTTCAATTCGCGAGTCATTGATGAGAGGTGTATGTCATCTGTGCACTGAAGTTCAAAAGTGATCTTTGCTCCCGGAGAACGTTTGTCCGACCGTTTGGGATCGTTAACGTACGCTGTAAGCAGTTGCTTGGCGCGAGCTACGTCTGTGCCCGGCCACGCACCAGCAGCTAACCCGGACCACCATCGGCTTTCCGGGGCGAACCACTGGGTCGCAGCTTCACCGGCGCCTGCACCTAAAGACGCTGCGATTAGCGCTTCTTGGTTCGCTGCTAACTGGAGCGCCTGCCGAACGCGAACATCATCCGTCGGTGACCGCACCGTATTAAACAGAACCACACCTACGTTGTCTTCGTTCCTGGATATGACTGTGAGTTCTAAGCTTCGTGCCCGAGAAATCGCCAGAGTCGAACGTGACTGGGCAAAGTCCGCCTCTCGGCTTTGTACCATTTCGATGCGTTCTTGTTCATCGGCTATTTCGCGAAACACAAGCTCATCCAGGTACGGCATCGGGGGTTCCCCTGATTTAGACCGCCAGTAGTTTCTGTTGGCTTCTAATTTCACCGGTTCGCCAATATTCCAAGACCGCATGATGAAGGGCCCAGTGCCTACTGGGTTGCGCAAGAACCCAGCCGGGTCAGCCATTGCGGCTTCAACTGAGAACACTCTGCCTACTGGCCCAGCTAGCACCGTCTCTATAGCCGGATTCGGTTCCGCTAGATCAATCATCAGGCGATAGTCGTCCAAGACTTTGACCGCGTTGATTCGGGCGTCACGCAGTAATCCCCTGGTAACTTCGCCACTTTTAAGAAACTCTTCGTAACCGTTTTTGATGACCTGCGCAGTTACAGGTCGGCCGTCGGTGAACTCGAGTCCTTTCCGCAACGTAACCGTCCAGTTGAGCATCGTAGGATTGGGGTCTACTCGCTCTGCTAGCCAGGGGGCCGTTGAGCCATCGGGCAAAATTACGGTGAGCGTTTCAAGCACTTGGTCAAGGACGTTGCGACACGACCAAGTGCAAAAGTGGTCCCAGGGTGTCCATCCGGTAATCGGCATAGGGTCGCTGGCGACGACTACGGTTGCCGATCCGCCTCGTTGGGCTGCAGCGGAGCCATTTTCAGCAGCAGTTTCGACAGCTTCCTGATTTACCTGAACCTCGCTTGGTTCAAGTTCAGAAGTTGTAGTCGGTGATGATTCGAGTAGCGGAGGGTTTGGGTCTCGTGTGACTTGCGGGCCGTCCGGGCCGCAACTTGACAAGAGAGTTAACGCGCTTAAAAGTACGCAAACGGCGCGATGGGTACGGCTCAATATTTTTCTCGCCACTCATCTGGCCAAATGTCAGGCCCTAGTATCCATTCGTCAGTTCGGTAGGTCGTGCCAGTTGCACTAGCTACTAGTCGGTCGTCGACTATTAGTTCGACTCTGTGGTGAGCGAATCGCCTGGTGCGACTGATTTCAGATGCCGTGGCAGTAATCGTGTCACCGGGTCGCACGCCTCGGTGATAGGAGATGTCAATTTGGGTAGCTACCGATTGACGTCCGTACCCGTTTGACGCGAAGGACATGGCTATATCTCCGAGGCTGAACATGATTCCGCCGTGTCCGCCACCCAAAAAGTTAGTGTGGGCAACTTCGATAGTTGCTTGCACTTTGGCATTCCCGGGAGACCACATCAACAACTCGGCCCCTAGCTGGTCCATGAGCGGGTCTGAGCGAAACAAATCGTCAAGTTGCTGGCGGGCGTTCTCAGGAAGTTCGTCACGGTCATTCGGCACAGAGTTCAAGGTACCTCTCCCCGCAGGTTGCCACGAACACGCACATATCTAACTATTAAGAGCCGTGGCTGCCACTAAGACGCTTGTCTGTGAAAGTTGTGCGATTGCGCCGAGGCTGTCTCCTACCACGCCACCGATTGAACGATACGACCAGGCCCAAGTCAGCAAACTGGCCGGCAACGCAAATGCAATGAGTAAAGCCCCGTCAGATCCGTTTAACAAAACTGCTACACCAACGACGACCGCTATTCCGAGTGCGCCGCGAATGCGGCTCAGATCGGCCAAATAGTCAGCTCCCAATCCTTCTTTGGCGGTGTTCCGGGTGAGAACCATCACCCCTACCGCAGACGCTCTTCCTATCCCGTGAGCTGTGACCAGAGCAATCAGGCCAGTCCTGGGAGCCAAGGTAGCTAGAGCAGCAACCTCTAAGAACAGGACCAAAACAAGTGCACTGGTTCCATAGGTACCCAACCGCGAGTCCTTCAAAATCTCGAACCGACGTTCGACAGTGGTGCCTCCCGCGAACGCGTCTGCACTGTCAGCTAGCCCGTCGAGATGGAAGGCCCCCGTTATCGCTATTCCAAAAGCGATGGCTACCACGGCGGCAACAGTCGCCGGAAGTGCTTGTGACGCCAACAGATAAACGACCCCAACCAAACAGCCCACGATCGTGCCAACCATCGGGAACCATGGAACGGCCTGAGAAAGTGGCGGCGGGCCCTTTCGGCCAACGCCAACTGGAATTCTGGTCAAAAAAACAACGGCGGCGCGCAGCGATCTCACGTCTCAGAACCAAAGAATTCTGCGAAAGTCGGAACTTCGTTCACTGCGGCACAGGCCATGGCGATCAACGGTATAACGGCAGCGCCGCCAGAGGCTTCTCCAAGTCGGAAGTTCAGATTGAGGAGTGGTTCTAAACCCACGTACTCAAGAAGTTGCCTGTGCCCGATCTCCGCTGATTGATGGGCAGCGAGACAATGTTGAAGGGCCGCGGGGTTATAGGCGTGGAGTGGTGCGGCGGCGGCGGCAACCACGAATCCGTCCAACACGACCGGTATTCTCCGATGCCTTGCTTCAATAATGGCACCTGCTATCGCAACGATTTCTGCTCCCCCTAGCTGGCGCAGTATTTCTCCAGGCTCGGCACCGTCAACTCGTTGGACTGCTTGGTGCACCGCATCTCTTTTACGTCGCAAACCCTCATCGTCAACTCCTGTGCCTCGCCCTACCCAGTCCGACACGTCGCCTCCTAGGAGCGCAGCCGAAATCGCGGCGGAGGGGGTCGTATTTCCAATACCCATTTCTCCAAGGACCAACAAATCGCTATCACTCGCCGCTACCGCTTCGCGACCGCTATCAAGGGCTTCAAGAAAACGCTGTTCGGACATCGCAGCTTCGAATCGGATATCACCTGTGGGTCGACCGATCCCAACATCTACAGCGCTCACAGTGGCTCCCGAGATACGTGCAAACGCATTCACAGTTGACAATCCCGACTCAAACGCGGACATCATCGCTTCAGTGACCGACGAGGGGTATGCGCTAACGCCAGCCGCTGCTACACCGTGATCAGAAGCAAAAATCAGAATGGTTGGTTTGTCAACTTTTGGTACCGAAGATGCTTGCCAACCCGCCATGAAGATCGCCAGCTCGTCCAGTCGTTGAAGCGCTCCCGCGGGGCGAAGGATGTCGTCAACTCTGGCCGTCAATTCCCCCCGCGCTTGTTGGTCCGGCTGGGGTAGATCTGTCAGATAAGTAAAGAGAGTTTCTGTCATAAAACATCTTCGAAGTTCTCGAGCCGCGTGACTTTCCCGCAGGAGGCGAGCAACGTCAGATTTGCGGACTCGGCTATCACCTGGTTAACACGCCCCAAGATGTCCCTATATCGACGAGCTAGTTCGTTATCAGGCACAATTCCCGAACCCACGTCGTTGGTGACGACGACCGTCGGCGATTCTCTGTTCGAGAACAGTTCGGCTAATGCGGCCGCAGCTTGTTCTATTTCTTCAGTTTCGGCACCGCCCATGAGATGGTTTGCAACCCACATTGTCAGACAATCAAAAATTACGAGCACACCTTCTGGGGTTGCTCGCAGGTCGGAGAGAACTTCGAGTGGGGACTCGATAGTCAACCAGCGTTGAGGACGAGATAGCCGGTGTTGTCTGATCCGTTCACTCATGTCATCGTCACCTGCTGTAGCAGTCGCGAAGAAATACACTTGTCCTGGCCAGGCCTCACCAATCTTTTGAGCCAGAGTGCTCTTACCGCTCCTGGCGCCACCGGTGATCAATGTAAGGCCTTCAGGGACAGAATGAACTCGGTTCAATAGTCAATGCCTTTCTTAGCTAACACGCCCTGTTCGTATGCGTGTTTGATATTTCGCATCTCGGTTGCGGTATCAGCAATTTCGATAAGCGCATCTGGTGCGTCGCGGCCCGTAAGGACGACATTCGTCTTAGCTGAACGATTTTTTACTGCCGCTACGACATCATCGAGAACCAGCCAGCCCCAATTGATCGGATATGTAATTTCATCCAACACAACCAGGCGGTAACGACCCTCACTTAGGCAATTTTCAGCGTGAGCCCACGCCGCTTGCGCCACCACCTCGTCCTCACTCAAATCACTTGAATCCCAGGTGAAGCCCTCCCCCAGTGACCACCAATCAACCCCTAGCTTCTCGCTGCATATTTTCTCCTCACCGGTATTCCACTCGCCGGATTTCAAAAATTGCACCACCGCAACATCCCAATTTCGCGCTACTGAGCGAATAACAACACCAAATGCTGAAGAAGATTTTCCTTTCCCGTCTCCGGTGTGGAGTAACACCAACGAGTCGCGAGTGGCGCTCTTGGCTCGCTTCGGAGGGCGCTCGGGAGGTGCCGATTCAGTCATTAGTTCACCTATTCCTTACCTGGAATGACAACTGTGTGGCCATCCACTTCGAGCACCACTATTCGAGCCCCATAAAGAGATGAAAGCCGCTCGGAGTCCAAGACGTCTTGAGGTCTTCCATGAGCCACTATCTTTCCTTCGCCTAGCAGGAAAACTCTATCGCTGTACTGGCTGGCCAAACTCAGGTCGTGCATCGTCATAACAACCGTCAGCTCTTGACTTTGTTGTAGACCTCTGATGAGTTCCAAGACCTGCTGCTGATGTCCCAGGTCTAGTGCAGTTGTAGGTTCGTCGAAAAACACAATGGAGGTTTGTTGGGCAATGGCCCGAGCAAGGTGACATCTCTGCAGTTCACCTCCACTCAGCGAGTCGAGAGTTCGGTGGGTCAGGTGTGAGAGGTCGAGTTGCTCTATCACCCGGTCAACCACTTCATAGTCATCGCGACCCTCTACCCCGAGAAGTGAAAGGTGAGGTGTTCTGCCAATCAACACATAGTTCTGCACAGACATACCAGGCGGGACCTCTGGATGCTGCGGGACATACGCCGCAAGGAGCGCTCTTTCTCGTGGACTCATCGAACTTACTTGGCGCCCGTCGAGACATACCTCCCCGGCGCTAGTTCGTAATCCCGCCAGAACCGAGAGAAGAGTACTCTTACCTGCCCCGTTAGGTCCGACAATAGTGATCCACTCCCGAGGCGAAACCGTGAGTGATACGTCATCGAGAATCGTCTTCTTATCAGCGAGAACCGTAACGTTTGCAGCGGAACATAACGTCATATCAGCGACCTTTTACTGGTACGTAGCACGACGATGAAGAAAGGCGCTCCGCAAAAAGCAGTGATGACCCCAATCGGAATTTCTGCAGGCGACGCTAACGTTCGGCCAAGTAGGTCAACAGTCACTAGGAACGCTGCCCCATAAATAAGCGACAACGGCAGTACAAAGCGGTTACTCGCACCTGCTATCAGTCGCACGGTGTGCGGGACAATAATCCCCACAAACGCGATCAAACCGCTGACCGCCACCGCTGCTGCGGTGCCCAGAGAGGCAGCTGCTATTACGATAAATCGAACTAACTGGGGTCGGACGCCCACAGACATGGCTTCAACGTCGCCGAGCCGCATTACATCTAAAGTTCTGCGGCATAGCAGCAAGATCAAGCTTGCCAAAATGGCGTAGGGAGCAAGAAGGGAAACTTCATTCCAGGAGGCGCTATTCAGGCGGCCCAATATCCAACTGTAAACCTGGCGGATAGTTTCCAAATTCTGTTGCTGAATAAATGTCTGCACTGCCGTTAGGAAACTAGCGATAGCTACGCCTGCAAGCAGAAGGGCCGCTGGGGCTCTCTGAACTCCGGAACTAAACCCCAAGAAGTACGTGAGTGCAACGGCACCGATCGCTCCTACGAATGCGAGCAGCGGCACCATGTCGAAGGTGCCCATACCATCACCCGAACCAGTGACGATGGCCACGGTCGCTCCCAACCCCGCGCCGGCAGCCGCTCCCAATAAATAAGGATCCGCCAACGGGTTGCGGAACACTGCCTGATAGCTCGCGCCGCTTATTGCGAGGGTCGAACCGACCAAAGCTCCCAACAAAACGCGTGGGGTTCGAACTTCCCAAACAATATTTTCGTGAATTCAAGACAAACCGCTTTCGAAGTTGAGCAGGGGTAAACGATCGAATAGTTCAACTACGACTGAACTTCGGTCGATTGGTGCCGGACCAATCAGTAATGCCGCAAACACAGCAGTTGCTAGGGCAACAAGACCCAAAGCTAGAGCAGGAGCAACGCTCTTATCGGCAGAAACCTCTGCACTCAAAAAGCGTTTGCCACCCATAAGCGTCTCACTGTCGTTCGTTCACAGTTGCCACTGCCGACGAAACAATTTGCAGAAACTCGACAAGACGTGGACCCCAACGGCTACTGATGTCGTTGTCCATTTCGAAGATGTTTCCGTTACGCACCGCTGACAGCGCGGACCAGCCCGCCCGAGCGCTAATAGTGTCCTTAGTTTGCGCACAACATTCTGCGTCGGCGAAAAAGATAATGTCTGGGTCCGCTTCCAAGATGAACTCTTCGCTCAGTTGTGGGTATCCCCAGGATGCTCCATCTTCATCTGCTGGATCGGCGATATTTTCGAGCCCGGTCATTGCGTAGATCTGCCCGATAAACGTTGAACTCGTGACCGAATACAAGGTGTCATCAAGTTCGTGGTAATAGGTCAAAGGTTCGCTTGGCATTTCAATCGCCGCGACGAGTTGACCAATTTCGTCTTTCATCTGAGCAACAACGCTTGAAGCGTTATCTGTATTCCCAGTGATTGCCCCTATTTCATTGATTTGGCTATACACGCCATCTAGGTCGGTAGCAGCAGACGCCACATAAACCTCTATGCCCAACAGTTCCAGTTCCTCTTGTATCCCGCTGTCGCTCAGCACAACAAGATCCGGCTCAAAAGAAGCAATTGCCTCAACATTGGGATTCCAACCCGATAAATCTTCTACGACGGGAGCGTCAGGGGGCCAGTAACTGTAGTTATCAACCGCTATGACTTGGGGCCCGGCCCCAATCGCGAACAGCATCTCAGTTGCTGTTGGGGACATCGACACAATCGCGACAGGTCGATCTACAGATTCCGAAGCAACGGCCTCTTCTGCTTGTGGCTCATCTGTCTCCGCTGAAGCGTCGGTCTCTTCAACGGGGGACTCTGTCGCTTCGACAGCGACAGCACTTGGTTCAAATGTCACTGTTTCGCTTGCGCCGTCAACGTCTGAGCCACAAGCAGCTAGCAGCAATAGTGCACTTATGAGTGCCGCAATCTTCCTCATTTATGGTTTCCTTTCGTCCGAGAGCGGAGCGGCAGGAAACCTGCCACACAACGCTTCTTCCTCGAGAATCGTCGTGCGAGGCATTGATTCAGGCGACCGGACTCGTTCTCCGAGGAGACATCACCGTTGCGGGACAGTGCCGGATTTTTACCGGACTTCGCTGCATCTCTGCACCGTACGTGCGCCATGATATCGGGGATAAGTCAATCAATATCGGTAAGTGACTGATTCTTCCGGTCCGGGTAAAGGAACTATGAATCTTCGAGGCACAGCAGTTAAGAGACGCGAAGACGACCACTTGTTGAGGGGTTCCGCCGCGTTCGTTGCCGATCTTGAATTCGATAATGCTGCCTACGTGCACTATCTAACTTCAACAAGTGCTCACGCTGAGTTGCGTTCAGTCGATGTTTCCTCAGCTCGTTCTATGCCTGGAGTCATCGACATATTTACGAATTCGGATCTTGATATCGGACCGTACCCTTCAGCGAATCCGATCTTCGATGAGGCCATGGTTCGACCGCTTCTGGCACATCAGCGGGTCAGATTCGTCGGAGAACCGATTGCAGCGATCGTTGCGGATTCGCCTGCTTCCGCGCGCGATGCTGCAGAACTGATCGAAGTTGACTATGCGCCATTGGATGCCGTCGTTGACCCAGAAAAAGCTTTAGACGCCGAGGTTTTGTTATTCGACAACACGACAGAAGGAAACGTGGTGTGTCGCATGGAGGCCGAGGGACTACTCGCCGATTTTGACTCGTGTGAAGTAGTGACTGAAGTACGAACTGTTAACAACCGGCTCGCTCCGGCACCGATTGAGACTCGGGTCGCGGCAGCTCGATGGAGCGACGACGGGCGACTTCACTGTTACAACGCTGGGCAGGGGCCACACCCGGTTCGTGCCGTCATCGCGTCCATTCTGGAAATCGATAAGGAGCAACTGAGGGTTGTTTCTCGTGATGTGGGCGGAAGCTTCGGGGCAAAAGCTCGACCATCACCCGAGGAAGCAATTTTGGGTTGGATTGCCCGACAGGTTGAACGCCCCGTGATTTGGGTTCCGAGTCGTAGCGACGACATGGTGGGTCTCGGGCACGGTAGGGGCCAAATTCAGTATTGCCGGATAGGTGGTACGAAAGAAGGGAAGATCCTTGCTTACCACCTGCACGTAGTGCAAGAAGCGGGCGCTTATCCTGCTGGCGGCGCGGGTCTGCCCGCTAATGCCCGAGCTATGTTGACAGGATGCTACGACATCTCCAGCGTCGGCTTTAGCGCTGTTTCCGTAGTCACCAACACCACCCCGACTGGCGCTTATAGAGGAGCGGGACGGCCCGAAGCAGCAGCGGCTATTGAGCGCGCTGTTGATGCGTTCGCCCTACAAATAGGGATGGACCCAGCAGAGGTACGTCG
>MDTA01014930.1_pt1 | contig 11560 bp, 8 predicted proteins | sample 811151 | NCBI WGS metagenome assembly MDTA01 (sample SAMN05326648, study PRJNA326480) | marine metagenome | isolation source: seawater | place: Indian Ocean: South | collected 2010 | reverse complement strand
GATGGCAATCCGATCGATCACCCAGTACAACTCACTCTCAGAACAGCTCAGCACGAGTGCACGCTTCCGTTGGACTTATCGTCCAGGAAGTGACGTGTTTGTCGCTTACGATGAGCTTCGCCGGGATCCGACGGACCCTCTGTCAACGTTCATGTTTCGAGATCGCCGCCTAATCGTTAAGGCGACATTCCTCCTCACAGGATGATCACCTGTGGCGGTTCTTCCCTGGTCTAGTATCCGGCTCAGGGAGTGTCCAGCCGAGAAAATCGCCTCATGTTTTTTGAGAGATTGAAGCCGCAGTAGAGAAAGTCACTAGGGGCCATCCCTCCTCATAAAGCCAACGGGTTGAGTGTGTTTTGTAAGATGAATGGCGTATAGGGCATCATTCCCACACATTGGCCTTCTCAACTGAACGGAGGTAACGAAGGATGGAAGATCGGTCACGGAGACAGGCGAGGAACCCCGCGGAACTCTATGGCCTCGCGGATGTGACCCCCGAGGTGATATCTCGTCGAGAGGTGATTCGACGTGGTGGGGCAGTAGCCGCCGCTGCTACAGTTTTTCCGACTGATTTTGCGGAGCGTCTTGCGCAGATTTCGTCTCAGGATGACGTGATTCCATGGACTAATGCGCCTCCGGCCGGAGGGCGTGCAAACACGCTCGACTGGCAGACGTTGGATTCCTGGGTTACTCCGACCGAACAACTATTCAGCGTAGGTCACTATGGCACTCCTGAGCTAGACGGTGAGGCTTGGAGGCTAGAGATCACAGGTATGGTGGATCGACCGATGACACTGACGCTTGATGATATCCAGTCACGACCGCAGCAAGATGTTACAATGCTGCTCGAATGCGCCGGGAACCGTGGCTTCGCGACGTTTATGGGGGCGGTGCACAATGCTAAGTGGACTGGGACTCCACTTGCACCTCTTCTTCGAGAGGCAGGAATTCACGACGGTGGGGTCGAGATTGTTTTTTTCGGCGCTGACACTGGGACAGAGACACTGCTGCACAGGGATGATATTGAGGTCGATCAACAATTTGCTCGGAGTTTGTCCGTAGAAGACGCTATGCGTGATAACGTCCTCTTGGCGTGGGCAGTGAATGGGGAGTCTTTGCCAATCGGTAATGGGTATCCCCTGAGGTTGATTGCTCCGGGCTGGTATGGTGTCGCTAATGTGAAGTGGTTGACCCGGATTGAGGTCCGCGACGCTCGTTTCATGGGCAAGTTCATGGCTCGTGACTATGTGACCCTACGTCAGGAGGGCTCTGATGAAGATGGTGTCTGGGCGGAAACCTCGGTGGGGAGAACAAATATCAACTCAATCCCTGCCAACGTTGTTAGAACCGATCGTGGATATCGGATAAATGGGGCAGCGTGGGGAAAACCGATTGACCGAGTTGAGGTCAGTATCGATGGTGGGGACTGGCAGCCAGTGGCACTTGGAGAAGGCGCGGACGATCCTTACACGTGGACCTTTTGGCACCTAGAATGGGCAGCTTCTCCTGGTGCCCATACCGTAACGTCCCGCGCGATCTCGACCGACGGAGAGATTCAGCCGACAACGGACGACCCCGTCATGGTCCAAAAGATCACGTATTGGGAAAGCTATGGCAGCGTTGTTAGAGAGATCACTATTCCGGATCAGTAGCTAGGGTAGCGCTTGAGGGCCTCCAAGTGCGCGATCGTGCAAGATATCCTGCGATCTTGGGTCTACTTCAGCCTCTCGGAACTGCCTTCGTACGCGACTCGATTGGTCGAGTGCGTGGGATCACATCGAAAGCGTCACTAACGTCTCGCACCCGCTCCTTAATATCTGACAGGGCCTGGGCTAGGTCACCCTCATGGGATTTGAGGAAGGCGTTGAAATCTAGCAGTCGCTTGTAATACCGGATGTATGAAAGGAGGGTCGCGTTATTGACTTTCCCATGCCGGAAGCCCGCGAAAGTAAGAGACTCTAGAGCAGGTGCTACCTGCTCGTCGAATTCCTGCAACCCTCGCGCGATGATTGGCAGTCGCTCCGTGGCTTTCTGTTCCGGGGTTAGCTCTGGATCGTCGTATACGGCTTCTAGCCTTTTGACGAGCTCGTCCAGGTAGCTGCTGAAGACCTGACTGTCTCGCCACCTGGCTAAGGCCCGGTGACACTTGATGGATTGGGGACCACTCCCTTCTCGTGTGCAGAAGTAACGTGCCGCACCCGCCCGACCTATAAACGTTGCGAAACTTTCGTTGAATTCGACTTGGCCCGGCAGGAACAAGTGTTGATGCGCTAGTTCGTGAATAACAGTGGTTACAACTTCGACTTCGTCCGTCTTGAGTGCAGTGGAGAGTATGGGGTCGTTGAACCATCCGAGGGTGCTGAAGGCGGCAGTAGGCCTGACCCACGTGTCATAACCTTCGTTTGCTAGGTCAGCTTCTTCCTCAAGAGCGGACTGTAACGAGAAGTGGCCTTTGTACGGAACGTGGCCCACAATGGGAAACCACCATGTCTTGGGCACTAGGCGATCGGGCCACGCTGCCGTCACAACCATGGCAAGCGTGTCTCGGTCGAGCTGGGTGAACATCGTGTAAGAATCCCCCACGTCGATACCGAGTTCTTCTGCTGCAAAACGACGAGCGTCGACTACGTATGCGAGCTTGCTGCGTGTATCAGGGTTGACGGTGGTGTCGTTTAGAATCTCGTGAATAGGCTGCCGGCCCCTAAGAATGCCTATTTCGGCAATTCCGGCCCGAACGACGTAAAGCGGAGAACACGCCGAGCATCCAGCGACCAATGCGAGTACTACTACTGCGAGCAAGCCTCGTTTTTGACGATGACCGATCTTGAGATGGGTGCTCATTAGAGCACGATCTCTGGTGATGGCTTGCACCTAGACAAATGATCAGGCACCGCTGCTAGTCTCGTCGAGGTATGAGCGCTTATCCGGATTGATCGCCACACGTAGCTCGACAAGGTCGACATCAGAAGCGATTTCCTTCGGCACTTTGTCAGCTGCTTGTCGCAGCGCTTCCGCCGCATCATCTGCCGAGACCTTGAAGGTGTGATAGCGCTGGTGTCTCCCACCGAAGCGGATAGTGATCTGATAGTTCATAACTAAATCTACCGGCCGCAGCGCTGCCGCCCTATGCTCCTTGCATTCATCCTTCTCCGAAACTGAATACCGGAACTTCTTGAGCGTTCTATATCGGTTTGCGTGGGGCGTCGTTCGTCTGTTATCTCCGCTCCTCTCAATCGGCAGTTCAAACCTTGCAAGAGGCTTTTCTGGCCGCCGTCGCGCCCATGATCTCTTGTCACTCTGGGGACGGACGTTGAAGGATCCAGATCGACCAGTCATATGGGTCCATGCACCTAGCGTAGGCGAGGGTTTCCAGGCGAGAGCGGTCATTCGGGAGCTTCGAGCGCTCCGCCCGGATGTTCAGGTGGTGTATACGTTCTTTTCTCCCTCCGCCGAAGAAATCGCTAGGAGCATAAATGCAGATGTAGCTACCTATCTGCCCTGGGACTTGAGGGGTCCCCTAGGATGCGCCTTGGAGGAAGTGGCCCCCGATGCGGTCATCTTCACCAAAACAGAGATCTGGCCGACCTTGGTGAACGAGGCGGATCGTCGCGGGATCCCGGTAGGTATGATCGGCGCGGTGTTGACCCAACGGTCCGGACGGATGGGGCTATTAGCTAAGATGTTTATGAAGCCTTCTTGGAATGCTCTGTCACTCGCGTGCGCTAACTCCGAAGAAGATGCATTGGCGCTTCAGTCGCTCGGTGTCAGTCCAAGGGCAGTGAAGACCACGGGTGATCCTGGCATTGATTCCGCAGTGTACCGGTTCCGAGGACGAGACCCTCAGCATCAATGGCACGCGCTCTTGCAGGCTGATGATCGACCGACTGTGGTCGCCGGTTCAACGTGGGTGTCAGACGAAGATGTTCTCCTTCCAGCCCTTGTTTCCACTCGGGAGACGGTCACAGATCTTCGTTTGATAGTTGCTCCCCATAAGCCCTCTGAGTTGGCTGTTGCGAAGCTGATTGAGCGCCTGAAAAAGGACGGCTGGTGGGCGACCACCCTGAGTGACTTGGAAGACGACTTAGCGGTTGAAGAACTTGAAGTTAGTCTTCGCCCTAATGCGATTGTGGTGGATCGTGTTGGAGTGTTGGCGAAGCTGTACGGATTGGCTTCCGTATCCTTCGTTGGTGGTGGGTTCCACGGCCGAGGTCTTCATTCCGTTTTAGAGCCGGCCGCCGCGGAAAGCGGAGTCTTGTTTGGTTCTCAGCATCACAGGGCACGTGCGGCCGGAGACCTTATTGACTGCGGAGGTGCGGAGTCAGTGCAGAATGTGGAAGAATTAACGGAGGTGATCACCACTTGGTTGACTGACGAAGCTCGCAGGAAGGCCGCAGGAGCTGCTTCAGCCGAGTATATTCACAGCAACCGCGGGGCGGCGCTCCGGTCTGCAACCTTACTCGAGTCACTTTTGAGAGTTAAGTAGATGAATAACGATTTTGACGTCAAAGAGATCACGCCTCTGGAACTCAAGGAACGTCTGGATTCTGGGGACATAATCACGCTTGTGGATGTTCGTGAGTACCATGAGGCAGAGATCGCCGACTTGCCCGACTATGACCAGCTTCGAATCCCTACAGGTGAGTTTCAGGGACGTGCGGCAGAAGTTGCGGCGGATGCAGACGTGGTTGTGTACTGTCGTGGCGGAGGTCGAAGCGCATGGGCGGCCGCGATTCTCATGCAGATGGGATACGACCGGGTGTTGAACCTCAAGGGGGGTGTCCTCGGTTGGCGTGCAGAGGTTGATCCTTCATTGAGAGCGTATTGAGTAAGTGACCCTCTCTCTTTTAGGTCGTTGCTTGAACTGGTTTGCTCCGTTGCTGTTGGTAGTGTCGTGCTCCGGAGGTTCAGATAGTGCTGAGAAGTCTCCGCTTTCAGAGATCGAGATTTTGGATTCACTGGGGACCCACGCCGATCAGAAACCCGCGATGGATTCCCTGAAAGTCGAGGAGCCCGCTGTTCGGACATTGGCGAGTGATAGGAGAGCGGAGGAGCTAGAGGGCGACGTGGGGGGTGAGGAAGAGCCAGGAGGATCAGAGTCTGATGGGGCTCCTTTTATTCCATATAGGGCACCTCTTGGTTTGACGGACTCTAATGAAACGCCCCCCCTCCGAATGATGCCAGTGCAAGACTTCGATGATGCTCGTTTCCCTCGTCCAGATTACGTCCGGGGTCTTTATGTGAACGCATGGGCCGCGGGATCGGAGCGCAGAATAACAAGGATACTTGAGATTGCGGAGACGACTGAAGTCAACGCACTCGTCATAGATATCAAGGATGCGACGGGCTTCATTAGCCACGCTACTGCTGTCCCCCTGGCGAAGGAGATCGGGGCGGATGGAGAGATCCGGATCCGTGACTTGCCTGGCCTTCTGGACCGCTTGGAAGCGGAGGGCGTGTATCCGATTGCACGTATTGTAGTCGTGAAGGACCCGTTGCTCGCCGCTGCCCGACCAGAGACTGCGGTTCAGGATACTGCAGGGGGCGTTTGGGTCGACAGCAAGGGCATCGTATGGCAAAACCTTTTTCATGAAGACCTCTGGACGTACAACATTGCTCTCGCTCGGGAGGTTGCGGAGATGGGTTTTCCTGAGGTCCAGTGGGACTACATCAGATTCCCAGATGCCCCTGCTTCCGACATGGCTAGGGCAGTTTTTACAGGTAGTGAAGGCGAGAGGCGGGTAGATGCCGTGAGAGGTTTTCTAAGATATGCAGAGCAGGAACTCTCGGATCTCCCCGTAAGGTCGACTGCTGATGTTTTTGGGGTAACGACTTCCTTTCGGCGAGACGTAGGCATTGGCCAGGTTTGGGAAAGCTTTATAGACGTGATAGATGTAGCCTTGCCTATGGTGTACCCGAGCCACTACTGGGAGGGGAGTTTCGGTTATTCTGACCCCAATGCATATCCTTATGAGGTTGTCTATGCCGCTTTGCGGGATGCGCTTCGCCGCTCAGGTGCGGTTGAGGGGGCGGGACTGACCCGTCCTTGGCTTCAGGATTTCAGTATCGGAACTCCGGTGTACGGCCCTGCTGAAGTCCGAGCCCAGATTCAAGCCACGTACGACGTGGGTCTGAATGAGTGGATTCTTTGGAATTCTTCCACGCGCTACTCCTTGGCAGCGTTGGAGCCGATAAACGGATTCGAGAACGACCCACTTGTGCGCGTTGCCGGTGTGCTTAGCCCTAGCTCTCGGAGATACGAGATCATGGATTCTGTAGAGGCTCATGACTTTACGCTGTTTGAGATGATGCGGGAACTAGACGCAGATACTGGTGCGACAGGCCCTATGGATGAGTCGGTAGACAGCATAGCAGTCTCAAGAGACTCGATCGAAGGGGCCTAGCAACCCGCGAATTTTTCGGCGCGGAGTCTCGCCCATTGCCACGTTCCTTATATCATCCAACCATGGACGATCCGATCCGGATCCGGGGAGCCCGGCAGCATAACCTGAAGGAGGTCAATCTGGACCTCCCACGTCGCTCATTAGTGGTGATTACGGGTCCCTCTGGCTCGGGAAAGAGCTCTCTTGCTCTAGACACGCTATTCGCGGAAGGGCAGCGCCGATATGTAGAGTCACTTTCTACCTATGCCAAACAGTTTCTTGAGCGCATGGAGAAGCCGGACGTAGACTCGATAGAAGGAATGTCACCGGCAGTGTCGATCGAGCAGAGGAACCCCACGAAGTCGAGTCGATCTACGGTGGGGACTGCAACTGAGGTGTACGACTATATGCGTCTGCTGTGGGCGCGAGTTGGGCGTACTCACTGTCCAGTGTGTGACCGTCACGTGCAGCCGGATACCGTGTCATCAGCGGTAGACAGAGTACTTGATCTGGGTCCGGGAGTGCGCATCCAGGTCGCGTTCCCGCTTCCCAGGAGCGAGGAAATTAAGCATGAGCTCGTCGTGTCTAATCTCCGAGAGCTTGGGTTTGTTCGTCTATTGGTGGATGGAGTCCAGGTTGACATCTCCGGGCCGGATGCCGATCACCCGGACGATTTCGTAGTAGATCTGACGCAGGCCGAAGAGCTTTTGGTCATTGTAGACCGGATAAAGACAGATCCGGACGATACAGGTCGCCTCGCCGATTCTCTCGGCATCTGTTTTGTCGAAGGAGAAGGAGAGGCCATAGTCTTGTTTTCAGAGGACCGAAATCAAGGAGAAGGGAAGACCGATTTTTCTCCTCTGGTTCCTGACCGTCTGCTATTTACTGAGCACTTTCGTTGCCCAGAGCATCCTGAGGCGGTCTTTCTTGAGCCCACACCGCAGCTCTTTTCCTTCAACAATCCTTATGGCACGTGCTCTGTCTGCACCGGATTCGGTGCGACGCTCGACTATGATCCAGACCTGATCATTCCGGTGCCGACCAGATCGTTGGCCGACAATGCGGTCGATCCGTGGTCTGCGCCGCGTTACAAGCGAGAGAGAACCAAGCTGAAAGACTTTGGGACGCAGTGTGGTGTCTCTCTCTACTCGCCGTGGGAAGAGCTACCGAAGAAGTTTCGTGAGGAGGTTTTATACGGGGCGAAGGGATTCAAGGGGGTTATACCGTTCCTCGCATCGCGTGAAAAAAAGCGTTACAAGCAGTATATCCGGGTCTGGTTAAGGAAGTATCAGGCGCCCAAGACGTGCTGCGAATGCGGTGGTGCAAGGATTCGCGGCGAGGCTCTGAACGTTCGTGTGTCCGGACGGACGGTCGCAGAGGTGTCGGAACTAGCGCTAGAGGATCTCGCGCTATGGCTCAGGCAGCTAGACCTAACTTCGATGGAAGCTCAGATCGCGGAGACGATCATGCGCGAGCTGCATGCGAGGGTCGGGTTCCTTGTTGATGTGGGCTTGGGCTACCTGTCACTGAGTCGTCAGATGAGGACCCTCTCAGGAGGGGAAGCTCAACGCATCAACTTGGCCAACTCGCTCGGGTCCGCACTGGTCGATACGCTCTATGTCCTCGATGAGCCGACTGTGGGACTACATCCTCGGGATACCGGAGCTCTACTTGAGCTGCTGAAAAAGCTCAGGAGTGCTGGTAACACGGTCGTCGTAGTGGAGCACGACACGCAAGCGATTTGGGCATCAGACCATGTTGTGGAGCTCGGTCCGGCGTCTGGCGAACGTGGTGGTGAAGTTGTATTCGAGGGCACGGCTGAAGAGCTGGAGTTGCAGGACACGGTGACTGGACGGTACATCTCCGGTCGATCACCTATAGTTGGAGCAGAAAGCCCTAGGTCAGTTGATGGCCCCTCGCTAAGGCTCAAGGGAGCGACGCAGCACAACCTTAAGTCGGTGGATGTCGAGATCCCTCTCGGCACTATGACATTGGTGACGGGTGTATCGGGATCAGGTAAGTCGACCTTGGTTCACGACGTCCTTTATCGAGCGGCAGAGAGAGAATTGGGCAGTGGTGAGACGAGTGCTAAAGAGCACTTAGGTGAGGTTGTAGGACAGTACGATGCTCTAGAAGGTCTTGAGTATGTGGATGAGGTTGTGCTAGTCGACCAAGCGCCCATCGGCCGCACTCCACGCTCGAACCCGGTGACTTATATCAAGGCGTGGGATGCGGTGCGGAAGTTGTTTGCGGCTGCCCCCATTTCTCAAGAAAGGGGCTATACGCCTGGCCACTTCAGTTTCAATGTTGACGGTGGTCGTTGCGAAGAGTGTAAGGGTGCGGGTGCCGTTGAGGTCGAGATGATCTTTATGGCCGATGTGTATGTGCCTTGTGAGACTTGCTCAGGCCAACGTTATAAACGTGAAGTCCTAGACGTTAAGGTCCGGGGAAAGACGATTGCTGAAGTTCTGGAACTTACCATCGACGAGGCGATCAGGTTCTTTATTCGCGAGCGGAGGCTCGGAAAGAGCCTTTGGCAGCTTCAACAAGTAGGGCTCGGTTATCTCCGCCTTGGACAGCCGGCGACGACTTTGTCTGGTGGTGAATCCCAGCGGCTCAAAGTAGCTCGAGAGTTAGCGAGGGTGTCAGGAAAGAAGGGGCGAAAACTCTACATCCTAGATGAGCCGACTACAGGGCTCTCCGGCGAAGACGTGCGCAAGCTGGTGGAGGTTCTGGGGCGTTTAGTTGAATCGGGGAATACCGTGTTAGTCATCGAGCACAATCTTGATGTGATCCGTGTTGCAGACTGGGTTGTCGATCTTGGTCCCGGGGCGGGAAGTCAGGGGGGTCGAATCGTCGGAGCAGGGCGTCCGGAGGCCATCGCCGACATACCGGAAAGTTTCACAGGTCGTTACTTGGCCGAAGCGATGCGAGAGGCCGCTAGCGCTAGCAGAAGCTTGGCGAAGAACTGAGGTCGAAGCCCAGCGATATCCTGTTATGCGGCAAGACCTATCACATCTTCATCAGGTAGGTGATCAGAAGTCAGATCTTGGACGGGTGTTCCCATGAGCAGAGATTCTCCAGCCGTCAGCGTCCTAATGCCTGTTCGTAATGGCGTAAAGCATTTGGATGAGGCTATGAGGTCATTAGTCACTCAGACCTTCGATGACTTTGAGGTGATTGTTGTGGATGACGGTTCGACAGACGGTACCTGGGATTACTTGGAGCGCTGGGCTTCGGATGACCAAAGAATTCGCTTGTTTCGAAGCAGACCTCGAGGGATCGTCGATGCGCTCGAGATAGCAAGGGCGCAAGCGCGCGCTCGGTATCTTGCCCGAATGGATGCGGATGACATCGCTGACCGACGGCGCTTCGCCCTTCAGTGGGCTCTGCTCATGGACCAGCCCACAGTAGCTGGCTGTGGCTGTGGAGTGCGGTATTTCCCCAATTCGGTCGTCAGAGGAGGCGCGCGTCGATACGAGAACTGGCTCAATTCCGTGAGGTCGCACGAGGATGTTGCACGTGCGGTCTGGGTCGAGTGTCCGCTGGCTCACCCCACGTTTTTCCTTCGGGCAGACGTAGTCGATGCCGTGGGTGGATACCAGGATCACGGGTGGCCAGAGGATTACGACCTGATTTTACGAATGCATCTTGCGGGGCACCGGCTCGCAAATGTCCCTGCCGTGCTTCATCAGTGGCGGGAAGGTACCGATCGCTTGTCTCGGACAGACCATCGTTACAAGTCCGAAGCGTTTCTGAGGTGCCGGGTTCATTATCTTTGCCTTGGCCCACTCAAGGACGCGCGTGACGTAATCGTCTGGGGAGCCGGCCCAGTAGGGAAATCGTTCGCACGGTCCGCCCAGGATTTCGGAATCGGGGTGGTGGCGTTTGTTGAGCTCGACCCCCGAAAAATTGGTCAGGAGATCCACGGGGCCCCGGTTTTAGGCGTCACAGAGGCCCTCCAGATCCACGGCCCACTTCATGCTGCTGCGGTGGGCCAATATGGAGCTAGGGCTAGGATAGAGGCACTTTTGGAGGAGGCAGGCTTGGTCGAGGGAGAGGACTTCGTGGCAGTCGCGTAAGTCGAGGGGTGGGAAGACATGGAAAACTATTGTGATATAAGGGTTTATTCTAGGTGAGATAAGTGCAAACTTCGCTTGGTGAGAGGCTCGAAAAGGGTTATTTTACAGAGAATTCAGAGTACTCTTGACATACCCCCCCGACAACGCCTCCTCGCTCGCCGGGGATGGCCCATTGAGGAGCGAGCGCTTGCCTGATTCCAGAGTTCCGGCAAAAGACCATCGAGCAGCTCGCTTGAGCGCTCGACAGGAAGAACACGCGCATGAGTGACGAGCTGGAGTTCGGGGGTGGCGACGGAGGTGGGCAGACTGTTCTGGCTCGCCTCTTAGAAGATGAAATGAGAGAGTCGTTCATTGATTATTCGATGAGCGTCATTGTGCAGCGAGCCCTTCCCGATGTACGTGATGGGCTGAAACCCGTCCACCGTCGGATCTTGTATGCGATGAGTCAGGCGGGCATGAATCCAGGTCGCGCCTATAAGAAGAGCGCTACCGTGGTGGGTGAGGTGTTAGGGAAATACCACCCACATGGCGATTCTGCTGTTTACGACTCGATGGTGCGCATGGTGCAGGATTTCTCCCTTCGCTATCCGCTTGTCGACGGACAGGGCAACTTCGGTTCTGTTGATGGCGATTCCGCCGCGGCATATCGATACACCGAAGCACGTCTCAAACAGCTAGCGACCGAACTGCTTGCGGATATTGAGAAGGAGACAGTCGACTACGCTGATAACTTCGACGGGAGTCACCAGGAGCCTACGGTCCTTCCAGCTCGGGTCCCGAACCTTCTCATCAATGGTTCGTCAGGAATTGCAGTGGGGATGGCTACTAACATCCCCCCCCATAACCTGCGTGAAATCGTCGCGGCTACGACAGCGTTGATTGATGATCCTGATCTTGGCCAAGAAGAGCTAGAGAGTATAGTCACTGGACCAGATTTCCCAACCGGTGGTTTCATCTGTGGGCGCGAGGGTATTCGCGACGCTTACCGTACTGGCCGTGGTCGCATCGTCATGCGTGCGCGTGCGAGTATTGAGAAGATCGATGCCAACAGTGAGCGGATCGTTATCACCGAGATCCCGTTCATGGTCAACAAGTCTC